>Ga0315912_10002990_pt1 | contig 17297 bp, 20 predicted proteins | sample VfabasoilMG_FD_204469 | JGI IMG/M metagenome (GOLD analysis project Ga0315912, IMG submission 204469) | Garden soil microbial communities collected in Santa Monica, California, United States - V. faba soil | ecosystem: Environmental > Terrestrial > Soil > Garden | place: USA: California...
AGAATGAAGATTGGAATTTCGTTTATGCACGCGTGAAAGCTTTACAGGATTTCTTCGATGCGATTGACAGTCTTACGAAGGCGGTCATCCGGTTGGAGAGCTTGGGACTCGCCAATGTCACAAAGATTCTTGGCGTCCTGAAATAAGTTTCATAGAAAGTTTAAAGTAGAGATACGTCATGTTCTTTGAAACCATCATTCAAATTGTTTTTGGGTGGCCCGCAATTATTGCCACCATTCTTCTTTCCATTGCAGGGTTGGTTCTGAAGAAGCATGTACCGCTTATCATCGCAGGGTTTGTCTGTATGCCATTTACCTATTACATCAGCAACGGGTTTCAGAATCCCTTTATGACATTACCTTTGTTGCAATTTGCATCAGCCTTTGCAATCACACGCCACAAGCAAGTGGTCGCCTGGCTCTTGATCACACCGCTGATCATGAGTGCAATCATTTTGGCATATGACGTTTTGACACAATAATCCATTTTTCCATCAGCAAGTTGATGGACTACTTCATAAGGAGCAAAAATGAAAATCACAGTGACAGGTGCATTCAGTTATTCAGGCAAGTACATCACAAAACGACTTCTCGCACGTGGCGAGGAAGTCATCACATTGACCGGTCATCCGGATCGTCCTGACCCATTCGATGGAAAGGTGAAAACCTACCCGTTGGATTTCGATGAGGCAAGCATGACGAAGTCTCTGCAAGGCGTGGACGTATTGGTCAACACGTATTGGGTGCGCTTCGATAAAGGCGAAAACACCCAACCTCGCGCCGTGGAGAACACGCGCAAGCTGGTCAACGCCGCCAAAACCGCGGGCGTCAAACGGATGGTGCATATCAGCATCGCCAACCCTTCCGCCGATTCACATCTCCCCTATTACTGGGGCAAGGCGGCGAACGAGAAAGCGGTCATTGAGTCGGGAATGTCTTATGCGATTCTGCGTCCCACGGTTTTGGTCGGAGGTGGAGAAGACATTCTCATCAATAATATTGCCTTCCTTCTGAGACGACTCCCGTTCTTTCTTATCCCAGGCGATGGATCATATGGCATCCAACCCGTCTATATCGAAGATTTGGCTGATCTTGCTGTCGAAGGTGTTTATAGCAAAGAGAATTACATTATGGATGCTGTCGGTCCAGACACATATTCATTCAGAGAAATGGTGAGTCTGATCGGCGAAAAGATCGGAGCGAAACGACCGCTCCTTTCATTCCCCCCACGTCTGGCATTACTGGCGGCGCAATTTTTGAGTCTCTTCGTCAATGATGTAATCCTGACCCCCGAAGAAGTGGACGGTTTGATGTCAAATTTGCTCGTCTCGAAAGAGCCTGCCCGCGCCCAAACTGCCTTCAAGGATTGGCTGGAGACAAACAAGGAAAATGTGGGGACGAGATATGCGTCGGAACTGAAGAAGCACTATGCTTGATAGAAACACCGTCGAACAGAAAATCATCCTGTTCGACGGTGTCTGCAACCTGTGCAATGGGTCGGTGATCTTTGTATTGGAACACGAAAAAGATTCGACCTTTCGATTTGCGTCCATCCAATCGGAGGCAGGGAAAGAATTGTTGGGGTGGTGCGGATTACCGTCCGATTACAGTGAGGCTGTGATTTATATCGAAAATGGAAAAGTACACTCAGGCTCAAGCGCCGCGTTGAAAATTGGACAGGAACTCCGCTTTCTCTGGTCAGTGCTGGCAAGTGTCGGGTTGATTGTTCCTAGATTCATCCGGGATTGGGTTTACGATCAAATTGCCAAGCATCGCTATCGGTGGTTCGGGAGGAAAGATGTCTGCATGATTCCGAATGAGAATCTAAGGGCAAGGTTTTTATAAGACGCCCCTCAAATATGCGCTTCGACTGCGAGACGGACGATCACCATCTCTCCGCTACCCTTCGGGCACAATGTCAGCGCGAGGATATTCTTCAATCTATCGCCACCACCCCGTTGCATTTGGGGCTGTCCATGCAACCGTAATATTTTTTTCCGGCAACTGAACCGTTGCGGTGGATTCGCAGGACCATCATTCTGCCGCAGACGGGGCACATTGGAACCGAATCAGTTTCCGCCGGCGCGCGAAGCGTTTTCGTCTCTTTCACTTTCATGATGGCAAGTTGAAATAATTCCGTCAGATCGTCCTCCGAATAACGTTCACTCGAAGGGACGTGCACAAGGGGCAATCCGGCGCTGAGGAACAAATCCTCCATGAATTGATCGGCGTCACGCGTTTCGTTTTTACTAACCGGCTTCACCAACTCAATGCCGAACGCGGGCTTGAGTGTATTGGGTTCGCACAACAAAAAGTCAACGTGCTTGCGGAAGATCTTGTTGAAAAAATGCACATTTTCGTTCGGGCGCACTATATAAAAAATGTCATTCAACCCAACCTTGGGGCAAATTACATAATGATGCCGCACCATGTTTTGCAAAACCCGCAACAGCGCCAGCTCAGGCGTGGATATGAACTGCCCGCGCAGACGATATGGCAGACGGTCATCGAGTTCTTTGAGGGGAAGTGTTTTTCGCTCTGGCATCGGATTGCCCCACATTATAGCAGGATGCGCTACGCGCCACGAATCAATTCCATGACTTTGTGCTTGAGCGCGGTGTTAACACCGATTGCCTCACCATGAGTGTGACCCTCTTCGCCGCTCCACGAGCCGAAGTAGCCACCCGCCTCGCGAAAGATGACCGGAAAGGGACCACAGTCCCAATCATTCACAACCGGGTCGATCATCACTTCGGCGCGCCCCGTGGCAACAGCAAGATATCCGTACGCATCCGACCAACCGCGAATAGCGTAAGCCGCATCGGAGAGACGCTTCCAGAGCGTGGGGTCTCGTTTTTCAAAGCCATGATAACTGGTGTAACACAACCATGCCCGCTCGAACGTATCCACTTCAGAGACGCGGGTGCGCTTGCCATTCCACCACGCGCCGAGACCATCTGCCGCGCAGAGCATTTCGTCGGTGCCTGGATAATACGCCGCGCCGACTTGTATCACGCCTTCGATCTCCAAGCCGATGAGGACGCCATACAGCGGAATGCCGCGCAGAAAGGATTTGGTTCCGTCTATGGGGTCGATGAACCATCTGAAAGCGGATGTTGAATCGGATTCACGGATGGAAACGGATGGTTTCACACCAAACTCTTCTCCAACGATAGCGTGTGCGGGATAGGTCTTTTCTATTTCACCGCGGATGAATTCTTCGGCGGCGCGGTCTGCGGCAGTGACGGGGGTGTCGTCCGCTTTGTAGTCTGGGCGGATGCCGGTGTTAAAGTATCCGAGCGTGATGCGCCCGGCACGGTAGGCGAGCTGTGTTGTAAAGTCGAGGTAGGGTTGGAGGTTCATTATTACCTATTCTTCCTCGATATCTTTGTCTTCTTCATTCTCTAAATCAGGTAAAGACTTAATGATTGGGGAAAACGCTTCGTAAAACACTTCTGCTTTTTCCTTGTACCATAAATACATGTTTGACCAATTACTTCGGTTGCGCACATCAATCTCATATTTAAACAAGGCTATTCTACAATCCTGTTTATCAGGAAGCTCTCGCCAGTCCAAAGCGCCAGTTTTGGCTTCAATTTCGATTTTCTTTTCACTCAGAAGTTTAAATGCCATTTTGGCATTCTTTCCTCGCAAATAAATTTCACAACCCATTCTCTTGTTTTGCATACTTGCAGTTAAAGAAATTTGGAACTTACTTCTACCAACAGCAATCGAAAACCAATGTTGTGGACGTGGTTTTCTAACCTTGAAAGTTGTACCTTGCTCTTTACAATATTCCCTAAAACCTATCCACATGTCCAAGTACAAAGCCTTGGCTTCTGTAAGTTCACCTAAAGATGTGTCCGCCTTAATTTCAGATGTATATTCATTCGGGCTTGATACTACTTTGAATTGTGGAGCAGGAGCAGAATCCCCAATTCGCCAAAGTTGTATTTCTAATCCATAACACTGCAATTCCGGCGAGGCATTTTCATTCACAAAATCCAGAGCACGCCGATGTTCTTCGGAAAATTCACGAGCTATCCAGACCATTACTGGGGCACCTAAACCAGAGGCGTAAGTAAAAATTTTTCCAAGATGGTCATGGTTCGTCTTTTCAAGTTGGTTTTCAATCACAACTCTTACATCCGACGACACATCTCTCGCGACAATATCAGCTTTATAAGGTCCAACAGCGACTTCTACCCCTTCAAGTTCTAATTCCATACCTAATGTATCTGATAACAATCCCAAATTTTCTTCATTCGCGAGCCATTTTGTAAAATCCCTTGCTTCATCTTGCCAATACTCACGCAAACCTACTTGTTCCAATCTTCCTAAAGGCTTTGATGACATAGTATTTCCATCCTTCCACAGTTTTTCTTTCATTTTCAGTCAGCTCTCAGAGCAAACAATTAACTTAACAACCCATCAAGCAACTTCTTTTCTTCCTCTTCCGTCTCCACTTCCCCATCCAGCCAGGCGTTGCGGAGGTGACGGAGGAGGACGGCGTAACGAGGTCCCGGTTCGATGCCGAGTTTTTTGAGGTCATTGCCGGTGGTGTGCGCTTTGATGTACCGCCACCTGGAGATATATTCGTCGAAGCGTTCTTTGACGCGCGCATCTTCTGCTACGTAACCAATGGCTTCGACTGCGTTCACAGGGAACGACTCCAGCCGCTCGACACATTCGCTGGGTTTCAAGCCAACGAAGACAGACTGATCCTTGAACATCATCGAAACGGCGAACAACGAAGCCAGCAAGTCCGCTGTAAAGTGGAGACGTTCGTTCAATGAGGCGATCTCTTCGTTCGACAGAGGCATCAGCCAAAGCAACCAACCCAGGTCGGAGGCGTTCATCTTTTCGCCTTTGGTCACGTTCCATGGGGAGAGATGTTGCAAGCCGCGATAGGTATGCAGGTCACCGAGACGGACATGAGCGGTTTTATCAAAATACAGGGCAGGATGGATCGGTTTGAGCAAGTCCAATTCGTCGAGGCGAGTCAATGCGGTGGCGGCGCTCCATTCCTCGAGGATCAAGTCCAGTTCGTGGCGGATGCGTTGGGCGGAGAGTTTTTCGATCAAGCCGCGGGCTTCGGGGATCAATGCCAGAGTCTCATCGGCGATCTTGAAGCCATATCGCTCCGTATAACGGACGGCGCGATACATGCGTGTGGGGTCGTCAATAAAAGAGTTATCATGCAGGACCCGGACAATGCCTTTCTTCAAATCGTCCATGCCATTGAGGTCGTCGCGCAGTTCGCCGAAGTACTCACCATCGAGGCGGATCGCAAGCGTGTTGATGGTAAAGTCGCGGCGGCGGATGTCGTCGTCCATGCTTCCGGTTTTCACAGTGGGCAACGCGGCAGGTTGTTTATAGGTTTCAGAACGGGCGGAGACCAGGTCAAGGGTATCGGATGATTCGGTCGCGAGGTCCTTCGGCAAAAACCATTTGGCAGTTCCGAATTTTGTGTGTGCCGTCACTTTGCCACCGTGCTTATTGGCAAGGGCACGAGCGAGGATGATAGCGTCTCCCTCCACGGTGAGGTCAAAGTCTTTGATCGAGGACTCCAGCATGAGGTCCCGGACAGAGCCGCCGATGATGTACAACGGAAAGCCCAATCCTTCTGAAGTCGCCTTCACAAGGTTGATCAAATCAAGCACTTTGGAAGTTAGTGATGATGCAAGGTGGTCTGCAAGGTTCATGTATACGACCTCGGATCCAACAGTTCTACCAATCCATCACCGATTAAATTCCAGGCGATGCCAAACAACATGATTGCAAGTGTGGCAGGAACAAATACCCACCAATAGCCGAACAAACCGCCGCCGGGGCTGATGACCCAGTCACGCCCCATGGATAACATTTCGCCCCAGGGAGAATCGCCGCCGAGGCGGATAAAGGTCAACGTGGCTTGAAGGATGACAACACTCCCCACATCCCTAGCCATGAGGACCAGGGACGGGGCAACCGCGTTGGGAATAAGATGCTTGAACACAGTATACATTGAACTGCCGCCCAATGCTCGTGAAGCCTGGACAAAGTCCGTGTTCTTGATGGAAATGACAGTTGTGTTCACTAACCGTGCATACGGCATCCATGAAAAGAGGATGAGACTGAGCATAAGCGGATTGACGAAGCTGAGCAAGACCTGAATCAAGGAAGGCGACCCGACAACATCCACAACCCTGCCGAAGTATTGCGTGTTGAAATAATAGATTCCGCCGACAGATTCGATGGCAATCGCCGCAAGTTGTTGCAGGAAGACCACGCTGGCGATGACAGGGAAGGCAAGGAACGAATCGGAAATACGCATCATGACGCGGTTGACGCTCCCGCCTGCATAACCAGCCGCCGCGCCAAACACGACACCGAACGCGCCCGACACCAACGCCACAACCAAGCCAAAGCGGAGGGCATCGCGTGTTCCCCAAACCAGTGTATGGAACACATCATACTGACTGGGCAATGTGCCAAGCAGGGCAACGTCTGAGGGCGGGAGCGGCTGGGACGTGAACATATCCATGCGCGTACGCCCCACCTTTTTGAACGCCGCCGCGGTTTCAGGGTCGGGCGGGGAAAGCACGGGAGCCATGATCGCAACGATCACGTAGAAAAGGATGATCAAAAAACCCAATACGTTTTGCCAGTGGGAGAAGAAACGACGAACGCGCCTCATGAGGTTAGTACATCCTCCCGAATACGGGGATCGAAAATGGCTTGTACCACATCCAGGATGAACATCAACATCAGCACCATAACCACGCTGTACACCGCAAAACCCAGCGCGGCGGGCGCATCAGGCGCGCCCTGCATGGAGGTGGCAAGCACCTCTGAAACACCGTGGAAGTTGTAGATGATCTCAACGACAAACGCGCCGGTCAGGATGGTGGCGGCGGAAAGGGCAATGCTGGTAAGCGAGGGAGCCAGCACACTGAAGAAGGCATGTTTCCATAGTACGCGGCGTTCGGTCAAGCCGCGGGCACGGGCGGAGGTGATGAATTCCTTTTTGCGTTGTTCCATGATGATGGAGCGGGTGATACGCCCCAGCGTTGCCCAGTTATACAGAGTCAGGGTCAATACAGGCATGGCAATGTGCCTGAGTGATTCAAGAAAGATATCAAAGCGCAGGTTTAACAGAGAATCGAGGGTATAAAAACCAGTAAAATTCCTGTAGGTTTCCCTTGTCATCTCGTATCCGAGTTCGACCCCGATCCGACCGGGGGCGAACCAACCCAGGGTGATGTAAAAGACCGAAAGGAAAGCCAGTGAGAGGATAAAGGGCGGGACCGTCATTCCCAAAAAGGCAACGCCGCGAAAGAGGTTATCGCCAAAACGTAAGGGTTTCCAGCCGGACGCGGCGCCGCTGATCAGACCGAGGGGAATGAAAAGCAAAAGGGAGAACAAGGTCAATTCAAGCGTGGCAGGTGTCCGTGCGAGAAGAGCCGGTAACACATCCTGATTCATGGATGGACTATATCCCCATTGCCCGGTCACGAGGCTTTTCATCCAGAAATAATATTGTATGGGATAGGGCTCATCGAGATGATATTGTTGAATGTACCCCTTGATCACACTTTCAGTTGCCCGTTCGCCACCCTTCCCCGGCGGGAGGTAGAGCCTTGCTCTGGCTTCGGGAGGCGTCAACATGACCCCGGCGTAGAGAACCATCGTAATGATCAACAGTGAAAGCGGGATGACCAGAAATCTACGGATCACAAATTGAAGAAAGGGCGGCATGAAGACCTCGCATCCATTTTACCCGTAAACGAAACCGCATCACAGGAATTTTTTCAGGTATAATCGGCGCATTATTTATAGGATTGACTTGCTTATGTTGAACCCGTTGCCGTTACCCCATTTTCACAAACCTGCCTGGTCTGGATAAGGTTCTGTTCATCGTGTCAACGAGCGGCTCCCAGACTCTGGCGAGCCGTTTTTGTTTATTCGCGCTGAGCGTAGCGAAGTCGAAGCGGGTGCGTGAGGTGCGCTTCGTCTTCGTTCGGACGGTAGTACTGTCCTCTCTCCGCTCAGCGCGATGAAAGAAGATATGGACATCAAACAACTTACCGAAGAAATGAACCGACTCGTCCGCTCGAAAGGCTGGTACGACAAGGACAGCAAACGCCCGCAGACGCCGCGTAATCTGGCGATATCTCTTTCCATAGAAGCGGCTGAAATTCTGGAGCATTTCCAGTTCACCGATGAGATCAAGGACAAGGATGAATTGGGAAGCGAACTGGCTGACGTGACGTTGTATCTTCTGCAATTGGCATCCGTTTCCGGGATCGATTTGGAGGATGCGGTGTTGAAAAAGATCGAAGTGAACAAGACGAGAGAATGGGATAAAGAGTAAATTTGTAGGGCGGGGAGACCCCGCCCCTACGGAATAATGTTATGAACATCACTGTATTTGGCGGCTCACAGCCACAACCCGACTCGCCCGCATATGAAGAAGCCCGTTTATTGGGCGAACTTCTCGCGCAACGAGGGCACACTATCCTCACTGGTGGCTACATCGGCGTGATGGAAGCCGCTTCACGAGGCGCGCACGAAGCAGGCGGACATGTTATCGGTGTGACGTGTGAAGACATAGAGGCGTGGCGCAAGGTCGCCCACAACCGTTGGGTAAAAGAAGAATGGCGAAAGAAGACTCTCCATGAGCGGTTGCAGGCTTTGATCGAAGGATGCGACGCGGCGATCGCTCTCCCCGGCGGAGCTGGCACATTGACCGAGATCGCCTTGATGTGGAACTTGATGATCGTGGAGTCCCTGCCCCGGAGGCCGTTGATACTGGTCGGGAGTGGCTGGCAGTCCACGTTCGATCAGTTCTTCACTTCATTTGAATCCTACATGTCCGTGAAGCAACGCGAGTTATTGCGATTTGCGGAAGATGTAAATGCTGCTATAAAAATGTTGGATAAATCGTAGGGGCGGCGTCCTGCCGCCCAATGTTAGAGGATAACAAAAGGGCGGGGAAACCCCGCCCCTACATCAAAACAAATTGAGGAAAAATGGCTGAAGAAAAATTAACCACCCGTGCAGAAGACTTTTCAGAATGGTACAACCAACTCGTATTGCGCGCCGACCTCGCCGATTACGCGCCTGTGCGCGGCTGTATGGTAGTCAAACCTTATGGCTGGGCATTATGGGAAAACATCACATCCTGGTTGGATGCCGAATTCAAGAAGACCGGTCATGTCAACGCGGCATTCCCTACATTGATTCCACTTTCGTTCTTTGAAAAGGAAAAGGAACACGTTGAAGGTTTTGCCCCTGAACTGGCAGTTGTCACTCATGGCGGCGGCGAAGAACTCGAAGAGAAACTGGCTGTCCGTCCCACCTCCGAGACCATCATCGGTCATATGTATTCCAAGTGGGTCAAGTCATGGCGTGACCTGCCCATCCTAATCGTGCAATGGGGTTCCGTCCTTCGCTGGGAATTGCGCACCAAGCTCTTCCTGCGTACTGCTGAGTTCTACTGGCACGAGGGTCATACCGCGCATTCCACCGCTGAGGAAGCTAAAGAGGAAATGTATCGCATCCTCGATATTTACGAACGCTTCTGTTTGGAAGAAGCCGCCATCCCCGTCATCAAGGGGACCAAAAGCGAGACCGAACGTTTTGCCGGTGCTCATACCACCACATCCATTGAAGCGATGATGTGGGACAAGCGCGCTTTGCAATCTGGCACATCGCACTATTTCAGCACGAACTTTGCGAAAGCGTTCGAGATCCAATTCCTGAACAAGGAAAATGCGTTGCAATATGCTGAAACCACCTCTTGGGCAATTTCATCCCGCATCATCGGCGCGATGATCATGGTTCACGGTGACGATCAAGGGCTCGTCCTGCCTCCCCGCCTTGCGCCTACGCAAGCAGTCATCGTTCCCATCTTCAAAAAGGATGATGAAAAAGTAAAGGTCATGGAAGTGGCAGACCGCGTCTTCGTGGAACTCAAAGCCGCCGGCATCCGCGTCAAAATGGACGACCGCGACAACGTCAGTTCGGGATTCAAATTCAACGATTGGGAGATGCGTGGCGTTCCCGTCCGCGTGGAGATTGGTCCCAAGGATGTCGAAAAAGGATCGGTCGCGCTTGCTCGTCGTGACAAACCCGGCAAAGAGGGCAAGACCTTCGTCTCGCAAAAGGATCTTTCCTCGACTGTGAAGCTGCTTCTGTCCGAAATACAGGATTCACTCCTCAAGCGCGCAACCGAATACCGTGATGCCAATATCCATGATGCAAAGACATATGACGAACTTAAAGAAGTGGTCAAGGATGGCTGGGCGTTTTCCTACTGGTGTGAGTCGACAGAGTGTGAAACAAAGGTCAAGGAAGATACCAAAGCCACCACACGCAACATTCCTTTGAACCAACCCGAAGGTGAAGGAACGTGTGTGGTCTGCGGTAAACCTTCAAAGCGCAAAGTATATTTCGCGAAAGCGTATTAGAGATTCACGTGTTCAAGTGTCAGGCAAGTTCCGGAGCGCCTGACACTTGACACATCGCTCCTGATACCTACTTCCCATGCCTGCCATAGACCTCGCCCGCCTCAAAAAACAGACTGCCGGACTGGCTGATCTTTTCAACCAACCATCTGTCTTTCTTCGTGAGCACCGCGAGATATTGGATTATTACGTCAACCGTACATTGCGCAGTCAGGGGGTTGCGCCTTCCTCCGTCCTCCCCACGTATCGAACCCCTCCCGTCGTCCTGCGACAGATCGAAACTGAACTCAAACCTGTTGCAGAAAAGAATCCTATTCAGGCTTTGGAACTTGCTGATGCACTATGGGATGAAGGTTGGCTGGAGACTCGTCTGCTCGCTGCGTTCCTGCTCGGACGAATCCCACCGCAGGAAGAACGACTCCTTGCCCGCCTCACTGCTTGGACTCAAGCCGTCCGCGACCCGGAGGTGCGTGCGGCATTGCTGACAACCAGCCTCACCCGCCTGCGAAACGAAACACCCGACCTATTCCTTGTCCTCGTCAAGGAATGGCTCCATCCCGCCCGTCAACGCATGTGGACAAATGGCATACAGGCGCTCATCCCTCTCATCAGTTCACCCGATTTCGATAACCTGCCTCCCATCTTCGACATTGTCGAACCGATCATCAAAGCCTCACCTGCGGCTTTACAATTCGATATGCAGGAATTGATCACTGCCTTATATAAAGCATCGCCGGATGAAACCACATACTTCATCCAGCAGATTCTCAAAGAGACCAAAAGCCCGCTTCTTGCCGTTTCGCTTCGGCGCATGTCCCCTGATCTACCGCAAGAATTACAAGTCAGTTTACGCGAGATGCTCCGCAAATCAAGGTAAACATCCTCTTCAAGATATTTTATAATCATCCAGATAAAGGAGATGTGCCATGAACATAACTTTGATCAGAGGCCTCATGGGAGGCGTTTTTCTCTTTCTCGGACGCGAATTGAACTTCCTCTTTGCAGGCGGCATGACAGCTCTCTTTGCCATGCGGCTCACACCCCTGCTTCCCCCAAACCTCCCTTCCTGGGGGGATATCGCCTTTATCATTGGCATGGGTGTGATTGCCGCAGGCATTGCCCTCATCAACAAACGGGTGGGATATTTCCTCTCCGGCTTTGTGGCGGGTGGATATTTTCTTTGCGATTACTATGTTCCCAATTTTACAGGTGCGCCGCCTCTCCTGCCCTTCATTGTCGGCAGTGTTGCTGGGGCGCTCATCCTGGGGTTATTGACAGACTGGGCGATGATTCTTGTTTCAAGTGTCGTCGGTGCGATCTATCTCACTTCGCTATTTTCACTTGGACCAACCACTCGAACCCTCGTCACTGCGGCGTTGGTTATCGTTGGGGCGGTCGCCCAGGTTCTGATCATGCGGATGCAAAAGCAGGCAGAAGACTGATTAACCTCCGGAAGCCCTTCGGCTCTTATCTGGGACCCGGGCTTGTTTCCGTTTCAACAAGCCTTATCCACGCTGACGTTGGATACCGTCCCCCCTCGAGCCCATCCACAGCCAGCTCGTATACTCTTTAGAGTGCACTGGCGGCGTTCATGGAGCAAGTTCCACGAATCCAAAAAGAGAACATGAAACAACAAATCTACTGGCACACCACGGCACAGATGCCCGATGATTCAAACTTAACTCCGCTCCCTGAAAAAGTGGATGTGGTGGTCATCGGCGGAGGGTATACAGGGCTGAGCGCGGCGAGAACTCTGGCAAAAAGTGGCGCCAACGTCGCATTACTCGAAGCTAACACAATTGGCTGGGGTGCCAGTTCACGCAATGGCGGGATGGTGTTGACGGGACTCAAGCTTCCCATGCAGACGGTCATCAAGAAATATGGGCGGGATGTGGCAAGACAGTTATTCCAGTGTTCGCTCGATTCGATTGACACGGTCGAGGAGATTGTCAAAGAAGAAAATATAGATTGCGGCTTTGCCCGTTACGGTCATTTGCTGACGGCGAACAAGCCCAAGCATTACGATGCTCTCAAAGAGGAAGTTGAATTCATGGACAGGGAATTCAACCACAAGGTGACTCTTGTCGCGCCAAATGAGCAACGAACAGAAATTGGTTCTGATATTTATCATGGTGCGTTGCTGGACGAGGTCAGCGGCGGGTTGAACCCGGCGCAATATGTCTCAGGTCTCGCGAGGGCGGCGGGAAAGGCTGGGGCGACACTCCATGCCCGGGCACGAGTGACCAGCCTTGAGCCTAGAGGGAATCGGTTTGTCATCCAAACAGAAAGAGGCTCATTACAAGCCGAATCTGTTTTGGTGGGAACGTCCGGTTATACAGGAAATGTCACAAAGAAATTACAGAGGAAGGTCATTCCGATTGGGTCGTTCATCATCGCCACGGAAAGGTTATCGGATGAACTGGCGCACAAACTTAGCCCGAACAACCGCATGATCTTCGATTTCAAACATTATCTGAATTATTTTCGACTGTGGGATAACCGCATGGTCTTTGGCGGACGGGCGGCGTTCTTCCCGGAGACTGCAAACACGATTGCTCGTAGCGCTGAAATTTTGCGGCGTGAGATGATTCAGGTGTATCCGCAGTTGAAAGATGCAAAGGTGGAATATGTGTGGGGCGGCACACTGGATTTTGCGTTCGATCAGATGACACATGTGGGCGAAGTGGATGGGATCCATTATTCGCTTGGGTATGCGGGGCATGGCGTGGCGATGGCGACGTACTTGGGCAAGACGGTCGCAGAGGCAATGATAAAAGGGAACATCAAAGAGCATCCTTTTGCCTCGTTTGATTTTCCGGGGGCGCCGCTGGGATTGTACGATGGCTTCCCATGGTTCCTGCCATTTGCAGGAATGTGGCACAAGGTTTTGGATTGGGTGGAATAAAAATGGAAGGTCCGTTGAGTGACGAAAAGCTTGCAACAGCTTTATCTGATGTGGTGTGGCAATTCCATGTGTACGGCGCATACAGCAAAAAGCAAAGTAAAGCTATTAAAGCGCTGTCAAAGAGGGTTCCCGGTTATTCTCACGATGTATACAAAGAGCTGTTCGAGTTGAGTCTGAACGTTTTGATCGCAACCATCGAAGCGCTGGAAGAGTCACCCAAGAATCTCAAGCCTGGGCAGAAATTCAGTGAATATGCAGATGTGGATTCGGATTTCGTATTAAGCATACTACGCGACGCTTTCCCTGAACAAGATGATGACTTCTTGAAATGTCATCTGGGAATGGTGATTTATTGGTATTATTTGAGATAACTCTTATCACGGAGGCAACTCATGTACAAGAGAATTCTGGTTCCGTTGGATGGCTCGCCTGCCGCCGAAGCAGTGTTTCCGCACATACAGCCTCTGGCGCAGGCATTTGACATCGAGGTGATTCTTTTACAAGTGATCGTCGAGCCGGCAGAAGCATTCTCCGTGCCCAGTTCACCCTTTTCCCCGCCAAAGCTGATCCGAAAATTACAGACAAAGATCAAGGCATATTTGAAAAGAGCTTGTGCAAATCTGGAAAAGGACGGGACCCGCGCCTCCTACTTGATTCGGGCAGGAGGAGTCCCGGAGACCATCTTGGAGGTGGCGCAGATCATGCAGGCAGACATGATCGCCATGTCCACACACGGGCATTCCCCGACACACCTGTTTCTCCTGGGAAGTGTGACCTATCAGGTGGTGCGTCACTCGCCTCTGCCGATGCTTGTTATCCGTACAGATACTGTGGACGGATAACCGAACCAACTGTAAAGTGGCATGGGACAAACATAATTTTCAACAAAAGGTTTACTTAATGTTGAGACAAGCGATAAAATGACTTGGTATCGCCAAAGGAGAATTAAAGCATGGACATCAGCACATTCTATGCGATCACTTCAGCGACCTGTTTCGGGTTGGTCGGTTTGTGGTGGTCGGTGGTGAAGGATAAACAGGAGGAGTGGTTAAAGAACGAAGCGACGCGCCGTCTGGCAGGAGGCGTATACGCTTCGTTTTTGATTCCCGGTGTGATGAGCCTTGCCGCGCAGATCGGCGGAACGGAAAGTTCGCTGGTATGGCAGATCGTCTTTGTCATTGCGTCATGGACAGGGTTTTCCTATTCAAGCAAATTGATCCAATTGACCCGGGAAGTCAATCCCAATGGGGCGTTCAGTAAAAATAGCTGGGTTGTGCCTGCCCTTTATCTGCTGGTCGCATTCTTTGCAGTATTTGCGGGTCTGCCCACTCTGATCGGATTGCAACCCCTTCAAATGGAGGGGCTCCTGCTCTCCGGTTTGATCCTGTGCGCGCATGGCATGGCGTGGGAATTCATGACTCGTTAACCTGCATAAAACGTCTGTTATTCCGGCAGTTGAACTGCCGGAACAACGAGTACAGACAATATCATTCCAAAGGAGTAACCGATGGCTGGCAAAAAACAAAAAGAAATGGAAGGCGAAGTTTATTATCCCTCCGATGAAATCGTTGCCCAGGCGAACGCGAAGGATTGGGACGCCATGGCAGAAAAAGCCTTGAAAGACCCGCAGGCTTTTTGGGCGGCGGAAGCGGAGGAGTTGGAATGGTATCAAAAGTGGGACAAGGTGCTGGACGACTCGAACAAGCCCTTTTTCAAATGGTTCGTCGGGGCAAAGACGAACATCGTTCACAACGCAATTGACCGTCACCTCAAAACACATCGCAAGAACAAATTAGCCATGATCTGGGAAAGCGAAGACGGCAAGGATCATCGTACCTTCTCCTATTTCGCCATGAACCGCGAGGTCAGCCGCATGGCGAACATCATCAAAGCAATGGGCATCACCAAAGGAGACCGTGTCACGATCTACATGGGACGCATCCCCGAGATCGCCTTCGCCATGCTCGCCTGCGCCAAGATCGGAGCGATCCATTCCGTGGTGTTCGGCGGCTTCTCGGTGGACGCGTTGCAGGGACGCATCGAAGACAGTCAGTCCAAACTCGTCATCACCATGGATAGAAGTTTCAACAACGGCAAAGTCGTCGAATTGAAAAAGGTCGTGGACGAAGCGCTCAAACGCTGTCCGTCGGTCGAGAACGTGATCGTTGTCAAACGCGTGGATGAAGATGTCCCGATGGAGTCAAGCCGCGACCACTGGTATCACGACTTGTGTGTGTTGCCCATCGCCAACGGCAAATGCGCCACCGAAGTGATGGACGCTGAAGACCCCCTCTACATCCTGTACACATCCGGTTCAACCGGCAAGCCCAAAGCCATTCTACACACACACGGCGGATACATGGTCGGCACCTATGCCACGCTCAAGTATGTATTCGACATCAAAGAGGAAGACCGTTATTGGTGCGCCGCAGACCCGGGCTGGGTGACGGGACATTCCTACATCGTTTATGGTCCCCTCATCAACGGTGCCACCTCCTTCATGTTCGAAGGCGGACCCACCTACCCGTACCCGAATCGCTGGTGGCAATGTGTGGAACGATATGGGATCACCATCCTCTACACCGCTCCCACCGCCATCCGCGGACTCATGCGCTTTGGCGAAGCCTGGCCCAACAAACACGATCTTTCCTCCCTGCGCCTGCTCGGCTCCGTCGGAGAACCGATCAACCCCGAAGCGTGGAAGTGGTATTACCGCGTCATCGGCAAGGAAAAATGTCCCATCATGGACACATGGTGGCAGACCGAGACCGGCATGTTCATGATCACACCGACCCCCACCGTCCCGCTCAAACCCGGCTCAGGCACGCGTCCATTCTTTGGACAGGAGGCTGAGATCGTGGACGAAGCGGGTAATCCTGTCGCTGACGGTAATGAAGGCTATCTCGTCTTGAAGAATCCGTGGCCCGCGATGTTGCGCACGATCTATGGAGACCCGGATCGTTACGTCAGCCAATACTGGTCCAAGAACCCCGGCAAGTACACCACTGGAGATTCTGCCAGGCGCGACAAGGACGGCTACTACTGGATCATCGGTCGCGTGGACGATGTCATCAAAGTGAGTGGACACAGACTCGGCACCGCGGAAGTTGAATCGGCGTTGATCACGCATCCGGCTGTGGCAGAATCGGCAGCAATCGGTTTGCCGCATGAGGTGAAGGGACAAGCCATCCATTGCTTTGTCATCCTGCGAACAGGCTTCGCCGCCACACCCGAATTAGCCGAGGAACTCCGTCAACATGTCGCCACCCATATGGGAGCCATCGCCCGCCCTGATGAAGTGAAGATCATTGACAAGCTCCCCAAGACGCGCTCCGGCAAGATCATGCGGCGTGTGTTGAAGGCAAGGGCACAAGGACTGCCTGAGGGGGATGTGAGTACGTTGGAAGAATAGAGAATAAATCCATGAAAACTCCGAGATTTTCAAAACCTCGGAGTTTTTTACGTTTATAACAAAATTGCAAATCCCCAGTCCTTTCCCTCAAAGTATAATCCCGCCCAATGGCAACGAATAAATATCAAAGCGAAGTGCTCTTGTGGCAGGCGAAAAAATATGAAGGACTTGTCCGAGAGAATGGTTGGCTGGCTCTGGCTGGGTTGGGCTGGCTGAGCGAGGGCAGGAATCTGATCGGCTCGAACCCGATGTGCGAGGTGGTACTCCCGACGCGTGCCCCCACCTTTCTTGGTATCGTCGAGTTGAAGGGAACAATCGCCCGCTTTCAAGTGGCAGAGGGGGTTCGGGTCGAGGTCAATGGCAAGTTGGCGAGCAAGGCAATCCTAAAGTCCAGCCAGGAGGAGAAGCCCAGTTTCATCACATGGAATGACATCCGCATGGTGCTCCATCCACACGCGGATAAATACGCCATCCGCATTTGGGATAACCAGCGAAAGGAACGCCTCACGCTTCCACCCCTGAAATGGTTC
>Ga0315912_10002991_pt1 | contig 17297 bp, 17 predicted proteins | sample VfabasoilMG_FD_204469 | JGI IMG/M metagenome (GOLD analysis project Ga0315912, IMG submission 204469) | Garden soil microbial communities collected in Santa Monica, California, United States - V. faba soil | ecosystem: Environmental > Terrestrial > Soil > Garden | place: USA: California...
TTGAGGCCATCGCGGCACTGGAGTGGTCGCCGTCCCGCTCGGAGGCTAAGATGCCCCAAAGAAGCAATCAGCCGGCTTAGGCTTTCCGCTCATGATCCGCATGGCCCGTAGTGCGACGTTGTCCGGCTACCCGGACCTGGCGCGGTCGTTGGGGCTGAATCCGGATCGCATGCTGGCGCGGGTCGGCCTGTCTCGGACAAGCCTGGACGACCCCGATCGAATGATCCCGGTCGGCTCAGCCTGCCGCCTGCTCGAAGAGTCCGCCGCGGCTGCAGGCGTCGACGACTTCGGCCTGCGCATGTGCGAAACGAGGGGCGTCGGCATCCTCGGCCCTCTCGGGCTCGTCATCCGCGAAGAGGCTACGCTGCGCGACGCGCTTGCATCGCTGGTGCGCTACGTGTCGCTGCACAGCGAGGCCTGGCAGTTGAGCGTCGAGCCGGTCGACGACATGGTGCTGATCCGGGGCGCTCTGGTCGGCGAGCCCTCCGCCATTGCGCGGCAAGCGACCGAAATGGCGATGGGCGCGACCTTCCGCATCCTGCGCGAACTGCTGGGCTTGGGCTGGCGGGCGCGGCGCGTCTGTTTCGTCCACGGTGCGCCGGCCAGCTCGGTTCGCCACCGCCGGCATTTCGGTGTGGCGGTCGAGTTCGGCGCCGAGTGCAACGCCATCGTGTGCGCAGCGAGCGACCTGGACACGGTGCCGCCCGCCGCCAATGCCCAGACCGTGCGCTACGCACGCGCCTATGTGGCTTCGCTGCTGGCACGCGCGTCGCCGACGGCCAGCGACCAGGTCGGGCGGCTCGTGCGCTCGCTGCTGTCCACCGGGCGCTGCAGCATCGATCGTGTGGCAACCCAGCTCGACGTGGACCGGCGCACCATCCACCGCCGCCTGGCAGCCGAAGGCACAACCTACAGCGACCTGGTCGACGCGATTCGCGCAGAGCTGGCCGAGCAGTACCTGGGACAGAGCCAGCGGCCGGTCGCCGACGTCGCCGAACTGCTCGGCTTCTCGCTGTCGAGCGCCTTCGCGCATTGGTTCAGCCGGCGCTTCGGCTGCAGCCCGAGCGCGTGGCGCGAGAAGCACACTGCGGGGAGCCGGCGCGCGCCTGCGACGCAGGCGGGTGCTCGTGGCACAACGCGGCCCCGCCCGGCGGTCGTGCGCGGCGGCTGACGGCGCTCAGCTTGCCGCGTGCCGCTGCACGCGCTCCCATGCCATCTCGGCCGTTGCCCGGGCGCGCTGTCCGGTCTCGCGCGCGTCCGCGCTGGCTGCCGTGCCGTCCTGTGCGCGCTTGGCGATGCCCTGGAAGATCGCCGCCAGGCGAAACAGGTTGAAGACGATGTAGAACTCCCAGGCCTCCTGGGCGATTGCCGCCCGGCCCACGCGCTCACAGTAGCGACGCACGTAGGCCTCGGCAGAAGGAATGCCTAGCGCTTGCAGATCCTCCCCAGCCATGCCACGGAAGTCTTGCGGACGAATGTGCCACGCGAGCACGTGGTAGGCGAAGTCAACCAGCGGATCGCCCAGCGTCGACAACTCCCAGTCGAGCACGGCCAGCACACGGGGCTGCGTGGGATGGAAGATCAGGTTGTCGAGCCGGAAGTCGCCGTGCACGATGCTCGTGCCGCTTTCCGGCGGGGCGTGGCGGGGCAGCCATTCGATGAGCCGGTGCATGGCGTCGATGGGCTGCGTCTCCGAAGCCCGGTACTGCTTGCTCCAGCGGCCGATCTGGCGCTGCAGGTAGCCGCCGGCTCGGCCAAAGTCCGCAAGCCCGACCGCGGCGGGGTCCACGCGATGCAGCGCCGCCATGACGCGGCTGATCTCTTCGTACATGGCGGCGCGCCCCTGCGGCTCGAAGCTGGGCAGCCGCGGGTCCCACAGCACGCGGCCGTCGACGTACGACATGACGTAGAAGGCGGTGCCGAGCACGGCGGGGTCCTCGCACAGGCACAGCGTGCGCGGCACCGGCACATCGGTATCGCGCAGCGCGGTCATGACCCGGTGCTCGCGGTCCACCGCATGCGCCGAAGGCAGCAGCGCGCCGGCAGGGCGCTTACGCAGCACATAGCGCGCGCCGCCGGCCTCCACCAGGAAGGTCGGGTTCGATTGCCCGCCGGTCAGCGCCTTCAGTGTGGGCCGGCCCGCGTAGCCTTCGATGTGGCGCCGCAGGTAGTCGTCGAGCGCGCGGACGTCAAGCTGATGTTTTGCCGAGCTGTGAGGCGCGATCTCGCTCATGCTGGATCCTTCCTTGGAGTCAACCGGCGACCACGCAACTGGCCCCGCCATCGACCGCCAGCACCTGGCCGGTGATGTGCTTGCCCGCATCGCAGGCGAAGAGCAGCACGGCGCCCTTCAGGTCGTCGTCGTCGCCCAGCCGTTGCAGCGGCGAGCGCTGCGCGATCTCGTCCTCGCCCAAGGCGTCCAGCAGGCCCTGGCTCATCCTGCTGGGGAAGAAGCCGGGGGCGATGGCGTTGACGGTGATGCCGTATGCCCCCCATTCGGCAGCCAGCGCGCGCGTGAAGTTGACCGCCGCGCCCTTGCTGGTGTTGTAGGCGATGGTCTTCATTGCGGGCGGATTGCCGCCCAGCCCGGCGATCGAGGCGATGTTGACGATGCGGCCGCTGCCCCTGGGGATCATGCTCGCGCGTGCGACGGCCTGGGCAAAAACGAACAGGCTGCGCGCGTTGAGGTTCATCACCTTGTCCCAGGCTTCCAGCGGGTGCTCCTCGGCGGCTGCGCCCCAGCTCGCGCCGGCGTTGTTGACCAGGATGTCGATGCGTCCGAAGCGGCGCATGGTTTCGTCGACGACGCGATTTACCTCGGCCGGGTCGCTCGCGTCGGCCGCCACCCATTGGGCGGCGATGCCGTTGCGTTTCAGCAATGCCGTCGATTCCTCGAGGTCGCCGGCTTTGCGCGAGGTGAGCAGCACCGATGCGCCCGCTTCGCCAAGCGCCTGCGCCATCTGCAGCCCCAGGCCGCGCGATCCGCCGGTGACCAGGGCCATGCGGCCCTCGAGGCTGAACAGTTGTTGGATGGTCTTGGACATGTTTTCTCCTTTTAGGTGATGCGGTGCTCTTGCACCGCCAGGACCATGGCCGTTGCGATGTCGATGAAGTTGCGTTCGTCCGGCTTGATCACGTCGCGGAACAGTGGCGAAGCGACGATCGAGCCCAGGGCATCGTCGTTGTCGAAGAACAATTGCGCGACACCGTCGAACTGCGGTAGTTCGGCGGTTCCGCAGCGCTCCAGCACCGTGCTCTGCACGTAGCGGAACAGCCCCGGCGGCGACGCGGCCAGCGGGGCATGCTCTTCGCGCCAGTAGCGCAGGCTCTGCGCGCGCTCCAGGTCGGGGCGGTGGCAGAAGAAGCTCATCCGCTTCGGACGCATCTCGAACGACTCGCTCGGCGCACCGGCCACGACAACGCGGTCGACGGTGCGCATGCGCGCGACCGATGCGACATCGACGAAGTGGCGTTCGTCAGCCCGCATCGCCTCTGACCAGCCGCGGCCGGCAACCAGGACGTCGGCGGCCTGCTGATCGTCGACCCACAGTTCGGCGACGCCGTCCCACGCTGATCCTGGCGTGAGCACGCGGTTGCATGCATAGCGGCGTATTGACGCCAGCCTTCGCACCTGTTCGGCATAGGCCCCGTGCCAGTAGTGTTCGAAGCTCTCCTGGTCCAGATCGCGGCGGCGCCGGTAGAGCCACACCAAGTGGACGGCTTGCGCTGGGATGTCCATCACCGATCGCTCCGTGCCAGCGCGTCGAGGATGCGCGCGAAGCGCCGCTGCAGCGGCTCGCGCATCCGCGACGGCGTGAAGATGTAGAAGTCGCCCGCGCCGATGGCGTCGAGAACGATGTCGGCGACCGCGGCCGGTGGCGCACCGGCCGCGATGGCGGCGCGCAGTTCGGGCGATGCCTGAGGCGAGCGTTGGGCAATCGGCGTCGCCACCGGGCCAGGACACAGCACCGACACGCCGACCGGCGTGTCGGCCAGCTCCTGTTCCAACGCCTCGGACAGCGCGACCACGGCCGACTTCGTCGCCGCGTAGGCGCCCATGGCGACTTGGGGGTTGATCCACAAGCCGGCGCCCGAGGCGGTGTTGATCACGTGCGCGGGCTCGCCGTGCCGCCGCAACAGCGGCAGGAAGTGACGGATGCCGTGCACCACCCCGAAGACATTGATGCCGAAAACACGCTGCCAGTCGCTTTCGGCAAGCGACTCCAGAGACCCGCTCATGTCGATGCCGGCGTTGTTGAACAGCAGGTGCACCGCGCCGAGCCGCGCCTCGAACTCGGCCGCCGCGTCACGCACCTCGGCGTCTCGCGAGACGTCGAGAACCCGTGTGACGACGCGCCGCCCGCTCGGCGCGATGGCCTTGCGCGCGGCTTCGAGGCCGGCGGCGTCGACGTCGGCCAGCGCCAAGTCGACACCGCGCGCGGCAAGCGCGTGCGCCAGCGCCAGGCCGATGCCCGAGGCCGCGCCGGTGATGATCGCGGCGCGGCCGGTGTAGCTGTCGAAGCCGCTGTGGCCCTCACGCGGCCGGATTGCTGCCGAATCCATGCTCCCACCCTTCGATCAGCCGAACGCCGGCTCGCGAGCCAGCCGTACCACCTGCTTGCCGACGTTCGCACCGCTGAAGAGCCGCCCGAGCGCCACCGGCGCGTTCTCGATGCCGTCGACGACGTCGACGTGGTACTTGATGAGGCCGTCGCGCACCCACGGCGCCATCACCGCGAGGCCTTCGGCGAAACGCGGCACGAAGTCCGAGATCAGGAAGCCCTCGATGCGCGCGCGCTTCATGATCACGTTGCGGAACATCTTCGGCGCCCACCAGTCGCCGTTCGCGTTGTAGGTCGAGATCAGGCCGCACACGGCGATGCGGGCGCCGATGTTGAGCAACGTCATCTCCGCGTCCATGACCTCGCCACCGACGTTCTCGAACACCACGTCGATACCGTCGGGGCAGGCGGCGCGCAGGTCTTCGAGCAGATGGCCGCGCTTGTAGTCGACGCAGGCATCGAGGCCGAACTCCTCGACTGCGAGCCGGCACTTTCGCTCGCCGCCGGCGATGCCGACGACGCGGCAGCCGAGGATCTTGCCGATTTGGGCGGCGATCGACCCGACGCCGCCGGCGGCGGCGGAAACGACCAGCGTCTCGCCTGCCTTCGGCCGGGCGATCTCGGTCAGCCCGAAGTACGCGGTCATGCCCGAGTTGCCGAGCACGCTGGCAAAGGCGCGCAGCGGCAGGCCGTGTCCGACCGGCACCGGGCGGGCGCGGTCGGTGACCGAATACTCCTCCCACGCCATGCCCCCCTCCACCACGTCGCCCGGCCGGAACGCCGGGTGCCGCGATTCGACGACCGCGCCCATCGTCACGCCGCGCATCACGTCGCCCAGCTGCACCGGCGCCATGTACTGGTCGATGTCGCTCATCCACACGCGGTTCGTCGGCGCCACCATCAGGTAGATGTTGCGTACCAGGATCTGGCCTTCCGCCGGTTTGGGGATCGGCGCATCGACCAGCTGCAGATCGCCGTCGCGGATGTCGCCGACGGGCCGTTGCTTCAGGATCCAGCGTCGGTTGTTCGTGCTCATGTTCGGTTCCTCGAAATGTTGGAGCGGGTGCGTTCAGTCCAGCAGCGCGCCGTACACGACGTTGCGCAACAGCGTGCGGTAGCCGGTGCGGACCGCGATGTCTTTCTCCTGCAGCATCAGGATCGCGATCAGCTCCTCGCTCGGGTCGGCCCAGAAATAGGTGCCGAGCGCGCCGCCCCAGAAGAAGTCGCCCGCCGACCCCGGCACCGGGCACAGCCCGGCATCGAGCCTCACCCCGACGCCCAGGCCGTGGCCCTGGCCGAGCGCCGGCACCGGCGCATTGATGCCGAGGCCGGGCGTCGAGCTGCCGTAGTCGATGCCTGGCGGCAGGTGATTCGCCAGCATCAGCGCGACGCTCTTGCCCGACAGCAGCCGCATGCCGGCGTGCGTGCCGCCGGCCAGCAGCATCTGGCAGAAGGTGGCGTAGTCGCTGGCCGTCGACAGCAGCCCGGCACCGCCCGAGAACCAGCGCGGCGGATCGACCGGGTCGTAGTCGAAGAGCACGCCGCCCGGCGCACCCGAGCCGCGGCGCGGCAGGGCTAGGCTCGCATCGGCACCGCCGCGCAAGCCGAAGCCGGTGGCATGCAGGCCGAGCGGGCGCGTCAGCTCGTCGGCGACGACCTGTTCGAGATCGGCGCCGGCCACCACTTCGAGGATGCGACCGAGGACGTCAGTCGACATGCCGTATTCGAACTGCGTCCCCGGCTGGCACTGCAGCGGCAGCGTGGCCAGCCTGGCAACCATCTGCTCGTTGCTCTGGCGGGCGTCGAGCAGCGCATGCTCCCGATACAGCCGCTGCACCAGCGAATCGCCGAAGGGGCCATAGGTGAAGCCGGCGGTGTGTCGCAGCAGGTCCTGCACCGTGATGGCGCGCCGCGCCGGCTCCAGCGTCAGCCGGCGTTCGCCGCCCGAGGCGTCGGTCGTCTCGACGCCGACCGACATGCGCGCGAAAGCCGGCAGGTAGCGCTCGATCGGGTCCGTCAACGCGAGCCGCCCCTGCTCGAGCATCCGCATCGCGACCACTGCGACCATGGGCCGTGTCATCGCAGCCAGACGAAAGACCGAATCGATGCGCATCGGCCGCGTTCGCGAGTCGCCGTCCTCGAAGCCGAATGCCTGCTGCCAGGCGATCTGCCCGCGGCGCGCGACCAGCACGACGGCACCGGGAATGCGGCCCGCTTCGGCGTCGGCAGCGATGCGCGCGCCAAAGGCCTCCAGCCTGGGCGCGGACAGGCCCACCGCATCCGGCGCCGCGGCCAGCGGCAACGCGGCGCTGCGCTCAGGCATCACTCATCTCCCCGCGGGCGATGGCCGCGCGGAACAATGCCAGCGTCTGGCCGGCCGCGTCTTGCAGCAACGTGCACGGCGGCGTGCCGATGATTCGCGCCAGCGCGCTGTCGTCGTAGTCGGTCGGCAGCGGCAGCGTCGGACCGGGGTCGAAGCTGATGCTGCCGCGCGCGTCGGGCGCCACCGACTCGATCGCGCCGACGATCTGCGCCATGTCGGCCGTCGTGCCACGCATGTTGAAGACCTCCGCGCCGCGATAGTCGGCGCGGGCGCAGGCGATGAAGATGCGCGCCACGTCGTCGGCATAGTGCAGATGGCTGCGTCCGCCGTAAGGGATGTGGAACGGCCGCCCGCGCGCCGCGGCCAGGATGGCTTCGGTCGGCGCCGCGGACAGCCCCTGGTCGCGGCCGGCACCGAACACCGTGGCCGGCCGCAGGCCGATGCTGCTGACGCCGCGGTCGTTGAAGTACACGCGCGCCATCGCTTCCTCGGCCTGCTTGAACACGCCATACAGCGTGGCCGGGCGGCCGACGCTGTCGTGGCCGACGCGCTCGCTGTCGCCGAAGTCGGTGCCGTCGTAGACCGCGATCGACGAGGCGTAGACGATGCTGCACACCGACTCGCGGCGCTGCGCCACGGCCTCGAACAACTGGACGCCGCCGAGCGCGTTGACGCGCACGCCACGCACGGGGTCGGCACGGAACTGCGGATGCAGCAGCGCCGCCAGATGGATCACGTGCGTGATGCGATGCGCGTCGATCACCTGTTCTATCGAACCCGGCTGCGCGATGTCTCCGTGTACCAGCGGCACGGACGCTCGTTGCGCCTCGTCGAGAAGCAGCCGCAGCCGGCGCGTATCGGTCGCGGCGTCATATCCCACAACTGGCACGCCTTCGCGGACCAGGCGGCGTATCACCCAGGCGCCAATGCAGCCGAGCGCGCCGGTGACCAAGAAGCGTTCGTCACGAACCATGTGAAGCATCCTTAGAAAGGATCGGTCAGCACCTGTACCTTTGCCGCCGACTACGCGAAGTTGCGATGTATGCGCGAAATTTTGCGGCGCGAGCCTCGCCGGCGACTGATTGAACGGGACATCGGCTTGCTTTGTGGGGACGCGGCGGGACTGTTGGCCGCGCGGCGCTTCAAAGCATCAGCAACCCGCCATCGAGCTGCAGCGATTGCCCGGTCATGCCGTCGGATTCCGATGCGGCTAGGTAGACCGCGAGGTGGGCCACCTCGTCCGGCTGCAGGAAGCGACGTTGCGGCACCCGCGCCAACGCCATCTGCAGCACCTGTTCGTACGTCACGCCCAGGATGTCGGCGTGCGCGCGGAATTCACTCGCCATGTCGGTCTGCACGCCGCCGGGGCAGATCGCGTTGACCTGGATACCGTGCGGCGCCATCTCCAGCGCGGCGCAGCGCGTGAAACCGACGAGCGCGTGCTTCGACGCGTTGTAGACGCTCTGGTTCAACGAACCCCACTTGCCGCCGGTCGACGCTATGTTGACCACCTTGCCGCGGCCGCGCGGCTGCATGTGCCGCAGCACAGCCTGCAGCACGTTGAACGCGCCGTAGACATTGACCTGCATCACCCGGTCGAACTCCTCCGGCGTGACATCGACCAAGCGCGAGGCGAGGTAGACGCCGGCGTTGTTGACGAGCACGTCAATGCCGCCCAGCGCAGCGTCCGCAGCGTCGACCATCGCCAGCACGTCGTCCCGGCGGCTGACATCGCAGGCGGCGATCTCGACCGTCGCGCCCAGCGCTTTCGCCTCTTCACGCACCTCTTCGAGCGAGGGCTTGCGCGTGGCGATCAGGTACAGGTCGGCGCCCTCGGCGGCGTAGCGCAGCGCGATGGCGCGGCCGATGCCGCGGCTGGCGCCGGTGATCAGCGCCTTGCGTCCGGCCAGTCGGCCGGAGCGGGTGGTCGAAGAAGACATGATGGTTCCTTGGTTGTGTCTGAATGCGCACGCCTGGCGGCGGTAGCGACGGTGAAAGTTCCTCGGCGGCGCCGACGGCCCGGGCGATCGTCAGCCGCCGTTCTGGGCATCGAGTTTTTGCCGCAGGACCGCGCGCAGGTCCTCGCCGAAGCCGGTGAGCGTTCCGCCGTCGACCGCGAGCATCTGCCCGGTGATCAGGTCGGCGCGATCGCTGGCAAGAAAGCTCACCGCCTCGCCGATGTCCTCGGGAGCGCAGAACCGGCCGAGCGGCACGACGCGCCTGATGAGGGCCTCGCGCTTTTCCGGCGTCGCGTAGGCCTCGATTGCCGGCGTCAGGGTGCCGCCGGGGCATACTGCATTGACGTTGATGCGCTGGTCAGCCAGCTCCCACGCCAGATGCCGCGTGAGTCCGGTGACCGCATGCTTCGACGCGGTGTACTCGACGCTGCTGAAAAAGGCCATGCGCAGGCCGGCGATCGAGTCGATGTTGACGATCTTGCCCTTGCCGCGGGCGTTCATCGCCGGTAGCACCGCCTGGCAGCAGAAGAGGATGCCCTTCGCGTTGACGTTCATCACGCGGTCCCAGTTGGTCTCCGTTACGTCGCGCAGCAGCGCCGACCCGCCGCCGACGCCGGCGTTGTTGACCAGAATGTCGATCGCGCCGAAGGCCTCCAGGGCCGCGGCGGCCATCGCTTCGGTGTCGGCCTTGACCGCCACGTCGGCGCGAATAGCGATGGCGCGTAGACCGTCGGGATCAATGCTGGAGGCGACGCGTCGTGCGGCATCCAGGTCCATATCGACGACCGCCACCTTTGCGCCCTCGCGGGCCAGGACTCGCGCGATGCCTTCCCCGCCACCCTGGCCGGCGCCTGTGACGATCGCCACCTTGCCTTGCAATTCCATGCTGCGTCCTTTCGGTCGCTTAGATCTCTCGCCGCGCCAGAGTGAAGCTCTGGGCAGTCGGCCCGCGCTTCGGCTGTGTCGCCAGGAACAGCGCCAGCGGGGCGACGTCGTCAGCCGACTTGAACCATTCGTGCCGCAGCGCCACGTCCTGCAGCTGCTGGGAGGCAACCGCGGCCATCGTCATCTCCGTTTGCACCGGGCCCGGGATCAGCTCGTTGACGTCGATGCCGGCCGGTGTCAGCTCCTGCGCCAGCACGCGGGTGAGCATCCACAGCGCGGCTTTCGAGCAGGCATAGTCGCAGTTGCCGGGTATCGCGCGGTGGCCCATGCCCGATCCCACCGTGATGATCTTTCCGCCGCCGCGCGCCTGCAGCGCCGGCACCGCCGCCTGCACGCAGTAGTAGGCGCCCATCAGATTGGTGTCGATCGTCTTGCGCCAGGTGGCGGGGTCGCTCGTCGCGATGGGTTGGCCGCTCCCGCCGAAACCGGCGTTGATGACCACGATGTCGAGGCCGCCGAAGGCTTCCGTGCATGCCGCCACCATCGCATGCACCGCGTCCTGCCGCGTCACGTCGACGACCACGGCGATGCCCCGGCCACCTTCGGCGGTGATCGCATCCACCGTGCCCTGAAGGTCGGCAGCCGACCGAGCCGCGCAGCACACGGCGGCGCCGGCGCGCGCATACGCAATCGCAATGGCCCTACCGATGCCTTTGCCGGCGCCGGTCACGATCGCGACCTTATTGCGTAGAGGTTCTCCTTCGGGATGCATCTCTGGCTCCGTTGCTGATGGCGAGCCGCAATCGTCGGAGCACGAGCTTCGGATGTCCAGCGCTCGCAACAGAGGTGTCCCCATTGAGCAAGTTCTTGTCCCGCCGGATCACTCGGCGGCCAGCTTCGCTGCGAACAATGGAAAGCGCGGACAGATGACCTCGTTCGCAGCGTCGCCGAACGAGGCGCGGCGCATGACCACTTGGAGACGACGCCCATGACCCTTGCCGCTAAATCCCCTGCCGCCCCGGCCGTCGTTCGCGCCGCGGCGCTGGCCGACTCGATCAAGGTCGAACCCCTGACCTGCGCAATCGGCGCCGAGCTGAGCAATGTGAAGCTCGGCATCGCTGCGCAGGAAGCCGAGCTGATGGCGGAAATTCGCGGCCTGTTGCTGAAGCACAAGGTGCTGTTCTTCCGCGACCAGGACATCACGCGTGCCGAGCACATCGCCTTCGCGTGCTACTTCGGCGACCTCGAACCGCATCCGGTGTCCGGCAGTGTCCCGGACCATCCCGGCCTGGTGGCGATCTACAAGTCGCCCGAGCAGCCGAACGACCGCTACGAGAACGCCTGGCACTGCGACTCCACCTGGCGCGAGAAGCCGCCCTTCGGCGCTGTATTGCGCTGCGTCGAATGCCCGCCGGTCGGCGGCGACACGATGTGGGTCAACATGGCGCTGGCCTACGAAAAACTGCCCGAGCGCGTGAAGCAGCAGATTGCATCGCTGCGCGCGCGGCACAGCATCGAAGCGAGTTTCGGCGCCGCGATGCCGATGGACAAGCGGTTGGCGCTGCACGCGCAATATCCCGACGCCGAGCACCCGGTGGTGCGCACGCACCCCGAGACGGGCGAGAAGGTGCTGTTCGTCAACAGCTTCACCACGCACTTCACCAACTTCCACACCACGGACAACGTGCGCGTCGGCCAGGACTACACCCACGGCGGCTCGGACCTGCTGCGCTACCTGATCGGCCAGGCGGCCATTCCCGAGTACCAGGTTCGCTTTCGCTGGAAGAAGAACAGCGTGGCGATGTGGGACAACCGCGCGACGCAGCACTACGCGGTGATGGACTACCCCCCATGCCATCGAAAGATGGAGCGCGCCACGATCAGCGGCGACGCCACCTACTAAGACCCAGAACCCAACCTTTTTCAGGAGCGACCTTATGAACTTCCTCGACGGCCACCTCTTCCCAGAGAACCAGCAACCTCTGATCATCACCGCGGCGCCGTATGCGCCCTCATGGGTGCCATCGGACTTTCCGGAAGAGATCGCGGTGACGATGGAGCAACAAATCCAGATGGCGGTGGACTGCTACAACGCCGGGGCCACGGTGCTGCACCTGCACGTGCGCGAACTCGACGGCAAAGGCAGCAAGCGCCTGTCCAAGTTCAACGAGCTGATCGCCGGCGTGCGCAACGCCGTGCCCGAGATGATCATCCAGGTCGGCGGCTCGATCAGCTTCGCGCCGGAAACTGACGGCGCCGCCGCCAAGTGGCTGAGCGACGACACGCGCCACATGCTGGCCGAACTGGACCCCAAGCCCGACCAGGTGACGGTGACGGTCAACACCTCGCAGATGAACATCCTGGAGCAGTTCGACATCCGCGACATCAAGGGCACGTCGATGGAGGACCCGGCGGTCTTCAACGCCTACAAGGAGATGACCGTGCCGGCGCAACCGGGCTGGGTCGAGGAGCACGTACGTCGCCTGACCGCGGCCGGCATCCAGAGCGAGTTCCAGTGCTACAACATCAACAGCTTCGAGTCGATTGAGCGGCTCATCCGCCGCGGCATCTACAAGGGCCCGTTGGTGTGCAACTGGGTGGCTATCGGCGGCGGCATGGATCAGCCGAGCATCTACAGCCTGGCCAACATCGCTCGCGCGGTGCCGGACGGCGCGGTGCTGACGGTGGAGAGTTCTGTGTGCAATGTGCTGCCGGTTAACACCATCGGCATCGCCATGGGCCTGCACGTGCGCACCGGCACCGAAGACACGCTGTGGAACTCTACGCGCACCAAGAAGATGGGCACCGCGGCGCAGATCGAACAGTTGGTGCGCATCTCGCGCGAGCTCGGCCGCCCGATCGCCACCGCCAAGCAGGCGCGCGAGATCTGCCGCGTCGGCGTGTTCTATGACACGGTCGAAGAGACGCTGGCGGCCAACGGCTTCGCACCCAACCCCAAGGGCGGGCATCAAGGCTTTCTGCGCAAGGCCGCCTGAGCGCCAAGCAAGACAAACAACGGAGACAGTATGAAGACCACCTCAACCCGTCGCTTCTCTCTGAAGGCGCTGGCGGCCATGCTGGCCGTCGTCGCCGCCCCGCTGACCGCGCAGGCCTGGACCGACAAGCCGGTGAAGTTGATCGTTCCGGCTCCGCCTGGCGGCTCGATCGACATCGTTGCACGCCTGCTTGCCGAGGCGCTATCGAGCGACATCGGCCACACGGTCATCGTCGAAAACAAGCCCGGCGCCGGTGGCGCGATCGCCATTCAGGCGATGAACGCCGCGCCGCCCGACGGCCAGACGATTCTGGTCCTGGTGAGCAACATCCTGACCGAGATCCCGCTGGTCATGAAGACCACCTTCGACCCGTTCAAGGACGTGACGCCGGTGACCTCGGTCTGCCGCGCGAACATGGTGCTGGTCAGCGCCGCGTCGCTGCCCGCCGCCGACATGAAAGGTCTGGTTGACTACCTGAAGACGACCAAGGGCGGAAAGGGCAGCTATGCGACATACAGCGCTGGCACGGCTTCGCACTATGCCGGCGTGATGTTCGCAAAGAAGACCGGCCTGGACATGCAGCATGTGCCGTTCCCCGGTTCTCCGCCGGCGCTGCAGCAGGTGATGGGCGGCCAGATCGACATCATGTTTGATGGCATGGGGACCGCGCTGGCGCAGATCAAGGGCGGCAAGCTCAAGCCCTACGCCGTGGCATCGAAGGCGCGCTCGACCCTCCTGCCCGACGTGCCGACGACGGCCGAAGTCGGCTTTGCCGAGATCCAGGTCTCGAACTGGATCGGCACCGCCGTGTCCCCCAAGGTGCCGGCGGATTTGGTCACCAAGATCAACGCTGCGATCACCAAGGCAGCCTCATCGCCGAAGGTGCGCGAGCGGCTGATCGCCGGCGCCTTCGAGCCCGAGATCAGCGAAAGCCCCGAGAAGCTGGCGCAGTCGGTCAAGGCCGACTACGAGCGAAACGCTCAGATCGTCAAGACTTTCAACATCCAGCTCAACTGACGCGTGAGGTGGAAGACGCGCGACAGGCGCCTGACACACAGGAACAAAGATCATGGCAAAAGTAATCCGCTTCTACGAGACCGGCGGTCCGGAAGTCCTCCAGCTCGAGACCGTCGAGGTGGGTGATCCCGGCCCAGGTCAGGCGCGCGTACGCCACACCTACGTGGCAGTGAACTTCATCGACATCTATTTCCGCATCGGCCGCTATCCGCACCCGTTGCCCGCAGGCATTGGCAGCGACGCGGTCGGCGTCGTCGAGGCCGTAGGCGATGGTGTCGTCGACATCAAGGTCGGCGACCGCGTTGGCTACCTGCTTGGCCCGCAGGGTGCGTACTCCGACGTGCGCGTGATGCCGGCCGAGGTGCTGATTCCGATCCCGGATGGCGTCTCCGACCGCACCGCGTCCACTCTGATGATGAAGGGCATGACGGCGCAGTACCTGTTCCGCCAGGTCTATCCGCTCAATGGCGGCGAGACGATCCTCTACCACGCCGCGGCGGGGGGCGTCGGCTCGGTCGCCTGCCAGTGGGCGCGGGCGATCGGCGTGACGATGATCGGCACGGTCAGCACCGAAGCCAAGGCCGAGGCTGCGCGCGCCAATGGCTGCGCGCACGTCATCATCACTGGCGGCATGACGCCGGAGGAACTGACGCGCGAGATCCCCAGGCGCGTCAAGGAGATCACCGGTGGCACGGGCGTGCCGGTGGTCTACGACTCGGTGGGCAAGGACACGCTGATGGCCTCGCTCGACAGCCTGCAGCCGCGCGGCTCGCTGGTCAGCAACGGCACCAGTTCGGGGCCGGTGGTGGTGGACACCATGCAGCTTGCCGTCAAGGGCTCCATCTGGATAACGCGACCGGCGATGGTGCATTACGCGACGCCGCGCTCGCACATGCTGGCGATGGCCGACGAACTGTTCGAGCACGTGCTGGCCGGGCGAATCGTCGGCGAACCGAAGCAAGAGTTTCGGCTCGAGGAAGCGGTGCAGGCACATCGCGCGCTCGAGACCCGCCGGACCGTTGGCGCGACAGTGCTCGTGCCCTGACTGGAGTTGCTCGGCATGTCTTCCAGACAAAGCGTCATCATCACCTGTGCAATCACGGGCTCGATCCACACCCCGTCCATGTCGCCGCACCTGCCAGTCAGCGCGCAGGAGATCGCAGATGCAGCGGTTGGGGCCGTCGAGGCGGGCGCGGCGATCGTCCATCTGCATGCACGCGACCCCGCGACGGGAAAACCGGACCAGCGGCCTGAGGCCTTCATTCCATTCCTCAAAGCGATAAAGGCGCGATCGGACGCGGTGATCAATCTGACAACCGGCGGCTCGCCGTACATGACGGTCGAGGAGCGCATGCTGCCCGCCAAGATCTTCAAGCCGGAAGTCGCATCGCTGAACATGGGCACGATGAACTTCGGCCTGTTTCCGATGCTGCAGCGCTTCAAGGAGTTCAGGCACGACTGGGAGCGACCGTACCTCGAAGGCAGCAAGGACCTGATTTTTCGCAATACCTATGGCGACATGGAGAAGGTGCTGATCGAGCTGTCCGGTCACGGTACGCGTTTCGAGTTCGAGTGCTACGACACCGCGCACCTTTACAACCTGGCGCATTTCATCGACCGCGGCCTGGTCAAGCCACCCTTCTTCGTACAGACGGTGTTCGGCATCCTTGGCGGCATCGGCAATCATCCCGACGACGTGATGCACATGAAGCGCGCTGCCGATCGGCTTTTTGGTGCGGACTACCGCTGGTCCGCCCTCGGCGCAGGGCGCGTGCAGATGCAGATTGCAGCAATGTCCGCAGCGATGGGCGGCAATGTGCGCGTTGGCCTCGAGGACAGTCTGTGGATCGGCCCCGGCACGCTCGCCACAAGCAACGCGCAGCAGGTGCGCAAAGTACGCGAGGTGATCGAGGGGCTGGGGCTGGCCGTGGCCACGCCCGAACAAGCGCGGAAATCATTGGAGCTCAAGGGCAAAAGCTCCGTTGAATTCTGAGAGCCAACGCGCACCGGACTGTCCGCTCGTTGGTCCGGCAATCGACCGGCGTGATAGGGCGGCGCCCTATCCGCTGGGCGGCTGGTCGCGACATCGGGCGCGGTTCATCGACCTACCTTGTCTGAAGTGCACCCGACGTTGGCATCCAGAGAATCCATGCCCGCTCGATTGATGCCCAACGGCGCAGAACCGTTGGCGCACCTCACTGCCCTGCAGGCGGTGCTGTTGCTGGGCAGCCTGGGCATGTTGAACACCCTGTGGTCGGACATGCTGTTTCCCGCGATCGGATCCATGCAGCACGATCTCGGGACCACTGCCACCGCCGTACAGCAGACCATCTCGCTCTACTTCATAGCCACTGCCTTCATGTGCCTGTGGCATGGAGCGCTTTCCGACGCCTGGGGTCGTCGCACGACACTGCTCGTCGGGCTGGCCGTGCTGGTGCTGACAGCGCTACTCAGCCTGCTGGCCACCCGTATCGAGCACCTGTGGATCCTACGCACCGTGCAAGGTGGGGTCGTGGGTCTGGGCCACATCCTGTGCCGCGCAGTCATACGCGATATGTACAGCGGCGAGGCCGCGCAAAGGATGATTGCTCACACCGGCAACCTACAGGCGGTGGTCGCCATCGTTCTCCCGATGCTCGGCGGTTGGCTGACGTGGATGTGGGGTTGGCGTGCGGTGTTCGCTTTCATCAGCGCGGTGGGTGCGATGCTGTTCCTGCTCTATGCGCGCCACCTGCCTGAAACGCTGCCACTGTCGCGACGCCAGGCCTTGCGTTCGGGCAGCCTGTGGCGCAACTACCGCGGAGTGCTCGGTTCCCCCTGGTTCATGCGCCTGACAGTGGCTCACTCCCTCAACTGGGCTGCCATGTTTCTTTACGTGGCGGCGGCTCCCCAGGTCTTGACGCAATTGCTGGGCCGTTCCGCCACCGAGGCCTACCTGGTCTTGGCTCCGATGATGTGCGGGCTCATTGCTGGATTCCTCTGCCTGCCGAAGGTCGTGCAACGCTGCGGCACCAGACGTACGATGTACCTTGCCTATGCAGCGCTTGGCTTGATCAACGTGCTCAACGTGGTGCTGGGCGTGTGGCTGCCGCCCAGTTTGGTCCACTTGCTGATGGTCGCGGCGCTCGCCTTCGCGGTAGCCCTGGCCATGCCACTTCTGGTCGGGCAAGCGATTCATCCCTTTCCGGACAATGCGGGGGTGGCGGCGTCCTGCCAGATGTTCCTGCAGTACGGAATGATGGCGGTCGTGGCCGGTGTGCTTGCACCGTTGCTATGGGGGTCCTTTCTGGGCCTGGCCGGGGGCTGTCTCGGACTGACCTGCGTCAGCATGATGGTGCTGTTGTGGCAACGTTATGCAACGCACCAGGCAGAAAAGGCAGCCGCTATCCGGCGCTAAAGATGAGCGGCCTCTCCGCTCAATGTCGGCTTACCGCTTCCCGAGCGAGCGACTGCTTGTGGCCGGGCCGAGCCGTAGAGAGATCCAGACTCGTTGCCGGAAACCTGCCATTCGACGGTACGCCGGAGCGAGGTATTCGAGCGCGCCGGGAAGGACCGG
>Ga0315912_10002993_pt1 | contig 17295 bp, 10 predicted proteins | sample VfabasoilMG_FD_204469 | JGI IMG/M metagenome (GOLD analysis project Ga0315912, IMG submission 204469) | Garden soil microbial communities collected in Santa Monica, California, United States - V. faba soil | ecosystem: Environmental > Terrestrial > Soil > Garden | place: USA: California...
CGATCGACTCCATCACCTCACCCGAGCGAGAGCTTCCGGCACGGCGCCGACCTGGGCGCGCGCGGAGTCTAGCGTGCGGGCCTCCGCCGCGCCGCTACGGGCTCCCGCCCACGATCGCTGCGGCGCCGCCCTGCGGCTGACCGTCAGCGTCGATCCAGGCGTCGAGCACGATGCCGGCGTGCGGGTCGGTGAGGCGCTGGATGAGCGTGGCGCCGAGCGGGCCGGCGAGCGCCGGGTCGGTGGCGCCGTCGCGCAGGCCGACGCCATCGGCGGGCGTCGGCAGGAGCGCGTGGTTGTTCGAACCGCGCGCGCGGCCGTCGGGCGTGACGATGCGGTCGAGGTCGTAGGCCACGCTCGCGGCGTCGAAGGGGATGCTCGCCGGCGCGACGCCCTCGGCGCCCTTGCGCTGGCTGTCGTGGTCGAGCGGGTTCACCGGCGCGCCCTTCTCGTCGAACAGGAACAGGCCGCTGCCGAGGCCGGCCACCATGTGCACCCAGAGCGGCGAGTCGAGCTGGTTGCCCGGGTTGCGGCCGATCTGCTGCTGCAGCTGCGCGAAATCGAGCGCGTCGTAGTCGCCGGCAGCCATGGCGGCGCGGAAGGCGTCGTAGTGCGGGATGCCGTAGGCGGCCAGGCCGTCATCGGTGAGGTGGCAGGCCACGCACTGGCGCGCGCCCTCGTTGCCGGGCTCGACGGCCCCGCGGATGGAGTGCGCCATGAAGGCGTTGTGCGAGAGCGAAGGCGGCCCGAGCGTGGGGTCGCCGCTGCCGCCGTTGCGGTCGCTGAAGGCGAACACCTTGCTCGGCGTGCCGAAGCGGTCGAACCACTGGAAGAAGACCTTGGTGTTGGCGCTCATGGTCGAGATGCGGCTGTCCGGCCCGATGCCGAGCTGGAAGGGCACCGGCGACTGATAGGTGAAGTCGGCGTTCTTCTGCCTGAAGACGATGCGCTCGCCGGTCACGTTGCTGAAGTTGTTGCCGGTGTTGTATTCGCCCTCGAGGTGGCAACCCATGCAGGTGTTGGTCCACGACGAGTGGCAGGCCGCGCACTCCATGGTGTCGCTGTGGCTGAAGCCGTTGCCGCCGCCGGCCTGCAGCGGCCCGAGGCCGTTGCCGGCGTCGCCGTCGGCGCGCCCCATCGCGAACGAAGCCCGCGGGTTGTAGAGCGGCGCTTGGGTCTCGGGGTGCAACCGGCCCGTGTCCACCACGGCGTCGCGCACCTGCGACACGAAGTGGCGCTGTCCGTCGAGCCGGCTCGTCAGCCAGTAGAAGCCGTCGGCCTCGCGTGCCACGTGGCGCTGCACCTTGCCGTGCTCGTCCACGACGAGATCGGCGTCCTGCCCGGCATAGGTCTTGCCCGGCTTGGTCGCGGCGTACTCCTCGACGGTGCCGTGGCAGTTCTCGCAGCTCATGGCCACGCCATGCTCCATGCGCCCGCGGATGCCGTCGCCGCCACCGGCCACCTGGCCGCCGTGCAGGTCGAAGCTGCCGTGGCAGTCGATGCAGCCCAGCCCGGCCTCGTGGTGCACGTCGGGCGGCGTGTCGTCGCGCCCGTCGCCGTCGTAGTCCTCGCGCAGGATGTACTGGTCGCGGTCACGGCCGTTGAAGGTGTGGTTGCCCACGGCCGCGTCGAACAGGCGGGGGTCGCCGGCCGTGTTCTGCCACGAGACCGGCGCGGCCGGATACTGCACGCCGCGCCGCAGGTCCTTGTTCTGGTCGAGGCGGATGCCCCAGTACTGCATCACCGTGCGGTTGCTGCCCTGGTGGCAGCCGACGCAGGTGTGGTCGTCGATACCCTGCTGCTGCACGCCGTTGGAGAAGGTCTTGGACACGCTCACGATGCGGTGCTCGCGCACGTGCGCCCGCTCGGGCGCGTCGATGTCGTCCGGGTCGAGCGGCTCCTCGCGCGTGATGTTCGGGTCGCTGCCGGTGTAGCGCCCGTCGCGCGAGTAGGGCATGTGGCAGGCCGTGCAGCCCGACGAGCGGAAGTCGCCGTAGCGGTTGTTGGCGCCCGCGCTGCCCAGGTGGCAGTCGCCGCACGTGAAGGCCACCTGCTCGTGGAACAGGTTGGCCAGCGGCGAGCCGGTGATGGCGCGTCCGTCGGGCAGCTGGTCGTCGACGAGCGCCGCCGCGAGGTAGGCGTTGTTGTTGAAGATCGCGTCCTGCCCCACGGCGCCGAACACGCTGAAGACCGGGAACTCGCGCAGCTCCGGCACCGTGCTGTCGTTGCTGCCCGGCGGCGTCCAGCCGTTGTCGACGACGGCGCGGAAACCCAGGTCGGAGGCCGTGTCCTCGTGCAGGCCCTGGCTCTGGGCGACCTGGTTCTCGACGCCGATGGCGTAGGCCGCACCGGACATGATGCCGGTCTCGGTGGCGAGCATGCTGTTGGGAGTCGTGTCGGCGTGCGCCACGTGGCACTGGCCGCAGGCGCGTCCCTGCGCCACCACGCGCAGGTCGCCCGGGTTGATGAACTGCAGGTAGTCGAGCGCGCTGTAGGTGGTGTTGCCCACCGTCCAGTCGGGCAGCTTGTCGAGGCCGGCCAGCGTGAGGCGATTGAACCAGGCGCCGGCGTCGTCGAGCTGGTGCTGCTCGTCACCGATCTGCGGCGGCGGCGGCACGTGGCTGCTGTCCTTGTCCTCGCCCTTGGGGTTGCCGCCGTGGCAGGTGGTGCAACGCAACTTGGGCGCGCCCGGGAACGGATGCGGGTTGGGCAGCCCCGGCCCGGCGTAGTCGTTCTTGGGCGAGGCGTTGTGGCAGGTCATGCACGACTCGGCCGTGCTGGCCTGGGACGACGAACCGCTGCCACCACCTCCGCCGCCCCCCCCACAGGCCCACGGCGACACGGCGCATGCGACGGCGAGTACGAACGGGCGGAAGCTGAGACGCATGTCTGCGACCTGTCGGGAGGAACGCCGGCTCCGACCTCTCTCGCCTCGCACCGCACGCCAGGATCTCCGGTCCAGGCGCCGCGAACCCTGCGCTCTTCGTCGCCACCCACGGGGCACTTGAAGCGCACGCGACGGTGCCGCGTACCCCAGGAGCGGCACGGGCCTGCCCCGCAGCGCTCACGCTCCGGGGCGGTGCAGCCTTGACTCAGGGGTCGAGTTCGACGGCGTTCCAGCTCAGCGGCAGATGGCAGCGGTCGCAGCGATCGACCCAGCCCAGCGCCACGTGGTCGGGGTTGTCGGTCGCCGCCAAGTCGGCAGCGTGGCAGTTCACGCAGGCCACCGGCGTGGGGACGAACTCACCCACCTCGGCGCCCGGGTGGCAGCGGTAGCAGGCGGTGGCGGCGTGGATGCCGACCAGCGGGAAGCGGCTGTGGTCGTGATCCTGCACCTGCCGGAACGGCTCCCAGGTCTGCTGGTCGTGGCAGCGGTCGCACTGCGTCCCCAGCTGGCCGGTGTGGACGTCCTCGTGGCAACCCTGGCAGCCGAGCGTCTGCGCCACGCGCGCCGGCATGCGGTCGTTGTGGCACAGCAGGCAGCGCGCCTCGTCGTGCGCGCCGAGCAGCGGCACGCCCGTCTCGGCCGCGTGGTCGAAGCGGAAGTCCGCGCGCAGCGAGGACCAGTCCTCGCCCAGGTGACAGAGCTTGCAGTCGGCCGGGAAGTCGTCGTGCGGCAGCACCGGCCCGAGCGCCTCCCACCAGCCGTGGCGCGGCCCCCGTCCCAGGTTCTGCGAGACGCAGGCCGCCGTGAGCGCCAGCAGCGCGAGCCAGGTCAGCCGCCGTCGCCAGGCGCGGCGCGGACCGGGTGCGGCCGGCGTCCGCGCGCGCACGCCGTCCGTGCGCGGCCCGCCCGGTGGCGGGAAGTCCTCGGGCCGTTCGGCGGGTGTCGGGTCGGATCGCATCAGAACCTCTTCTGCGCGTAGACGGAGAGGTGCGTCGAGCGCTCGTCCTGGTCCCACAGCCGCAGGCCGGCGCCGAGCGAGAGGTCCCAGCCGTGCTCGAGGGAGATGCCCCAGCGGGCACGCAACCAGTGCTGCAGGACGTCGGCGAACCCGACGTCGAAGTCCTTCTCGTGCTGCTCCGAGACCTCGTAGTCGACGTCCCAGTGCTGGCGTCCTAGCTGGCGGCCGAAGCCGACGCGCGCCCCGACGCCCTCGCTGAAGCGGCCGTCCACGCCGTAGACCGCAGCGCGCCCCTGGCCGCCCTCCACGAACAGGTCTTCCAGTTCGAAGCCCAGCTCGGCGTCGCCGCCCGAGTCGTCCTCGTCGTCCCAGGCGCCGACCTCGGCGCGCAGCAGCAGGTCCTCCGACAAGGGCGTGTAGCCCGCCAGCGCCAGCCGATCGTTGCGCGCGTCGGCCAGCTCGGCGAGCGTCACGGGTTGGAACTCGCCGCGCAGCAGCTCGGGGAAGCGCAGGTGCGACCAGGTGAGGTCGAGCCCCGTGCCGCCGTCCCAGCGCCGGCTGGCGCGCACGATGGCCTGCGTCAGCTCCAGCCCCGAGCCCTTGGCGTCGTCGTCGCTCGTGTAGAGGTCGATCCACACGGTGCCCTGCAGGCTCCAGCCGTCGGCCGGCAGCACCTGCAGCTTGCCGACGAACAGGTCGCGATCGCTCTCGCCCTCGTGCCAGGTCTTCTGGTAGCCGCCGCTGACGGCCAGGCGCTCGCTCTCGTCCGACACCCAGCGGTAGTAGCCCGCCAGCTGCAGGTCGTCGCTGTCCGCCATGTCGACGTCGGGCTCGGGCATCAGTCCGAAGCTGGCGCCCAGGCTGCTGCCGTCGTGCAGTCGCCGGCCCCACTCCACGCCGTCGAGCACGCCGAACTCCGGCATGCCGTGCTGCAGGAAGCGTCCGAACTCCCAGCGCTCCGGTTCGAAGCGGTTGCCGCCATGCGAGTACGAGAGGCGGTTGATGCGGTACTTGCCGAAGGCCCGCTCGTCGGGCGGGGGCACGTCCGTCGCGCGGTGGTTCAGCTCGCCGCTGTAGTGCAGCTGTCCGCCGTCGCCGAAGGGGTTGTCCACGTGCAGGTCCGTGCCCAGGCGCAGGAAGACGTCGCTGCGGTCGTCGAGCGTGGACGAGATGCCGTCGCCGATGAAGTACATGCGGCCGCTCACGCTCGGGGGGCGCTGCTCGGGACGCCTGATCTCCACGGCCGAGAGCAGCGGCATGCCGGGCTGCCAATCGTCGTCCTGGCGCACCCACGGCGCATGCGGAGCCGGGCCCTGCGCCGGCGTCGCGCGCGCGGCGCGTTCGGCCAGGCGCGCGACGGGCACCGCCACCGTGCCGGGCGTGCCGGCGGGCAGTTCGAGCCGCCGGTCGTCGAGGCGCACGGCCGCCGTGCGCTCCTGCACCTCGAGCACGCTGCCCGGGACGGGCGCGCCGCTCCTCGGCTGCAGCACGACCGCATCGCCGGGCAGCACGGCGTCGCGCGCGCCGCGGTCGATCACCGCCACGCCCTGGCGCAACATCGAGAGCACGCGCACGGCCAGCGGCTCGCTGGGCCCGCTCCGCGGTGACGGCGCCGGGACCGGTGCGGGCGACGGAGCCGGACCCGGCTCCTGGGCCCTCGCCCGGCCCGTGCCGAGCAGCAGCAGCAACACGCCGCACGCCGCCCCGCCGCGCCAGTTCATCGCGACCTCCCCGAGCGCCTCAGGAGCACGCTCTCCTGCACGCCGTGACAGTCGACGCACTCGGTCTCGAGCGGCTTGTAGCGCACGATGGCCGTGCCGCCCACGTCGACGGCTTCGTGGCAGGCATGGCACGCCACGTCGGCGTGCGCCTCGCCCAACTTGAACCGGCTGTCGCGCTCGTGGTCGAAACGCAGGTCGGAGAAGTGACGCGTGGGCAGGTGACAGCTGTCGCACTGCTGTCCGGCGCGCGCCTCGAACTGCCCTCCGTGCGGGTCGGCGTGGCAGTCGGCGCAGGCCGTGCCGCGCGCACGCTCCCAGGTGCGGCCCTCCGCGTCCGGCAGCACGCGTGGCGCATGACAGCTCGTGCAGGCTGCGTCCTGGTGCACGCCCTGCAGCGTGAAGCCGGTCCAGAGGCGGTGGTCGAAGACCACGGGCAGGCTGCGGAACGACGTCTCGTCGTGGCAGCGGGCACAGTCGGTGGAGCCCTGGAACTCGCGCGGGAGGAGCGGTCCATCGAAGGCGCCGCCGTGCGGATCGGCATGACAGCTGCTGCACCGCAGCTCGCCGTCCGGGCGGGCCGGTGCGGCGACCAGGCTGTGGGAGGTGCGCAGCGAGGAGGCCGCCGGCCCGGAGCCCGAGCCGGTCGCCAGCGCGACGCCGGCGCGACCGAAGCGGCGGCCGTGCGCGTCGGGTTCGGCCGTCGTCACGTGGCAGCTTTCGCAGGCGGTCTGCGCGTGCGCGCCCTGCAGCCCGAAGGCGGTCCAGTCCCCGTGCACGAAGCGCTCGGGCGGCACGTGCGCGAACGCGCTGCTGTCGTGGCAGCGCGCGCAGCGGCCCTGGGCGATCGGCGCGCGTCGTGCCTCGAAGCGACCGAAGGCGCCCTCGTGGGCATCCTCGTGGCACTGCTCGCAGGTGGCGGGCGCCCCGCGGAAGGCGCGCGGCCCGGCGGCGAGCGGCGCGCCGTGACAGGCTGCGCACTCCTGCTCGACGTGCCGGCCGTCGAGCACGAAGGCCGTGAGCGCGTGCTGCTCGGCGCCGAAGGCAGCCGGCTCGAACGCCTCGCGCGCATGGCAGGCGATGCAACCCGCGGCCGCGAACGGCCCGCTGTCGAACTGCCCGCCATGCGGATCCTCGTGACAGGCGCCGCAGTCCTCCGGCGCGCGCCCGGGGTGCCTGCGCGCGAAGTCGGGCTCGTCCGGCGCATGGCACGCCGCGCAGGCGGCCGCATCGTGCGGCGAGTCGAGCGGGAACCCCGTGCGAGCGTGCCGGTCGAGGCTCATCCCGGCCCGGGCTTCGCCGAAGTCGCTGTGTTCGGCCGCGTGGCACACCGCGCACTGCGCGCCCGGCAGCCCGTCGGCTGGAGCGGCGGCGGCCTCGACCAGGCCTGCCGCGTGGGGCGACTCGTGGCAGCTCGTGCAGTCGCGCGGCGCCGTGAGCGCGGTGCCGGGCGCCGCGCGGCTCCCGCCGGCCTCGCCCAGCGCCTGCAGCGAGGTCGGCCCCTCTTCGGCGTGGCAGGCCGCGCATTCCAGCCCGCCGTGTCCTCCGACGAGCGGCAGCACGCGGCCGTGCCCCCAGGGCTCGAGCTGCTCGAAGCTCTGCTGTCCGTGGCAGCTGCGGCACTCGAGCTGCATGCGACCCTCGTGGGCATCCTCGTGACAGCTCGCGCAGCCGGCGTCGAGGCCGAGGAAGCGCGAGGCGCCGGCCGGGAGCACGACGTCGCGCGAGTGGGCGTGGCAGCCGATGCAGTCCACCTCGAGGTGCCGCCCGCCCATCTCGAAGCCCACCAGCCGATGGTCGAAGTGCTCGCTGTCGGGCACGCCCGCCAGCGCGAAGCTCTGCGCGTTGACGATGGCGAAGCGCGGCCCGTGGTGCTCGCCGTGACAGCGCGCGCACTGGCCGGCGGTCGCGCCCTCGAGGCTGCCGTGCAGTCCCATGCCGTCCGCGAGCTGGGCATCGATCGGCTCGTGGCACGCCAGGCACGCGTCGGCCATGTCCGAGAAGAGGCCGCCGTGGCAGGCCGAGCAGTCGTTCATGCCGGCCAGCTCGGGCAGCGCCTCGTGCACGGCCGACAGGGCGCCGGGCGCCGTGCGGCGCAGCTCGACCACGCCCGCCAGCACGACCAGGCCGACGGCGCAGGCGGCGATCCAGTGCTGGGGGCGCGGGCGCCTCACGTCAGGCCCCCATCGAACTCGAAGCTGCCGTACATGAGCGCCATGACCACGTGCAGGCCGGCCAGCAGCAGCATGAGCAGCGCCAGCCAGCGATGCAGGAAGCGCCAGGTGCCGAGCAGGGCGCGCAGGTCCTCGAGGTGGCTGGCCATGAGCGCGGCCCGGTGCGCCTGCCGGGCCAGCTGCAGGGTCTCGTCGATGCGCTCGCGCGGCACGCCCTGCTCGCGGCCGAGCCGGCGCAGGTCCGTCAGCGCCGCGCGCAGCCTGCGCTGCACGCCGGCCAGCGCGAGCAGTCGCGCGAAGAAGCCGCTGCGCCACTGGGTCTCGCCCGCCAGCGCCAGCACGCGCAGGCGCGCCTCCTCGCGGAAGCGGCGCTGTCCCTGGTCCCAGGCCTCGTCCATGAGGCCGAGGCGCAGGCGCACCTCGGACAGCTCGAGTTCGCGTCCGTTCGCCGCACGCGGCACCCAGGCATAGAAGTAGCGGCCGACGGCGCCGGTCACGAGCAGCAGCGCCAGCGCCCAGAAGGCGTGCCCGCCCACGGTGTCGCGCGGCTGCATGCCGGCGTGCAGCAGGGTGCAGAGCAGGGCCAGGATGCCCGTGGTCACGTGGCTCGACATCCAGGCCCGCAGCGAACCGAGGCGCGCCGCCATCGGCAGCGCGCGTCGCACGAGATACAGCAGGTTGACGCCGATGAGCAGCGTCGCGAGCCCGCCGAGCAGCAGGCCGAGGCCCTCGCTCGAGCGCAGCAGCAGGTGCTTGTCGCTCGTCGGGCGCAGCTCGCGCGGCAGCAGGTAGTAGTCGGCGTGCCAGGCGGCCCAGAGCAGCGTCAGCAGCGCCAGGCCGAAGGCCACCAGCAACGCGCGCGTCAGGCCGCTGCCCTGCTCGACCGGCGCCTCGACCCGCGGGCGGAGCGCCGGGTCGAAGGACACCCCGGCTGCCGCCAGCAAGGGGAAGGGCGGCTGCCCGCCGGCCATGACGAACACCTCGTCGTTGGCGAGCTCGAGCGTCCGGCCCCCCTGCGCGCCGTCCACGCGCAGCTCGACGGCCTCGGGCCGGATGGCCGTCAGCGTGCTGTGCAGGAGCGTCACGAGGCGCCCGGCGGCCAGCGCCTGTCCGAGCCGCTCGGCGTTGCGTCCCCGCAAGCGCGAGAAGGCGCCGCGCCGGTAGCTCAGGGTGACGGTATTGCCCGGCTGCTCCGCCAGGGCGAGCGCCGTCTCGACCGCACTGTCGCCGCCGCCCACGACGAGCACGCGCCGGCCCTGGTGGCCCTGCGCGTCGAGCAGGTCGTAGGCCACCTTGGGCAGGACCTCGCCCGGCACGCCGAGCCGGTTGCGCGTGCCGCGCCGGCCGAGCGCGAGGCACACCTGGCGCGCCCGATGCCGGCCGCGGCTGGTGCGCACGACGAAGCCGCCTTGTCCGGCAGCGCCGCCATCCAGGCGATCGAGGCCCTGGAATTGCTCGCCGCAGCGCAGCGGCAGCGCGTGCTCGTCGATGAGCCGCTCCCAGAGCGCGATGAGTTCTTCCTTCTCGTAGCTGCGGCGCGACAGCCGCCCATGGAGCGGCAGGTCGACGGGCTGCGTGAGCACCAGCTTCTTGCGCGGGTAGCGCGCCACCGCGCCGCCCGGGACTTCTTCCTGCTCCAGCAGCAGCGCATCGAGACCGAGCCGACGAGCCTCGAGCGCGCAGGCCAGCCCCGCCGGTCCGGCGCCCACGATGCACAGGTCGTGCACGCGCTCGGCGTCCGGAGAGCGGGCCGCCGGCCCGACCGACGCGCCCGCCGTGTCCGCAGGCCCCCCGGCTCGCGTGCCGCGGCGCTCCGACACCTCGCGCGCCACGCGCGTGCCGTGCTCGACCGCCGTGCGGATGAGCGCGTGCGCCGTCACCTCGCCCGCCAGGTAGAGCCCCGGCACGCCGTGCGCCTCGAGCGAGGCTCCGAGCACCGGCACGTCGCGCCTGCGGTCGAGGTCGGACAACGTGACGGTGATCGCTCCCACCGGGCACTCGCGCTCGCACGCCGAGACCCCGGCGCAGCGGCCGCCGTCGACCACCATGGCCTGGCCGTGCACCAGGTCGAGCACGCCCTGCTCGGGACAGACGGCGACGCAGGTGGCGCAACCCAGGCAGCGCGAGAGGTCCACCACCGGATGCTGCAGCTGCGGGGTCGCACTGCCCTCGCGCACGGCCAGCTCGCGCTCAGCCAGGCGCGCGGCCATGCGCGCCAGCTCGGCCTGCCGCACGAGGCGCAGCAGGCACGACAAGCCGAGCACCAGCACCAGGGCGAGGAGCAGCGTCCAGCTCATGGGCGGACGACCGGGGCCGCGCGCCGTGCTCCGCGCGCGCCCCGGGGCTCAGGGTGCGGCGGCAGCCAGCGGACGCGGCGTGCCGGCGGCCTGCTCGCTGCGCACCCGGGCCTGGCCGCGCGAGAGCTGTTCCTGGCCGCGCAGGGCCGTGCTGCGCACGTACACCTGGGCGGCCTCCTGCGTGGCCACGAGTTGCGCATCCACCTTGCGCGCCAGTTCGACCAGCGCCACGACGCCTTGCTCGAGCTCGGCCACGGCCGACGCGTTGAAGTCGTTCTTGAGGAAGAGCACGTGGTCGCCGAGCACGGCATGCACCTCGGCCAGGGCAGCGCGCGCCGGTTCGACGGCGTCGAGGATCGCCTGGTAGCGGCGGCGCGTCTCGTCGAGGCGTGTCTGGCTGTGCTCGCGCATGGCGGGGCTGCTCATGGCGGCGAGGTTCCGGCTCCAGCGATCGAACACGTCGCTGGCGGTCGCCTTCATGGGCTCGACCGCGTCGTCGAGATCGCGCGCCTGTTGCACCGACTCGGCCACCGCGTCCGCGAAGAGCGTGTAGGCCGTGAGCGGGTCGCCGTCGAAGCCGGGCGCGACGAGCGCGGCGAAGGACGAGAGCGCGTCCTTCATGCGTTCACGACAGAGCACCGACTCGACGTGCACGCCCTCGACCCGGTCGAGCAGGTCGTCCACGAGATCGAGGCCTTTGCCGTTGGAGGGGCCGAACAGCCCGGACACCGAGGCGCAACCGGCCAGCAGCAGGCAGGCGAGCCCCGACGGGAGACGACGTACGTGCTGCCAGTTCACCGGGGTGCCCTCGCTCGGATCCTCGCGGCCATCCGGCGGGACAGACGTCGCTTCCCGCCTTTGCCGCGGGCCTTGTCGGAGCGGGCAGGTCTTGTCTTGAGCGCACCCTCGACGGCGGGCACGGCCGGCGGACCCGCCGTGCTCGCGTCGCCGGTTGCGAGCCGCACGGCGCCGCGCGGGCCGCTGCGGACGACCGCAGCCTGCGCACCGCCGCGCGCCGCGGGCAACGCAGCCCGGCTGCCGCGGCGGCCGGCGCGCCAGCCGTCCCACAGGCCGAGCGCGACGATGCCCCACTGCACGCCGTAGTAGATCCACAGCGCGCGCTGCACGCCGCTCGTGAAGCCGTAGCTGTGCAGGCCGACGCCGAGCAGGTTCACGCCCCACCACGAGAAGGCGATCACCGTGCCGCCGAAGGCCGCGGCGGCGCAGAGGCCGCGCTCGCGCAGGAAGCCGCCGATGCGCCCGTGCAGGATGCCCACCTGCGTCAGCACGATGAGCAGCGCGCCGTTCTCCTTGGGGTCCCAGCCCCAGAAGCGGCCCCAGCTCTCGTTGGCCCAGATGCCGCCCAGGATCGTGCCCACCAGGGCGGCCGTGGCCGAGAAGGCGACCACGCCGTAGATGGTGGCTGCCCAGGCGCGGTGCACCTCGGGTTCGGCGCGCTTCCAGCCGCAGGCGCGCGTCACGATCCAGGCGCTGGCCATGAGCGCGGCCAGCATGCCCGCCCCGTAGCCGAGCGTGATGGTGGTGACGTGCGTCGCCAGCCAGAAGTTGGTGTCCAGCACGGCCACGAGGCTGGGCATGGTGTCGCGCTTGTCGAGCAGCTCGTAGCCGTCGGCCAGCAGCAGGCCGGCGGTGCCGAGCAGCACGGCGGCCGAGAGCGCGAGGCGCCGCCGGTCGACCCACTCCACGAAGAGCGCGATGAGCGTGCCCGTGGCGCTCACGAAGAGCACCGTCTCGTAGAGCGTGCTCACCGGGGGGCGGCCGCGGATGAGGCAGCGCATCACGATGGCCGCCACGAGCAGGCCCGTGCCGAGGCCCGCCCCGACCGCCGCGATGCGCGCGGGCCAGCGGCGACGCGGCGCGAGCCAGAGCAGGATGGTGGCCAGGAAGGCGCCACCGAAGGCGCGCAGGCTCCAGCCGAGCAGGTCGGCGTCGGCGTAGGCGCGCTCCAGGTCGGCGGCAGCGAGGGCGCCGCGCGCGCCGGCGGCGCCGCGCAGTCCCTCGGCCAGCTGCGCGAGGCAGGCCGTGCGCGCCGGCCCGGTCGGATCGGCGGCCAGCCGCTCGCACTGCTCGAGCGCGGCGAGCTGCCAGGCGGCGGGCGGCGTCCCGGCCAGGGCGGCGGCGAGCAGGTCGGCCGGCGTGAGCCAGGCCTCGGCGTCCACCGGCGGTCCCGCCGGCGGGAAGAGCGCCAGCACGGCCGAGCGCGCGGCCGCCTCCTGCGCGGCGGAGAGCAGGGCCGAGAGCGAGGCCAGGTCGGGCGCGGCCTCGGCCGAGGGCAGCGCGAGCAGCTCTCGCGAGAGCGCCATGAGCGCGCCGCCCTGCTCCACCACCTCGTGGAAGCCGAGCGTCGTGCGTCCGCCGGTGACCGCCAGAAGGCGCGCGCCCGGACCCACCGCGTACTGCTGGCGCGCGAAGTCGAAGGCCGCGCTCAGGTCGAGCACGCTGTCCACGTTCGTCGCCAGGTCGACGACCTGCTGCTGCAGCGTGCTGCGCTGCTTGGCCTCGAGCGCGCCGTAGTCGTGCGCCAGCTGGAACAGCCGCCCCAGGCCGGGCCGCAACTCCTGCAGCGCGTAGCGGTCGCGACGCGCCTTGCCGTCGACCGGCAGGCCGAGCGCCTCGACGACCTGGGCGTCCGACACCAGGAAGAGCGGCTGCTCGGCCATGGCCTGCGGCGCGAGGAGCAGGTCGAGCAGCCAGCCGGTGGCGTCCTGCCGGCTGCCCTCCGCCGTCGTGAAGCTGCGGCGGCCGTGCAGGCGCAGCAGCGTGTAGCGCGCGTAGGTCTGCAGCGGCTTGATGCGCCCGCCCTCCTGCAGCGGCAGCGAGGCGGCCAGGTCCAGCTCGGTTTCGTTCCAGCCGGGCGGCGCGAGCCAGGCCGGCGCGGGCGCAGGGCCGGGCGGCGCGAGCGCGTCCTGCGCCCGCGGCGATGCCCAGGACAGCGACCGCCAGCACGCGTGCGATCGCGCGCCCGCCGCGTTTCGTCTCGTCCCGTGGAATCATCGCGTCGCGGCCTCCCGTCCGACCCAGCGTGCGAGCCGGGCGCCGAAGTGCAGCAGCAGACCGGCCGCGATGACGAGGCAGCACAGCAGCGGCCAGGAGTCCGAGGGGTTGCGCACCACGGCCAGCGTCGAGAAGAGCGGCGTGCCCGGCGGCGCGCCCTGCGGTCCCCACGAGGCCTGGTAGAGCACGAGCCCGGAACTGCGCAGCGGCTGGTTCATCTCGATGCGCACGGGGCGCTCCACGCCGCCCTCGACCACGGTCACGTCGCTGCTGAAGCTGCGCGGCATGCCGGTGCGCGGATGGTCCTGCTTGGTGAAGTCGTCCAGCACGATCGTGAACGGCAAGGGGTAGCGCTCCTTGCGCAGCGAGAGGCTCCAGTCGGCGCCGGCCATGCGCAGCGTCGTGGGCGCACGATCGCGCCCCCACAGGAGGCACGGCCGACGCACGCCTTCGCTCAGGTCGACGACGCTGAGGTAGGCGCCGGCCACCTCGGCCTCCGCTTCCGTGAGGCGCGGCTCCTCGGACAGGAACCAGCCGTCCACGACGGGCACGTCCACCTCGAACATCGGGCCCTTGGGCAGGCGCATGCAGTGGCGCATGACCTGCTGCACCTGCAGCTGGAACGGCAGCTCGGGCGCGCCCAACGTCACGGGCGCCCCGGGCATGGCGTCGAGGAAGTCCTCCTCGGGCACCAGCCACTCGCGGCGCGTGCCGTCGCCGAGGTCGCGCGCCACGACCAGCTCCCAGCGCAGGTAGCTCTCGAAGGCGTCGGCGCTCCCGCCCTCGGTGAAGGTGATGTGCCCGTCCTGCGCGAACGAGAGCTTGACGAAGCCGGCCACGAGCAGCCCGGCGATGCCGGCGTGCGTCACGAGGATGCCGAGCCGGCCCTTGCGGCCGCGCAGCCGCCACAGACCGCCCACGAGCAGGTTGAGGAACAGCAGGCCCATCACGGTCTGTCCGCCCGGCAGGGGCAGCGGCAGCCCGGCCACGCGCTCGAGCACGAACCACGACTCGAAGTAGCGCCGCTGCACCTCGTACAGCCCGTGCTCGACCTGCGCCAGCGTGCCCAGCCAGGTGAGCAGGGCCAGCAGCAGGATGAGCGTGAGGGCCAGGCCGACCGACGACAGCAGCCGCAGGGGAGCGGTGATCCAGCGCGAGGAGGACATGGCGGGATGACCCTGGCGCTCAGGCGCCGGGTGCCAGCTCCAGCGAGTCGCAGAAGGCCAGGAAGTCCGCACGCAGCGGCTCGACCAGGCGGCGCGGCCCGACGAGCTTCACGAACACCGAGCGGTCGGGCAGCGTGAGCACGGCGCCGAGCAGCAGCGCATCGGCCACCGAGCTGCCCTGCATGCCGCTGAAGTGGCCGGCGATCTCCACCTGCACGGCGTCGACGCCCAGCATCGGGCGGCGCGGGAGGGCCGCGAAGGCCTCGTCGGTGAGCGGCGGCGCCCCCATCTGTCCGCACCAGCGATCGATGTTGGAGCGCGCGCCGCCGGCCGCGCCGGCGAGCACCGTGACGTAGCACTCGGTGTCGGGATCGTCGCCGGGCAGCAGCGTCACGACGCGCATCGGACGCTCGGCCGCGGTGCGCCAGCCCGCCGGCACGCTCCAGCCCAGGCCGCTGGCGAGATGGCTGGGCGGCGGCGTCACGCCGCCTGCGAGCGGTGCACTCCCCGCGAACGGGGCACCGCCCGCGAAGGGCGCGGCCCCCGCGAAGGGCCTGCCGCCCGCGACGGGCTCGCCGCCCGCTGCGACGGCGCCCGGCGACAGCCCGCCCGGGGCCTTGGCCGCGTGTGCGGCGTGCGATCCGTGGGCCGTGCCGGCCGGACCGCCGCTCGGCACGAGGCGGCTGACGGTGATGGCGCGCACCTCGCTCGATTCACCGCAGGCCGACAGCAGGCCGGCCGCGAGCACGGCGAGCAGCAGCTGATGCCGGCCGGCGTGCCCGCTGCGCGGACGTGGAACGAGCGGGAGTGGAACGTGGGATCGGGCCATGACGGCTCCGGGTGGGACCAGGACGAGGGGCAGCATCGACCCGTCCGCACGCTGACTTGATGGCCGCGGGCCCAGCGGCGCGTGACGATGTCGTCAAGGGAGCGCGGCTGGCGGGCTGCCGCGCGGGGCCAGGCCCGGGCTCAGGCCCAGGACGTCCGGCCGCGCGCCGGCGCTCAGCTCGGCCCGCGCCCGCGGAAGACGTCGTGCTGCGGCACGGGCCGTCCCAGCATGCGACGCCAGGTCGCGAGCTGACCGACGTGCGTGAGCGCGTCGGCCAGCGGCCCGTTGAGCAGGTTCCACACCGGATAGGCCGTGGGCTCACGTCCGCCGACGAGACGGATGCGCAGCAGGCCGCCGTCGCCGAGCGCGAGCACGTCGCTGCGCAGCGCGTGCAGCAGGTCGAGCGTCAGCGTGACGAGCTGCTCGGGCGAGCCGCGCGCTGCCTCGACCACTGCGCCGGCCGCCGGATAGGTGACCGGCGAGCCGCCGTCGCGCGCCGCGGCGACGTTGGCCGACATCCACGAGGCGAGCTGGGCCAGGTGCGCGAGCAGTTGCCCGAGGTCCATCGCGTCGGGCGCCGGGCGGAAACCCAGGTCTTCCGGCCGCAGTCCGTCGGACGCCCAGCGGTAACGGAACGCGAGGCCGTCCACGAGGCGCGCCAGCAGCGCGGCCGCGTGCGGCTCGGCGGCCGGCGGCTCGGGCAGGTTGTCGTAGCGCCGGTTCGCCGCAGCGCGGTTCGCCGCCGCGTGGTTCGCCGCCGCGTGGCTCTCCGCCGCGCGGCTTGCCGCGGCACTCGACGCATCGCGTGCGCGTTCGTCCGGCGACGGGTTCACGGGGCGAAGAGCGCCACGAACTGCTCGTCGAGCGCGGCGAGCAGGTCGCCGCGCAGCTTGCTGATGGCAGCCCGCGCGCCGGCAGCCGAGGTGTCGGGGTGCAGCACGCGCTTCTCCGGCGGCGCGATCGTCTTGAGCACGGTGCCGGTGGACAGGTCGATCACGTCGAGGTGCGCCCGCGCGCCGAACCAGTGCCCGCTCGCGGCCTGGCTGCGATAGGTGGCGGAGACCTCGCCGCGCACCGCGTACTGGAAGCGGTCGCCGTGCTTGCGGGCCAGCTCGGTCGGGCTCACGTCCACGAGCCCGCGCACGACCTGCGACCGGAAGCCGGCCGACGAGAGGTAGTCGGCGACCTCCACCTGCAGGGCGTCGTCGGGCAGCACGGCGCCGTCGAAGCGCGCCTCGATGCCCACCGCGACGCTCGTCTGGCCCGAGGTGGGCAGGCTGTAGACGAAGGTGTCCGAAGGCAGCAGGTCGGCGAGCAGCGCGGCGCCGCCGCCCAGGTCGACCTCCACCACCACCTGGCCCATGGCCGGCGCCGTGGCGGCGAGGTCGGTCACGCGGCAGCGGATGCGGCCGTCGGCATCGGTGGCGGTGGCCAGCGGCACGAGCGCCGGGCCCGCGAGGCGGCCCGCGGCGCGGCCATCACCGCCGGAACCGCCCGCCGCGGCGCTGCCCGGCTGCGCGCCCGCGGCCCGGAAGCGCACCGGCAGGTCCGCCAGGGGCTGCTCGCCCCGCGCGCCATCGGCATAGGTAAAGGTGGCCTCGAGCGGCTCGGCCAGCTGGCCGCGCGGACTGCCGGCCTGGGCGTCGCCGGCGGTCTTGCGCAGGCGCATGGAGGCGGCGCGCGCCGCGACCGTGGCCTGCGTCGTCTCGAGCAGGGCGATGCTGGCGCGGTAGGCGGCCGCGGCGCGACCCTCCCAGGGGCTGCCGCGCGCCACCGCGGTGGCTTTCAGCGCGGCGAGGAAGTTGCGCTCGACTGCGGCGTGGGCGGCGAGCGCGCCGACGAGCGTGCGCGCCGGATCCTGGCCCGCCGCCGTGAGACCGGCCAGGTAGGCGTCGGCGCCGGCGAGCGCCTGCTCCACGGGCTGCAGCAGCTGGTCGAGCAACCCCTCGCGCGAGACCGAGACGAGCACGATCGTCTGGCCGCGCGCCTTGTCCTGGTAGCGATCGCGGATGGCGGCGCCCAGGAAGTCGCTGCTGGTCTCGACGCGCACGCGCCGATCCACCTCTTCCTTCCACTCGCTGCCGGAACTGCCGAGGCGGTCGTAGCCGATCTGCACGAGTTCGGCGCTCGCCACGGTGTAGATCTCGCCGCTCATGCGGCCGATGGCGTCGAGGCGCGCGCGATCCTCCGCGGCCGGACCCAGGCCGGGCGAGCTGCCCACCGCCGCCAGTTCGAGCGGCCGCCGGCAGTCGGG
>Ga0315912_10002994_pt1 | contig 17294 bp, 15 predicted proteins | sample VfabasoilMG_FD_204469 | JGI IMG/M metagenome (GOLD analysis project Ga0315912, IMG submission 204469) | Garden soil microbial communities collected in Santa Monica, California, United States - V. faba soil | ecosystem: Environmental > Terrestrial > Soil > Garden | place: USA: California...
AATCCAAGAGCAACATTATTTTTCTGCCAGAAGATTGCTGGGCGCTACGGCGCGGCGAAACGCATATTCTGGATCGCACACATCACTCGCTGGCTTGCAGGCACCTACAAGATTGGGCGGGAATCACCAGTGTATGTGTGCCCATTGTGGCGCAGGGCAATGTGTTGGGTGTGCTACATCTAGAAAATCATAATCATGAGAATCATGGCGAGAAAGATATTGGTGAAGTCGAGCTTGGTTTAGCGAATAACTTCGCCAGTCAGATTGCGTTGGCGCTTTCGAGCATCAAATTACGCGATACCTTACGTAATTTATCGGTGCGCGATCCACTCACTGGCCTGTTTAATCGGCGTTATATGGAGGAATCCCTGCAACGCGAGATTGCTGACGCACTAAGAAAAAACCGACCATTAGGCTTGGTGATTCTTGATTTGGACCATTTCAAAGAGTTTAATGATACTTTTGGACATGACGCCGGAGATTTGTTGTTGAGCGAGGTGAGTGCGTTACTGGCTAAAACTTCGCGCACAGGGGATATTGTTTGCCGTTTTGGCGGTGAAGAGTTTGTGATTATCTATCCTGAAACTTCGTCAGAGACGGTTGTGCGGCTGACGAATCAATTACGCGAAGCTATTTATGCGTTGCAGTTGCAGCATTTTGGGCAACCACTCGGGCAGGTTTCCGGGTCATTCGGTATTGCCATGTTTGGGGAACATGGCAATACCGGCGAAGAACTTTTGCGTGCTGCCGATAAAGCGCTCTATCAGGCCAAAGCGGCTGGCCGCAATTGTTTGAGAATCGCTGTATAAGGGTTCTTTAGTGCAAGGGCTGAAGATAAGGTGGAATGTACCAGGACTGAAGCTGGTTTCCCAGCAGCACCAGATTGCATTCCAGGCGGTCACTGCCATTGGCGCTGACTTCAAAGTCATAAGTGCGCATGAGTTGTATGCGTCCGCGACTGTTGCGTCCCATCCTTAGTCTTGTACAGGCGACAGTCTCATCCAGTAATTGTAAGTCATAGCGGTCAGCTAAATCGCGGCCTGTGTTTATCGCCGTCTCACGCACTGCAATGCTATCAAGCCAAAACCAGGCTGCGGCGATTGCAGTAATAAGTAAGAATATTTCCAATGGGTACTCCTAAATGAGCTCACATCATACCCAGCTTCAACTTATGCTTCCAGGCAATCGGTTTTACCTTGAAAATCGGGCGCGGTTGAGAATTTTGCTTTGGTAAAGATTATCGGTATAGTCCTAATCAAGTTAAAGCTTTGGGCCGAATAGACGCTTTTAAAATGATTGAAAATCGCGAACAAGAGGCGCTAGACGCCTATCTTAAATTGCTGCAAAACAAAGGGGTGAGCGAAGCCTCTCCGGAACAGCGCAAAGAGCCTTTGCTGGAGCTTATGCCGAAATTGCGGATTTGCTGAATGATGAATTTTATATCGCGACGCTAGAATTTTTCACGGTTAAATGCACTTTAGTCAGCATAGAATAAGTGCGTTGTATAATTGGTAAATTTCTAAAATCTATAAAAATAGTCAATTGAGATTGGCGCGGTTTACGCTCAATATCACCAGACTTAAATTGATGGGGAGAAGCTAAATAATGGAAGCGCTACAATCAGGAAGTGACGTATTATTTTTATTGCTGGGTGCCATCATGGTGCTCGCTATGCATGCCGGTTTTGCTTTTCTTGAACTGGGTACCGTGCGTCGAAAAAACCAGGTAAATGCACTGGTAAAAATCATGGTAGATTTTTCTGTTTCTACCATCGCTTATTTTTTCATTGGTTACAGCATCGCCTACGGCATTGGTTTTTTGCAAGGCGCGGAAGCACTCTCGGCTAAAAGTGGTTATGAGCTAGTTAAATTCTTCTTCTTGCTCACCTTCGCTGCTGCCGTTCCCGCTATTGTGTCTGGTGGTATCGCTGAACGCGCAAGGTTTAACCCGCAATTAGCCGCTACTTTCTTGCTGGTGGGTTTTATTTATCCATTTTTTGAGGGTATTGCCTGGAACAACCATTACGGCATTCAGGATTGGCTGTTGGCCTCGTTTGGTGCCAAGTTCCATGATTTCGCAGGCTCTGTGGTCGTACATGCCATGGGCGGCTGGATTGCGCTAGGCGCTGTCATTATGCTGGGGGCCAGACAAGGCCGCTATGACAAAGATGGCCGCTTACACGCATTTCCACCATCTAATATCCCGTTTCTGGCGCTAGGTGCATGGATACTGACTGTAGGCTGGTTTGGTTTTAACGTCATGTCGGCGCAATCAATAGCCGCTATTTCTGGCCTGGTTGCACTAAATTCTCTGATGGCATTGGCAGGCGGTACACTGGCTGCGATGGTGATGGGTAAAAATGACCCTGGCTTTGTACACAATGGCCCGCTGGCTGGCCTGGTAGCCGTGTGCGCTGGTTCTGATGTCATGCATCCACTTGGCTCCCTGGCGACTGGAGCGGTGGCTGGTGTTTTATTTGTTTGGGCATTTACGCTGACACAAAATCGCTGGAAAATCGATGATGTGCTCGGTGTGTGGCCTCTACATGGTTTATGCGGCGCATGGGGCGGTATTGCTGCCGGTATTTTTGGTGCAAAAGTGCTGGGCGGCATGGGTGGCGTGAGCTTCATGTCGCAATTAACCGGCACCTTGCTTGGTGTTGCGATTGCCTTGGTCAGCGGGTTTCTGGTTTATGGCGCATTGAAGGTCATGGTCGGTATCCGTATGGATGCCGAGGACGAATACGCAGGTGCTGATCTTTCGATTCATAAAATTGCGTCCACGGCTGGACCTGGGTCCGACGACTAGGTTCTGCAACAGCTCAGGCAACCGATCATGCTAAAAATACTGCGTTAGATAGGCGCATATTCAAGTAGTCATGGCTAAATTTCATGTCATCATCCCCGCAGCTGGCGCTGGCAGCCGTATGGGTGCGGAGTTGCCCAAACAGTACCTGCCGTTACTTGGAAAACCTGTCATTCAACATACGCTAGCCGTGTTTGATACAAATCCGCGCATTAATTCAATCACTCTGGTAATAAGTTCGGATGATACTTTTTGGGATGCGGCTGATTTAAACTTAAGTGCCAAAACCCAGGTACTGTATTGCGGTGGCGCCACTCGCGCGGCTACGGTGTTAAACGGATTGCGGGCGCTGCAAGACAATATTGACCCTGATGACTGGATACTTGTGCATGACGCGGTGCGCCCGGGCTTAAGTGCGGCTAAGCTCAGCTTATTGCTGGAGGCGTTGGAAACCGACCCGGTAGGCGGCCTGTTGGCAATACCGCTTAGCGACACGCTTAAGCGTGCAGACAGGGGACAACGTGTGATGAGTACAGAACCGCGTGATGGTTTATGGCAGGCACAAACACCACAAATGTTCCGTTATGGATTACTTAGCGAGGCGTTGCTGCAAGCGGGTGATACCCCTACTGACGAAGCGCAGGCGATCGAGGCGCTTGGGTTCAAGCCAAAACTGGTGGCTGGCGAATTACGCAATCTTAAAATTACTTACCCGCAAGATCTGGCACTGGTCGAGGCCATGCTGGCGGCAGATATGAAAGAAAACAGACAATGATAAGAGTTGGTCATGGTTTTGATGTGCATCAACTGGTTGCAGGCCGCGCCTGCATCATTGGCGGTGTGAATATTCCGCACGATAAAGGCCTGCAAGGCCACTCAGACGCGGATGTATTGCTGCATGCCATTTGCGATGCGCTACTTGGGGCAGCAGCGCTGGGTGATATAGGCAAACACTTTCCCGACACGGATGAGCGCTACAAAAACATCAGTTCGCGCCAACTATTGCAGAATGTGGCGGCCCTGCTCCAGGCAAAATATTTTCTTATCGACAATATTGATGCGACTGTCATCGCTGAGACACCGAAGTTATCGCCTTATATCGCACAGATGTGCGCCAATATTGCCGAAGATTGCAATATACTTGTTAGCGCAGTGAATGTGAAGGCGACCACTTCTGAGAAGCTTGGTTTTATCGGGCGCGGCGAAGGCATTGCTGCTGAGGCAGTATGCCTGATACAGCAGCAACATAGGTAACCCAGGATTTAAGCTTTTAGCAGCACAATCATCGCGCCGCTACCGCCGTCAGCTTGCCTGGCTTGCGCATAGGCAATCACTTCATCACGTTGCATCAGCCAGTTGCGTAATTTGTTTTTGAGTACCGGCTCACGGTTTCTTGAGCCCAAGCCTTTGCCGTGGATGATGCGCACACAGCGTACACCACGTTTTTTGCAATCGGTTAAAAACTCTGCAACATAAACTCTGGCCTCATCTGCGACCAAGCCATGTAAATCGATTTTGGCCTGCACTACCCAATGCCCACGCCGCAGTTTACTTAAAATATCCGGCGCATGACCTTCGCGTAAATACAGCAGTTCCTCGCCGGTTTCGAGATCGTGGGCCGGGATATAATCATCGCTGAGCGAATCGGCAAGCGCCTGTTTCTCGTCGAGAATAAATTGCTGGGGAATGGGTTTTGGTGCTGGTGGCGGATGATGCAGACGTGGCGCTTTTAATGGCCGAGCGCCTTTCACTGCCTCGCGGAACAGTTCACTTTCTTTATCGTCTGGCTTGGCGCCCGTCACGATTTCACTCGAGCCTACTTCAAGTCATCCAGATACTTTTCTGCATCCAGTGCAGCCATACAACCGGTGCCCGCGCTGGTTACAGCCTGGCGATAGATATGGTCTTGCACGTCGCCCGCCGCGAATACACCGGGGATGCTGGTAGCGGTAAAGTTCCCCTTACGACCGGCTTCGGTCACGATGTAGCCGTCTTCCATCTCAAGCTGGCCTTCAAAAAGATCAGTATTGGGTTTATGACCAATGGCAATAAACACGCCTTTAAGCGCAATTTCCTTGGTTGTGCCGGTGTTAACGTTTTTGATGCGCATGCCGGTTGCGCCAGTGTTATCACCCAGCACCTCATCCAGGGTTGAGAACAGTTCCAACACAACTTTGCCTTCCTTGACCCGCTCCATCAGCTTATCCACCAGAATGGCTTCCGCTTTGAATTTATCGCGCCTATGCACCAGGGTGACTTTGCTGGCGATGTTAGACAAATAAAGTGTTTCCTCGACGGCAGTATTACCGCCGCCGATGACAGCAACTTCCTGGTTTTTATAGAAAAAACCGTCACATGTGGCGCAGGCAGAAACGCCCTTGCCGGCAAACTTTTCCTCAGAAGGAATGCCCAGATATTTTGCCGAAGCGCCAGTCGAGATAATCAGCGCATCGCAGGTATATTCCCCCGAATCACCAATCAAACGAATGGGTTTTTCCTTGAGTTTGGCAGTGTGGATATGGTCAAAAATGATCTCGGTATTAAAGCGTTTCGCATGTTTCTGGAAGCGCTCCATGAGTTCTGGCCCCTGTACGCCGTCATTATCTGCAGGCCAGTTATCCACATCGGTGGTGGTCATGAGTTGGCCACCTTGCGCGATGCCAGTAATCAATACCGGTTTTAAATTGGCACGGGCTGCATAAACTGCGGCAGAATAACCCGCAGGGCCGGAGCCCAGAATCAGTAGGTGGGCGTGTTTGGTGATCATGCTCGGGTTGCTCCTAAACTAATTATAAAAATTTAATACCGACGCTAAAAAGACAACGCTATCTACGTTAGGTTCGGCAACGATATTCACTAAAGCTCAATGTTCGGAAGGTGGCAAATCCAGTGGTATGACACCACTTAAACTAGCACTTAAAATTGCTTGCCTGACTATTTCAACGGCTTGCAGACGGGGAAAGCTCTTGCGCCAAGCCAATGCTACGCGCCTGGTAGGTGCTGGCCGCTTAAAAGGGCGGAAAGCCAGCATGTGGTTTGCATCTGCCGTAGGTACGCAAGCAGTGCTGGGCAATATCGTCATGCCAACGCCTGATGTCACCATGTAGCGTATGGTTTCCAGTGAGCTGCCTTCCAATGTTTGTTGGATGCCGCTTGCGGTTTGGCCATGATTCAGTTGTGGACACATTTTTAATACCTGATCGCGGAAGCAGTGTCCGGCACCAAGCAAAAGAACAGTCTCATCACCCAATGCATCGGGAGCAATGGCCTGCTGTCTGGTCCATGGGTGATCTGCGGGTAAAGCGAGTTGGAATGGTTCGTCATACAAAGGTTGTGTGACAATGCCGGGCTCTGAAAACGGCAGGGAAATAATAATTAAATCCAGCTTGCCCTGCTTAAGCTGCTCACGCAGGTCGCCGGTGTAGCTCTCCTGGATGATGAGCTGCATGGCAGGCGCTCGTTTACGCAGTAGCGGTAAAATTTGCGGCAGCAGATAGGGGCCGACGGTATAAATAGCACCTAGCTTTAAAGGGTGAACCAGCGGGTCGCCACCCAGATCGGCAATCATTTTGATGCTGGCGGTTTCTTCCAGGATGCGTGCGGCTTGCGCCACGATCTGTTCACCAACAGGTGTCAGCGTAACTTCGTTTGAGCCACGTTCAAAAATGGCAACACCCAGCTCTTCTTCAAGTTTTTTAATGCCAACACTCAAGGTGGGCTGACTGACAAAGCAAGCTTCGGCAGCGCGGCCAAAATGCCGTTCGCGGGCAACGGCAACTACATAGCGAAGCTCAGTTAAAGTCATAAATGAGTCAAAATTAGACGATTAAAAATAGTAATTTTACGCGGATTTCAGTAGGTACGTGTGCCTGTTGTTGCTGATATAATCGTTGCAGATTTTAGTCTCAATTCGGGTTATAAATTATCTTGTTTTTTCAGAAAAAAACTTCTCCGCTGAATGGTCGGCTTAAGCGCCGTAGCGAAGCTGCCACGCCTAAAACCTCGGGAGTTGTGCGTGAAGCTTGGTGGCTGGTGCTGGTCACAGTTGGCGTATACCTGACTGTCATTCTGTTTAGCTATCATCGTGACGATCCTTCCTGGTCGCACAGCGCGAGCGATAACGCCATTATTCATAATGCAGGCGGAAAGACGGGCGCATGGCTGGCCGATATGCTGCTCTATCTGTTCGGATTCTCCGCGTGGTGGTGGGTGGTGCTGGCTTTCTACGCCATGTGGCTGGTTTATTTGCGGCTGGAAGTCGTCGCGATGAGCGAGCGGCCCATACTGGCTTTCAATATAGTCGGGTTTGGAATCCTGCTGCTTGCCTCATGTGCAATCGAGCATGGCCATATTCATTTATTGCAGGTTGATCTGCCATCAGCGACACCAGGGGGCATGCTGGGTTCGGTGATAGATGGGGTGCTGCGCACCATGCTTGGTTTTGCTGGTTCTACCATGGTTCTATTAGCTTTGATGGCAATAGGTTTTAGCCTGTTTACCGGCTGGTCTTGGATAGTGATTACAGAGAAATTTGGCGCAGCACTTGAATTTATTTATCGCTACATACTTACCAAATGGCAGGACAGGCAGGACAGGCGTGCAGGCAAGGCGGCCGAGCAGTTGCGTGAAGAATTTGTAGACGCCGAACGTAAGCGTACCGAAGACCGGCTGCCGGTGCAGATTGAAACACCGGTACTGGAAATTCCCAAGAGTGACCGTGTACAAAAAGAACGCCAGGTGGCGCTATTTGAAGGCATGCCGGATTCACCACTCCCGCCACTGCATTTGCTGGATGAACCGCATGGTGAAGTTGAGTTGCAATCCGCTGAGACGCTGGATTTTACTTCGCGCCTCATTGAGCGCAAGTTGATGGATTTTGGCATCGAATGCAAAGTGCTCACGGCGCTGCCCGGGCCCGTGATTACGCGTTATGAACTGGAGCCGGCGGCGGGTGTTAAAGGTAGCCAGGTAGCCAATCTTTCCAAGGATTTGGCACGCGCTTTATCCGTAGTGAGTATCCGTGTGGTGGAAACTATTCCCGGTAAGAGTTGCATGGGGCTGGAGATTCCTAATCCTAAACGCCAGATTGTTTACTTGTCAGAAATTTTAGGTTCGCAAGTTTATGCGGATATGCATTCGCCGCTTACTATTGCGATGGGCAAAGACATTGCCGGCAATCCAGTGGTGGCGGATTTGGCCAGAATGCCGCATGTATTAGTCGCCGGTACGACCGGTTCGGGTAAGTCAGTGGCGATTAACGCCATGATTTTGAGCCTGCTATATAAGGCTGAGCCAAGCAAAGTCAGGCTGATATTGGTTGATCCCAAGATGCTGGAGCTTTCCGTATATGAAGGCATCCCGCACCTACTGGCACCCGTGGTCACGGACATGCGTCAGGCTGCCAGCGCGCTTAACTGGTGTGTAGCCGAGATGGAGCGCCGCTATAAGCTGATGTCAACTTTGGGTGTGCGTAACCTGGAAGGCTTTAACAAAAAAATCCGCGACGCAATAAAAGAAGGCACGCCCATCACCCATCCATTCACGCTTACACCAGACAGCCCTGAACCACTGGATGAATTGCCGTTAATTGTGGTGGTGATTGATGAATTGGCTGACTTGATGATGGTGGTAGGCAAAAAAGTGGAAGAGCTGATCGCGCGCCTGGCACAAAAAGCACGCGCATGTGGTATTCATCTGGTATTGGCAACGCAGCGACCCTCAGTGGACGTGATTACCGGTTTGATCAAGGCTAACATCCCGACACGTGTGGCTTTCCAGGTGTCGAGCAAAATTGATTCGCGCACCATACTGGACCAAATGGGCGCTGAGGCCTTATTAGGCCAGGGCGATATGTTGTATCAGCCGCCCGGCACCAGCCACCCACAACGCATCCATGGCGCGTTTGTGTCGGATCAGGAAGTGCATCGCGTGGTCCAGCACATTAAATCTCTTGGTGAGCCAAATTATATTGAGGGAGTGCTTAACAGTGTGGCGGAAGAGAACGGTGAGACGGGCAGCTTGGGAGAGGGTGGCGGTGAGGCTGATCCACTCTATGATGAAGCTGTGGCAATTGTGCTTAAAACTCGGCGGGCATCGATATCTTCGGTGCAGCGCCAATTGCGCATAGGGTATAACCGCGCCGCAAGATTGATTGAAGACATGGAGCGCGCCGGGTTGGTGTCTGCGATGCAAAGCAATGGCAACCGAGAAGTATTGGCACCCAAAAGCGAATAAACGTGAGATTTTTAATTAGCCTGATTTTAATGATGCCCCTGATAGCCAATGCCGGGGGAATAGACAGCCTTAAAGCGTTTTTTCAAAGCACGCACACTGTACGCGCACAGTTTCACCAGATAGTGACTGATAATCAAGGCCGAAAATTACAGGAAGTGGATGGCAGTATGCAGTTGCAGCGTCCAGACAAATTCCGTTGGGATTACAACAAACCCTACATGCAAGAAATTGTAGGCGATGGCGAGAAAGTCTGGCTGTTTGATCCGGAACTTAATCAGGTGACTGTGCGTGCGATGAGTAAGGCGATAGGATCGAGTCCAGCAGCTTTGCTGGCAGATAGTGCGGATTTGGAAAAAAGCTTTGTGCTAAAAGATGCAAATCGCCAGGACGATCTGGAATGGGTGCTGGCAATACCAAAAGACAACGAAAGCGGATTTGAACGCGTGTTTTTAGGTTTCAAGGGTGATTTTCTGAGTAAAATGGAGTTGCACGACAGTTTTGGTCATACGACCGTGATTAAGTTTTCAAGGCTGGAACGTAATCCCAAGCTCGCAGTGCAGGATTTTCGCTTTGTCCCTCCTGCCGGTGCTGATGTAGTCGGTGAGTAATATTTATAAATAGCTAAAATTTCTATACTACGTCCGATGCAGTCTGCCTAGAGTATATGGCTGCAACTTAAGGCACTATCGGCAGATAGCAACGCCCCTTAAACTACCAGCCCTCCATTACCAGATCGGTTGGGAACTCAAGTCCGGCGGTGTGCCAAACCTGTTCCACGCGCCGCACAGCCTGTTCGGCTTTCGCCCACCATTCAGGGTGCTCCTGCCGACGGTCGAAAGTGTGAAACTTCTCCGGCAACTCCTTGCTTTTCCAGCGAGTGTAAAAGCGCTGCGCCTGCTGCGTCATGCGGTCTTCACCGTACACCACAATTTGCCAGTTCTTGTTTGCCGCGAGGCCGTTCAGCACAAGCTGGTAGTGATACTGTTCCCAGTAGCGCAGATAAACCTCAAAATAATCCCGGTCTAAAATCGCATTCGGGTCTTCTCCGGTAAAGATATTGTCTCGCCGGGCCCATTCCTCGATATTGCCGCGCACTTTGAACTTGCCGTCCGGCGGCAAACCGGTGGATTTTTCATAGGTGGAAATGCAGGCGGCAACCGGGTGGCGCAGGGTGATGATGTATTCGGTCTTGGGCCCCAGTATGGCGTTGAAGAATGCCCCGTGATAGGCCGCCTTGGTTGCCTTTTTTGGCAAGATCACACGGTTGTTGAACATGCGCGAATCGGAGAAGAACAGCTCGATCATGGCGAAGTACTCCGCCATGTTTTGCATCATGACAGTGTAGTTGTTGAAGCCCTCGCGAAACTCGAACGGCGACGCATCAGGAAAACCATCATGCGCGATAACGTTGGGCACCTTGTCGGCATCCATGCCCAGTGCTAGAAATAACTGTTTGGTAAGGTAAGAGCCACCATGGCGCGGGCAGCCTACCACGCAAATGAATTGGTAGCGCTCGCGGAAAAACTCTATTTTTTTCACATCCCCGGTGAGGATGGCTGTCAGAAATTCATAGCTGCGAAAAATCGCCTGCTGCCCCACTGGGTCGTCCAGAATTTCGGAGGCCATCGCTGCGCTCCGATCCTTGAACTTGTCGTCGGGTTTATTGAGCTCCTCGCTCAATTGATCGTGCCAGGTGGTCTCGTATTTCTGTTCGTGCAGATAGCGATGCAGAAAATCGATAAAAACGGGAGAAACGGGAAAATGCTTATCGGTCAGCTTGATCTCGACGCCCATGCGGCTACTTTCTGATTATTTTGAATAAAACGCTCGAGAACTAATGGATCCTGCACTCCCGGTGACCTTCTGAGTCCAGCAAGGTGTCACCTTCGATATCGGTATCCATGCTGGGCGGCAGCTCGAAGTCTATACCGCCCGGGTCATCTTCCAGCGCCACAGGCGCGGCGTCTTCGCCGCCGAAACAGGTTTGCCCGGCGTTGCATTCTATTTCACCAAAGGGATTCTTCAGGCTGATAGCGCCTTCCAGCATCTTGATGTAGGTGCCATTTTTCATGCCGCTGGCGCAATCGTCCTTGCAGGTCAGCACCGCATAATAGGTGCCGCGGATGCCGATAGTCGCGGTGACCGTATTCATGCGGTAGGCATCGCGATTGCCGCGCTTGCCCACCAACCCCGTAATCGTACGCAGGCCGCCTTTAAGCACACTGGTCAGAAAACTGTCCTTTGGCGGCTCAGCCTCATTAAAGGCATAGTTATCCACCTTGAACACGGAGTTTGGCCGTAGAGTCACTTCACCGCCATCGCTAAACTTCAGGCGGGCAAAACTGTCTTTTTCCGTGGTCAGCGTATCACCGTTTTCCACTTCGGAAAGCTGGGAAAGGATGCGAGTCGTTCCATCCGCCTTGAGTAACGATAGGGTACCAGACAGGTGCGTTACTACCCCCGCCGGTGCGGCCCACGCCACGTTGAACCAGAGCAGCGCCAGTAGCAGGAAGAGGCGGCTAACTACACTCGGGCTTGCCATAATCCTCCTCTCCTTCGTCGCCATAGCGGATGCCTTCTATCAGAATCCTTGGTGGGGCCGAACGATTGATTTCGCCAACAGTAAAATTAAGTTGCTCGATCACTGCGTCGGGAAGGGATGTGCTTATTCCCACTGCCGGCGAACTCACCGCATTGGCGAATGCAAACGCGCCGACACCGGAAGTGAAAGCAGTTCCGGGCAATACAATCAGCGGTCCGGCCAGCCTGAGCAAACCGGCCTGTACGGTGGCATTGGTATAAGTTGTGGCAGACAGGATTGCCAAACCACTGGCACTGGCACTGGTATAGGCGCTGGCAGACCCGCCCTGTACGGTCAGCGAACCAGCCAGGACACTGATGGTACTGGCCTGTAAGTTGGCGTTGGCAGCAACGGTGGCAGTGTTTACAATGCCTCCATAGCAAGAAGCAGTGCAGCTGGAGCCCGCGATAGCTACAGCGCTGCCGCCTTGCACCAGCAGGTCTCCGGAGGCGAGGGTAAGTGTGCCGGCGCTCACGCTGGCATTAGCGCTTGCGCTAACGTTGTTGATTAGTTCATGGAATGCAGTAGCAGTAGCCGCCCCGCCCTGAATAGCCAAGCCAGAAGCACCGGTAATCGTCAACAGGCTGCCCGCAGAAAGCAGGGCATTGGCGCTGGCAATCACATTATTAGTGCCTGATGAGACAGATGCACCATATGCCGTGGCATCGCCCCCACGCACGATTACGTCACCGCCGTCCATAGTTAAACTGAGGTTGCCACCGGCGGATAGTTCAGCATCGGTGCTCGCCGTTACCAGATTTATGTCACTCATAAAAGAAAATAGTTGAGCTGATGCACTGCCCCCACTGACAAGCACACCGCCACCCGAGGAAATGGTGATGTCCAGATTACCACCGGCATGCAGCTTGGCGTTAGCGGTGGTGGATATAGATATGGAACTGCTATCTGTAGCGGATCCAGTAGCAGTGCCACCCTGAACCGTCAGCCCCCCGGCACCGAGGGTGAGCGTCATGTTGCCATTAGCATTGAGGGTAGCATTCGCCGAGGCGGAACCACTATCAGATACGCCAACGACGGCTGTACCACCCTGCACGGTGAGACCCCCTGCTGTAACTACAATGTTACCCGCGCTGACGATGACATCGTCCAAGGTTTCCGGGGGCGCTGGGAGTGGCTGTATCGTGACCATGCCCCCCGCGTTCAGCGTGATTCCTGACGTAGGCCCGGTGGCGATTATGTCTGCGGTCACATCAATGTTGCGAACCGCCGATAACGTAAGGATGGTATTCGCACTCCAGCCCACATTATCGTTGACGAAGATGTCACCGTTGCCGGGTGTTGCGCCGGAAGAGCTGAGAATGGTGACGTTACCTCCACCCAAAGCAGTACTCAGCGCCGCACCGGTAATATCGCCTAATGCCGCAGCAATAGTGAAGTCGTTGGGATCGATCAACCAGGTACCGTTATTGCCATAGGCTGCCAGGGTAGTGACACGCGCCGTATCTGCAATCATGACGTGCGCCGCTGAGGTTTCAATGAACCCACCATCCCCGCCATCGGGGGCAGAGGCATCCAGCAGGCCGTCAACATTGACCTGCCCATTGGCCATATCGGCCAGCACTTCGATTGTGCCGCCCCCGCGGGCGCTAATGCTGCTGCCTGGCTGCAGCGTGATGTCCTGACTAGCCTGAAGGCGAATGACGCCATTTTCGCCCAGTACGGCGCTGTCGGCGTTGATGACGCCTGACTGGTTGATCAGCGAAGCATAGAGGCCGATCTTGCCGCTTTGCGCCATCAGCGTACCGAGGTTAATCGCCTGCGTGGCTGGTGCGCTAACGCTAACCTGCACGTTCGGGTTGCCTACATCCATCAGATTGACGGTGTGGCCTGCCGCCAGCAGGATTTCACCCTGCGGGCTGGTGATGATGCCGCTGTTCTGGATGTCCGGCGCGATTAGGTAGATGTTGCCACCTGTCGGGGTGTTGATATTGCCCTGATTGACAATGCTGCCTGCACCTACGCCATCGGTGAAATTCATTCTTCCGGCGAGGAAATCGCCATCCGACAGCCTGAGTGTGGAGGCCACCAAACCAGCTACATCTACTATGGCGTCGGCACCAAACACAATCCCATTCGGGTTGATGAGGAACACCCGGCCGTTGGAAAGCAGTGAACCAAGGATTTGCGAGGGGTCTTGCCCTACCACCCGATTTAACACTGCGCTTTGCGCGCTCTGCTGGATAAAGCGGGTGGTTTGGCCAACCTGAATGTTGAACTGTTGCCAGTTGATGATGGCGTTGGGGGTGTTGGTGATGTTGAGCGTGTTGTTCTGAGTAGCAAAGCTGACACTGCCGTTGACCACCGTGGCGCCGATTGGGTTGCCATAGGCTGGCAACACCGAAAAGCACGAGGCGACGGCGGCATAGACCAGCTTGCGTTTGAATGTGATGGCTTTATTCGCTTTCATTGCATTCTCTCGTCAATAAGTCAGCACCATGCTGACATTTCCGCGCATGTCGCCGTTATCCTGCTGCCCGCCAGCGTTGACTACCCACCCCAAGTCGGTCTGTAGGCTGAAATTGGTGCCGACATCCAGCCGCAAGCCGGTCCCGATGCTGGCAATCGATGTATTGGATATCTCGCCCGGCTGCGTATTGTTGCTATGCAGGCTGCCGTAGTCGTAGAACACCAGCGCCCGGGCGTGCAGATCGCCGTTGATCTTGCTGCCGAAGTCGGGGGTGTAAACCTCGCCGCTGATCCGGTAGCCGCGGTCGCTGGCCAATTCGCGTTCGTGAAAACCGCGCACCGAGCCCGTGCCGAGCATGCCACCCAGGCCGAACTGCTCACCGTTTACCAGTGCCTGATCGGAATACTGAGCGTTGAAGTTGACATGCACACGCCAGTCCTTGTCCAGCAACCTGATCCAGTCAGCGCCATTACGGGTAACCATATAGTCGGCGACGGCACCAGCGCGCGACGCTTCAAAATCGGCGCCACTCCCATGATTACCACCCTCGATATTGGCCGATTCAGCGGCATAGAAAGAAAGCTGCTGACTCAATGTTTTCCACTCGCCGATGTAACTCAGGCTGACAGGTCTCACCGTAATATCCGGTACCAGCGAATCCGGGTCGTCGTCGAATTGAACGTCGTTGCGGTAGGCGCGATAATCGTAACCGAGGACAATTTTATGATCATAGGTATCGTACCGCGTCAGGTTGCGGTTGTAGCGTGCGCCGAACACGCTGCCGCTGCCGCTGACAGAAAAAAGACCGGTTACCGTGCCTGAATTCACGTCCGAGTAACCAGCGAAAACGTCAATGGAATCCCCCCATTGATACAGCGGCACATGGTAACCCGCGCCAAAGATGCTCACGTCGTTCAAGTGATCTGGAGAAGTGCTGTACCCAAAGGTAAAGACGTGATCCTTGTTCCACAGGTTAGCGTGCTGGTAGAACACGCCCAGGCGTGTATTACCGGTTTCATCGTTGCCAGTGTTGTCAAGAATCACGCCCACTTTCCACGGCTTCTGGTCGACTACTTTGACAGTCGCGTCGATTTCACCCAACACAAGGCCGCTTTTCATAAGCACCTGTGCTTTCTTGGAAGGGTTTTCGTTGATGACCTTGAGCGCGGATTCGATCTTGGCGGCGCTGGGCGTTTCGCCCTTTTTCAAAGGTAAGGGATCGAGGATGTTGGCATCGTCGTGGAACGCGTTACCCTCGATGGCAAGCCCATGGATACGGCCCTCGATCACGCGGAAACTGATGGTGTTCTGTACCAGATCCTGTTCGGGCAGGCGCACCTGCACAGCACCGTAGCCAGCTGTAGCATAGGCTTGCTGCAACGCCTCCAGCGCTTTCTGCACATCACTAAAGCTGCGCTGAGCACCGGTATAGGGCGAAAGCAGGGCATCAATCTTGGCAGGGTCGAGCAAAGTATTGCCGGTGACTTCGTAATGTGTAATGTCGAAGAGCGGCGGAGGGCTGGGCGTGTATGTCTCTACGGCAAAAGTCAGTGCCGAAAGGATTAACATTGTACCGCCTAGTAGCGTTGTCACAGAAAGTCTGACGGGTAGGCCGACCGACATGAATATTCCCTGTTTGTATTTTTACAACACGTTACTGTTTTATTTAAGCAACAGCATGAATTGCAGTATCCTGTTTGTCAATAACCCTGACAAAGAAACAGGAATAAAAAAACCGACAGGTCAAGCACTTGCCGCCATCTGTTGGGAAATAGCTACAATTTTGATGTCGACTGGCCTAAATATGGTTCTGACAGGGTATTCTTTAGTATTTATGTAGTATAGATTGGCTTGGATTAAGTGCCGCTATTATGAAGCCTGATTATTGATTACTTAACCTATGAGTAGAATTACACTTACTTGGGAACTTGGCGACAATTACGGCCATGTAGCCAAACTTGCTTTGCTGGCAAAAGCGCTGGCAGCGCGCGGCCATCAGGTGGTAGCTTTATTGCGCAAGATTACGCTACTGGATTCGACCCCAGCTTTTACTGTGATGCAGGCGCCCCTTTGGCCGCAAGAGAGTAAGGGCTCTGCCGACCCACCCTTGAGCTATCCCGAGATATTGTTGCGCTTTGGTTATCATGATGCGGGTTCTCTGCAGCGTTTGAGTGACGGGTGGTGCAATTTATTCGACTTATGGCAACCGGACCTTGTGGTGGCCGATCATGCACCCACATCTTTGCTGGCCGCGCGCATTCTGGGCATACCGGCGGCTGTTGTCGGCGAGGGTTTTACCATTCCACCCAAACTTATACCTTTGCCCAATATGCGGCCATGGCTCAATGTGCCGCTGGATCGACTTATCCATTCCGATGCGCGAGTGACGCAGGTTATTAATACGGTGCTGAAAGAGCATGACATATCACCGGTGCAGGGTGTTTCGGGGCTGTTTGACGCCGTTGCCAGATTTATTTGTACATTCGAGGAACTGGACCATTATCCGCTGCGGCAGGATGAGCCTTATTGGGGACCACAATATCACACCGATGTTGGCATCGAACCAACCTGGCCAGAAACTGGTAATGGCCGGGTATTTGTTTACCTGCGGCCGCAGCAGAGAGATTTTATGCGCGTCATGGAGTTGCTGGACGCCATGGATTTCAGTGTGATTGCATCTATACCTAATCTGACTGACCATATCCGCAGCATGTTCAGTAGTCCAAACATCATGATGTCAGATCAACGTTACCGTTTGTCCAAGTTATCTGGCTGCGATTTTGCCATTACTTATGGCGGGCACGGCATGACGTCAGCTCTGCTGATGTCTGGTATTCCGCAACTGATATTTCCCACTCATCTTGAACAATATCTGCTTGCAAGCCGTATTGAGCAATTGGAAGCTGGTATTGCCGTAAGTCCCGAAGCGCCAACATCGGCTTATGGTCAGTTATTGCGTAAAATACGGGATGATAAGTCCTATGAGAAGAAAGCGCAGGCATTTGCCGCTGATCATCGTGGCTTTAACTGCGAGCAGCAGATTGCGGATATTGTGCTGCAGCTTGAACAATTGATCCAATGAAAACTGACCGGACAAACTGTTGGTAGCACCGACACCCTATCTATTTGCCACAGTGGAGCCGCAGGCGCCACTCGCAGAAAAATTACGCCCGAAATCACTGGATGAGGTGGTCGGCCAATCCCATCTATTGGCTGAAGGTAAGCCGCTGCGACTGGCTTTTCAAT
>Ga0315912_10002995_pt1 | contig 17289 bp, 15 predicted proteins | sample VfabasoilMG_FD_204469 | JGI IMG/M metagenome (GOLD analysis project Ga0315912, IMG submission 204469) | Garden soil microbial communities collected in Santa Monica, California, United States - V. faba soil | ecosystem: Environmental > Terrestrial > Soil > Garden | place: USA: California...
CAGGATCGAGCGGTTGCGGCGCCGCAGCCCGACCTGCGCGGCCGGATCGAAGAGCGTGTCGAAGAAGCCGCCGCTCGGGCTCGAAAGGTTCTCGATCGCCAGATCCGCGATGCGCCGCGCGGGCACGAGCCGGCCCGAGTCGCCCGAAGAGGAGTAGGCGTCGAGCAGCGCGCGCAGCGTGTAGGCCTGGTCCGAGAGCAGCCCGGCGAGATGGTACGTGCCATCCCAGTAGTGGTACATGCCGCGCGACTCGTCGTAGAGCTCCTCGAGCAGGAACGCGAGCACGCTCTCGGCCGTGCGCGCGTGCGACTCGTCGTCGAGCACCGATGCGGCCTTGAAGAGCGTCGAGGCCGCCTGCGCGTTCCAGTTGGTGAAGATCGTCGGGTCGCAGGGCGGCGCGCCGTGCGCGCGGCGCTGCCCGAGCATCGGCAGGTGCGCGTAGACCGGATCGGCGTCCTGGCTGCCGCGGAACGCATGCAGCTCGCGATCCCAGAGCGTCGCCTGCATCCAGGACAGGATGCCCTCGGCCGTGCGCTTGAAGCTCTCGTCGCCGAAGGCCTGCCAGCCCTCGAGGTAGCTGAACAGCCGCTGCACGTTCGAGTCGAGCACCTTCTCGTGGTTGGGCACGCTCCAGTCGGCGCGCGTCGCATAGCGGTAGAAGCCGCCCTCGACATGGTCGTGGATCTCGCCCTCCTGCATGCAGCGCAGCGTGCGCAGCACAAGTTGCAGCATCGCGTCGGACCCGGTCTGCGACCAGCGGATCAGCGCGAAGTCCAGCGCCTCGGTCTGCGGAAACTTGTGCTCGCGGCCCCAGCCGCCGTAGGTCGGGTCGCTGGTCTCGAGGATCGTGTGCGCGACATGCTCGACGATCTCCAGCGAGAGCTTGGCCGGCGACTTCGAACGCGGCTCCTCGGCCGCCTGCGCCGCCTCGACCTCGGCGATGCGCGCCCGAATCGTGTCGCGATGGCGCGTGTAGAAGTCGGCCACGAGCTCGGCGCGCGCGAGCAGCGGCCCGGCGTCCATGTAAGTGTCGGAAGCGAGCAGCTCGCCCGCGTCATCGAGCCAGGCCAGCGTCGGCCAGCCGCCCTTGGAGTAGCGCGCGTCGATGTCCGGTCGGCGGTCCTTGTCGACCTTGATGCACACGAAGCGCTCCTGCAGGACGCGGTCGACGCGCTCGTCGGCGAGGACGGCGCGCTCGAGCTCGCGCGAGAAGCGGCACCAGCTCGCGCGCACGAAGAGCAGTACCGGTCGCTGCAGGGTGCGCGCCTGCTCGAAGGATGCGTCGGACCACTCCAGCCAATCCAGCACGCCGACAGACTAGGCCGCGGAGTGAGCGGAAGTCTAGCGCGCGTTCTTCATGCCGCTCGGCGAACGAGTCGCTTGCCGTACGGCAGGGCTCGCGTTCGTACTTGGAGCGTGAGTACGGCCAGCGAGAGGCACGCGATCGGGTGGACCAGAAAGGCGAAGGGCATCAAGGCTAGGAACCATTGACGCTGAGTGAATCCCAACGTGAAGACCAGCGGGAACACGAGGGGGAGCCAGCCCAGGTACCAGATCACCCGCACGAGTCTCGTGGCCCCGGAGGCACGCGCGAGTCGTTCGAGCACGATTGCCGCCCCGCAGAGAGCAAAGGTCTGTGTGAGCACCCCGAGGAGAAGCAGATTCACCGGAGTGAACGACGAGATCCAAAACGCGCAGGTGCACCAAGCGGCAATCTCGCAGATTCCGCCCCAACGGCCGAGCACCTTGGCCGATTCGCACTTCCGGAGGTCGTGCATGCCGAGCGCGATTCCCGCGGCTCCGATCATGCCCGTGATCGGGGTCCAGGCAAGCGAGAGGAGCAAGCCCGATCCCAGTAGCAACAGCGGCTCGCGCGTTCCCTTCAAGCTCACGGGTGCGGCCGCTGTTTCCATCACCTACTCCGCGATCTTCACCGCCGGCAATTCGAGCTCCGCGGGCAGCGCGAGCTTGCTGATGTCCAGCTGCGGGCACTCGGCATACAAACCGTCGAGGTCGTAGTACTCGCGCGCTTCGGGCTGCAGCACGTGGATCACGACATCGACGTAGTCCATCAGCACCCACCAGCCGAGATCGGTGCCCTCCGTCTTGCTGTGCTTCTCACCCAGCGCCTTGAGCTGGGAGTGGATCTCGCCGTAGATCGCCTTCACGTGCGGGCGCGAGTGGCCCGTGATGAGCACGAAGTAGTCCGCCACCCGCAGGTGCTCGGAGACGTCGTAGATCCGGATGTCGGTTCCCTTCTTCTGCTCGGCCAGCCAGGCGGCGGCTGCGGCGATCGCTTTCGGTTCGATGTCGTTCGTCTCCGGGTGTGTGGGGAGGTGCTGGGGTGAGGTCCGATTCTACCCGGGGGGTCGGGTTCGCGGCACCTCAGGGTTGCGGCGGCTCGGCCGCGGCAGCGGCGGCCGCCTTGGCCGCGGCCCGGCGCCGGCGCACGGCGCGGATCCAGACCAGGCCGATCACCCCGACGACCATGACGACGGCGACCCAGAGCATGAATTCGTGCACGGTGCGCTTGGCCTGGGCCTCGCCGAAGCGCTCGGTGACCCACTTGGCGGCATAGATCGAGGTCGGGACCGAGATCAGCACGCCGATGGAGTCGAGCACGAAGAAGCGCAGGTAGGACATCTTCAGCGTGCCCGCGATGAAGTAGCCCGGGATGCGCAGGCCGGGCAGGAAGCGGCAGGTGAAGATGGCCCAGTTGCCGTGCTCGGCGAAGCGCCGTTCGAAGGCGGCGAAGCGCTCGGGGTGCAGGATCTTGGAGACCCAGCGCAGCTTGAGGATCGAGAGGCCGTAGCCCTTGCCGAGCAGGAAGGGCAGCGAGTCGCCGAGCAGGATCGCGCTGCTGCACACCAGCGTCATGTGCAGGAAGTTGAGGTGCATGTCCGGGTCCGCCAGCATGTAGCCGGCCGGGATCAGCGCCGCTTCCTCGGGCAGCGGCGCGCCCAGGCCGCAGAGCATCAAGAGCAGCCAGGGTCCCAGGTACGGACCGCGGGTGAGCAGGTCGGTGATGCCGTTCGCGAGGGCGGTGGACAGGAGCACGAGCGCAGAATGCTAGCGGTCAGTGGGGATTCCGCCACTACCGGTCCGTCTCGTCGAGGCGCTCCCGCAGCGCCTGCTCGAACATGCCGGCCTTCGGATGGCCCAGGGCCCGCGCGCGGGCGAAGGCCTCGAGCGACTGGAGCCTGAGCTCGCGCGCTGTGCCGGTCCAGGGCCGCTCCTCGTCGGGGACCTCGGCCCACATGGCGAAGATTCCACCTTCGTAGATCCAGATCTCGGCCGGGTTCGCGCACTCGCGTTCGGCGCGGCCGAGCAACTCGATGCCGGCGCGCGCCCAGCTCTCGCGCAGCTCGCGCGCGGGCTCGCGCAGCGGCGAGGCGCGCTCGAAGAGCAGCTGATGCGCGTAGTAGATCCAGCCTTGCGGGTCGCTGGGTGCGAGCGCCAGCGCGGTCTCGGCTCGCTCGCAGAAGACGCCGAAGCGGCCTTCGCGCAGCGCGAGGTCCGCGCGCACCCACTGTGCGCTCGCGGCCAGGCCGGCGAAGGGCCCGATGAAGCGTTCGAGCAGCGAGGCGCGCTCGCTCGCCTGGCTGCGCGGCCGCCACGAGGCCAGCGTGATCGCGAGCGCCAGTGCGAAGCACACGAGCGCGAGCGCGAGGTCCACCTTGCGCGTGCGCTTCATCGCTCGCGCCTCCAGCGCAGGAGGCTCGCGGCCGCGAGGGCCAGGCCGGCGACGGTGAGCGCCGCCGCCGCGGCGATCTCCGAGAGCGAGGGCAGCGCCGGGACGCGGCCCTCCTGCAAGACGCGCAGCGCATCCCCCAGGCCAGCGAGCGGCAGCCAACCGGCGCTCGAGCCGGCGAGGAGCGCGAGCAGCGCCAGCGACAGGAGCGTGAACACGGCGCTCGCGGCCGAGAACCAGCCCGAGAGCCCGAGCGCCAGCGCGCAGCAGGCGCCGACGTCGAGCACGAGGCGCGCGAGCATCGAGAGCGAGGCCAGCGACTCGTGCGCGACCGGCAGCCACACGCGCGCGGCCGCGGCGTCGTGGTAGATCCGCTCTTCGGGATCGGTCGTCTGCAGCCGCAGCTCGGCTCCCTCGGGGCACTCCGGCAGCACGAGCTCCAGCTCGCCGCGCGTGCCGGCGGACTCCTCGATGCGCGCGAGCTCGCTGCCGCGCGCGGGATCGACGAGCAGCGCGCGCACGCGGACCTGCGGGCCGCCGCTCCCGAAGGCGAAGGCGAGGCGCAGTCGCGTGCCGCGCGGCAGCGGGCCGGTCGTCAGCCGTTCTTTGCTGACCGCATCCGACTCGACCCACCCGCCCGCGCCCGCGAGGGCGCGTGGGCCCTGGACCCAGCTCGCGCTCGACGGACCGGTGCTGAGCTCGACCGTCGCCGCGCTCGCGAGGCCGACGAGCAGCGCCGCACCCGCGAGGCCAGTCCAAGTCGACAACACGAGCCCCGTCGCGCTCGCGCCGCGCGGCGCCATCCAGTCGACGTCGCGCTGTCGCCAGCCGGAGAGCGTCAGCAGCGCCTGCAGCCCGAGCCAGCCGGTGCCGAAGAGCGCGACGATAGTCCACGCGGCCGCGCGCCGCGCGCCGTGCTCCCACAGCGGGGCGAGCTCGCCACCCGCGCCGAGCAGCGCGATCGAGGAAGCGCGGCTCGTCGTGAGCGCCCAGACGAAGAGCGCCGCTCCGATCACGCAGGCTGCGGGCCGCAGCGCGCGCAGCAGCGCGAGTCGCACGAGCCCGCCGAGGATCATCCGCGGCCCGCTCCCGCCGCAGGCGCGCGGTAGAGCTCGAGCAGGCTGCGCCGCTGCAGCAGCTCGCGCACGGGTCCGCGCAGCGCGATCTTCCCGTCGAGGATCACGGCCATCTCGCTGGCGTGATCGCTGAAGTCGCCCGGGAGGTGCGAGGCGATCACGACGCTCGTCTGTCGAGAGCGCGCCTCTCCGAGGACCGCGGCCAGCACCTCGAAGCCCTGCGCGTCGAGACCGGCGGTCGGCTCGTCGAGCAGCAAGAGCTCCGGGGCATGCAGCCAGGCCTGCGCCAGGCCGAGGCGGCGCAGCATGCCGCGCGAGTAGCTGCCCAGGCGCTTCTTCGCGACCGATTCGAGTCCGACCAGCGCGAGCAGGCGCGCGCTCTCGCGCCGCACGAGATCGCGCGGCATGCGCGAGACCGCGCCGAGCAACTCGAGCAGCGCTCGCGCCGAGAGCTCGGGCGGGAAGGGCGAGTCCTCGGGCAGGTAGCCGATGCGGCGGCGCACCGACGCGCTCTCGACGCTGCCGCCGAGGACTTCCAGTGTGCCCGAGCTCGGCCGCTCGACACCCGCGATCACGCGCAGGAGCGTGCTCTTGCCCGAGCCGTTCGGACCGGCGAGGCCGAGGACGCTGCCGCGCGCGAGCTCGAGCGAAAGTCCGCGCAGGACCTGGTTGCGGCGTAGTCCGAGGTGCGTCGGGTAGCCGGCGACGAGCTCGCGGATCAGGAGGGCGGGTGTGGTCACGTGCAGCTAGGGTAGCGCGCGCTCGACGAAGGCCCGCACGCGCGCCCGCCACTCCGCATTCCCCAGGTAACCCGGGCCGTTGTGGCTGCCGGCGGTGACGAGGAACTCCTTGGGCTCGGCCGCGGCCCCGAAGAGCTTCTGCCCCTGCTCGAAGGGGATCACTTCGTCGTCGGGGCTGTGGATCACGAGCAGCGGGGCACCGACGCGGCCGATCTTGCCCATGTTGTCGTAGTGCGTGCGCAGCAGCCAGCGCACGGGCAGCCAGGGATAGTGGAACGCGGCCGCATCGTCGAGCGAGCTGAACGTGTCGTGCAGGATCAGGCCGGCAGCTTTGACCTCGGTCGCTAGCTCGACCGCGATGCCGCCACCGAGCGACTCGCCGTAGAGCAGGATGCGCGCCGGCGCGAAGCCGCGCTGCTCGACCAGAGCCTTCCAGGCCGCGCGCCCGTCCGCGTAAGTGCCTTGCTCGCTCGGCGAACCGGTCGAGCGGCCGTAGCCGCGGTAATCATAGAGCAGCACCGACACGCGCGACTCGACGAAGAAGCGCGCGATGTCGAGGCGATCCTCGATCGTGCCCGCATTGCCGTGCGAGACGAGCAGCGCGCCGCGCGCTTCGCCGCGCGCGGGAAGGAACCAGGCGTGCAGCTGCTCGCCGTCCAGCGTCGTGAGCGTGAGATCCTCGAACTCGAGCCCCGCGTCGCGCGGCGTCGTCGAGCCGGGCTTGCCCGGGAACCAGATCAGCTTCGATTGGCACGAGGCGAGCAGCACGCAAGCACCAAGGTAACTCGTCGCGATCACGACGAGCAGCATCCGCGCGAGGCGGCGGGGTCGGAACTCGGTCCGCACTGCGGGAGCCTAGACGAACTCGCCAATCCCCGCACAGCGCAGTACGCTCACAGACCCGGATGGCTCACCTGTACGTTCTCTCCGGTCCCGATCTCGGCAAGGCCTTCCAGGTCGCGCCGGGTGCGGTGCTCGGGCGCTCGAACGAGTGCGCGGCCGTGCTGCGCGACCACTCCGTCAGCCGCCTGCACGCACGCCTGGATTGTGAGGGCGGTCGTTGGTCGCTGGTCGATCTCAACTCGCGCAACGGGATCGTCGTCGCGGGCTTGAAGTCCCTGCGCGTGGAGCTCGTCGACGGGGCGACATTCCAGCTCGGTGAGGTCCTCATGCGTTTCCGCGCGGAAGGTCCCGAGCCTTCACCCGTGGAAATCAAGGAAGCCGCGGCGATCGTCGAGGAGGAGCTCGTGCTCGAGGGCGCACTGGAGGCACCGCCGACGATTCCGGCCCCCGCGCGGCCGCCCTCGGGCTTCCCGAAGCCCGCGAATCCGGCGCCGGAGCTCGTGCGCACGGCGCACGCGGCGCGTACGCCCGTGCGCGGCCTCGAGCAGCGCGAGCGCGGTGTGCTGCAGTACAGCAAGGTCGCGAACCGCAGCGGTCTCTTCCAGGCCGACTTCGCGCAACAGCCCTGGTACCTGAAGCTCGCGCTCGTGCTGCTCGCGCTCGCGCTCTGCGCACTCGCCGGTTGGGCTGCGTTCCGCGCGACGGGCTTCTTCAAGGAGAAGGTCGCGGGACCGGGCGCGGAGACGCCGGCATCCGAAGACCGCTGAGTCGGGCTGCAGTTCTCGTAGTTGTCATGCTCCGTCGCTGAGCGTGGACTAGGTTGCCTCTGTCGCCGGCACGCACAGGGCGTCCGGCTCGAGAGACCCACGACACGAGAAAGAAGTCGGATCATGAGCAATACATTGATGCCGAATCCCGAGCTGACCACCACGGAGAAGCTCCAGACCGCCTGGGTCAAGGGCAAGGAGCGGCTCGTGGAAGGCGAGAAGCGCGTTGAGCACTACGTCGTCGAGCATCCGGTCAAGTCGGTGCTGATCGCGGTCGGCGCGGGCGTCGCCCTGGGCTGGCTCCTCGGCCGCAAGCACTGAGCCGCGCATGAACGCGCAACAACGCAATGGCTCCGCAGGGGCGGAGCAGGAAGGCGAACTCGCCGCTCGCATCGGCGCGCAACTCACCGGGATCCTGGAGCAGGTCTCCAGGCTCGTTGAGGCGCGGGCCGAGCGCGCGCGGGCGGCCTTCATCCGCAGGACCGTCCGAATCGGGCTCCTCGTGGCGCTGGGGATCGTCGGGACGACCCTGGCCCTCGTGGCGTCCCTGCAATTCGCGCGCGGAATGTCGCACGGCATCGCCGTGCTGTCGGGAGAGCTCTGGATCGGCGAGTTCGCGAGCGGTGCGCTGCTGCTAGCGCTCATCTTCGGAGTCGGCCTGCATGTGGCCAGGCGCGGCAAGCGGCCCGCGAGCGCGCCGCCGAGCCGGTTCGAGATCGAGGAGCGCAAGGCCCTCGATGCACTGCAAGGCTCCGTTTCGGAGATCGTGCGCGAGCATCCCTACGCCTCGCTCGGCGCAGCGCTCGCCGCAGGATTCGCGGCTGCTCCGCTGGCCAAGGGCCTGCTCGAGGACATCGGACCGCTGGCGAAGGCCGCGCTCAGCCGCGCGAAGTGAACTGCTCCCAGCCTTCGACGAGAGCGCGGGCGGACGCGTCCCAGGAGTAGCGCTGGCCGGGATCGGGCGCAGGAGGCTGCGCGAGCGCCGCGCGGATCGCGGCCGCGCAGGCGCGCGGATCGTCGGGCGGAAAGCTCGGGACGTCCGCACCCGCCAGCTCGAGGTGCGCGGGGATGCGCGAGAGCGCGAGCGGGCAGCGCGCGCGCAGCGCCTCGAGCACGCCGATGCCGAAGCCCTCGAGGCGTGAGGGGAGCACGGCCGCGGCCGCGTTCGCGTACAACGCGGGCAGCTCGCGCTCGTCGAACGGCCCGAGGAACCGCGCGCGCTCGCTGAGCTGCAGTCCGCGCGCGATGCGCTCGAGGCGTTCGCGTTCGGCGCCCTTGGCCGCACCCCTGAAATCGACGCCGGGAAGTCCGGGATCGAGCGCGAGCGCCTGCAGGACGAGCTCCTGGTTCTTGCGCGGCTCGAGATGGCCGAGGCAGAGGAGGCGCGCACCGCCCGCGGCCGAGCGCGGCAGCGGCGTGAAATGGTCGGCGGCATTGGGCACGACGCGCACGCGCTCGGGCTGGGCTCCATGGCGCACGATCAGGTCTTGACGCACGCTCTCGGAGACCGTGAAGACGCCGCGCGCGCGACGCAGCGCATCCGTGAGCAGGGTGCGCGCGAGGAAGCGACCTGCTTCCACGTGGCGCAGGTCGTGCAGCGTGATCGTGAACGGCACGCGCAGTCCGCGCGGCGCCGGGAGGTGCCCGGTGTGCACGAGGTCGAAGCCGGTCGTGCGCTGGAGCGCGCGCGATTCGCGCAGCGCACGCAGGAACGCGGGGCGCGCCGGCACGTCGCTCGCGATGCGCTCGATGTTCGGAGGCAGCTCGAACGCGACGCGCTCGCGGCCCTCGAGCACAGCGAGCCTTCCACCGCGCGCCTCGAGCAGCGCCGCCGCGCGCGGCAGCAGCTCTGCGTTGTGGCGCCGCACGCCGCCCATCGGCTGGCCCAGCACGCTGCCGCACACGAGCACGCGCGGCGCGCTCACGCCAGGAGCTCCTTCCAAAGGTCCTCGATCGCGCCGGCCGTGCGCTCCCAGCTGAACTGCGCCGCGCGCTCGAGGCCTCGCGCGCGCAGCGTTTCGTTCGCGCTCTCGATCGCGGCCGCGACGCTGGAGGGGTCGGCGGGATCGACCTCGAGCCCCGCGCCGCCCGCGACCTCGGCCTGGGCGCTCGCGCGAGGCACGATCACGGGTGTGCCGCACGCGAGTGCCTCGAGCACCGGCAGGCCGAAGCCCTCCGAACGCGAGAGCAGCGCAACCGCGCGCGCGGAACGGTAGTGCTCGACGAGCTCCCGCTCCTCCAGGTGCTCGCGGTGCGATATCGGCACCCCGAGGTCGCGCGCGCGGGCCGTGCAGCGCTCGAGTTCGTCGCTCTTCGGTCCGGTGACGACCACCGCGGGCTTCGCCGCGACCCTCGCGACGCCTTCGATCACGGCAGCGAGGCCCTTCTTCGGGCGCGCAGCCCCCGGGCAGAAGAGCTCGTCGACGCGTTCGGAATTGCCCTGACCGAATGGGGGACCCACGCCCCAGGGGATCACGCGCACCTTGTCGCGGCCGGGCAGCCAGCGCGCGCGCAGGTCTCGCGCGCTGAACTCGGTCGCGGTCACGACGGCCTGCGCGCGCAGCGGTCCGATCGAGTTCCAGATCCGGTGTGCGAGGTCGGCGTTCTCCGCGACGCCGTGCAACCACGGCAACTCGTGGATCGTCTGCACGCGCGCACCCGGACCGAAGATCGGGAAGGCGGAGACGAACGAGTGGATGCCGTCGAGCTCGCGGGCGCGGCGGGCGAGCTCGGAGAAGCGCCAGCTGCACAGGCTGCCGCTCGCGGGCGGGACGAGGCGCACGACTTCGAGCCGCCCGCGCCGCTCCAGCGCCTCGACGCACTCGCGCACGACGCGCACGATCCCGCCCGGATGCGGGCGATGGAGCGGCGAGACGTCGAAACCGATGCGCATGCCGCGTAAGGTAGGCACGCGCGTGGCCGACGCGAAACATCCGTTGCGGATCGGGATCCTGATCGATCGCTGGGACCCCTCCCGCGGCGGGGCCGAGCGTGCGCTCGCCGAGCTGGCCGACGGACTCGCCTCCCGCGGCCACGAAGTGCTGGCCTTCGCCGCCGACGGTTCCGCCGACTGGCGCTTGAGGCGCGTTCGCGCGGGCTGGTCGCTAGGGCGCGCGAACCGCGAGAAGCGCCTCGCGCGTGCGCTGGTCGAGGCCGCGCGCGCGGCGGACTGCGACGTGCTCATCGGCGTGCGCCACCTCTACGAGTGCGATCTGTGGTGGCCGCACGGCGGTTCTCACCGCGCGAGCCTGCGCGCGCTCGGCAAGCCGCTGCGCGGGCGCCACCGCGTCTTCGTCGAGCTCGAGCAGCGCATGGCGCAGAGCGCGCGGCGCATCGCCTGCGTCTCGCGGCTCGTGCTGGAGGAGATCGCGAGCGAGTATCCGGACGCGCGCGAGAAGACCGTGCTCGTGGGGAGCGCCGTCGACCTAGAGCGCTTCCACCCGCGCGAGCGCGCCGGGCGGGGACGCGCTCTGCGATCCGAGCTCGGACTCGCCGAGGAGGATTTCCTGATCGGGTTCTCGGCGCGGCAGCCGCGGACGAAGGGGCTCCCGCTCTTGCTCGAGGCCTTCCGGGAGATGCGTGCGACGCTCCTGATCGCCGGCTCGCGCCAGACCGAACGACCAGGCGTCCGCAACCTGCCCGACGTCGATCCGGTCGCCTTTGCCGCGGCCTGCGACCTGCTCGTGCATCCGACGCTGCGCGATACGTTCGGTCTGGTCGTGCTCGAGGCGCTCGCGAGCGGCACGCCGGTCGTCACGACCTCGCGCGCGGGCGCGGCGGAGCTCGTGCGGACCCCAGTTCAGGGGACAGTGCTCCCCGACCCCGAGGACGGTGTTGCGCTCATCGCAGCCCTGCGAGAGCGCCTCGACACGCGGCCGGACCGCGAAGCCGTGCGCGAGGCCGCCCTCGGTTGCGGGCGCGAGGCGTGGCTCGGGCGCATGGAGGCGCTGTGCCGCGAGTGCGGCCGGATTCCGGGAGGAAGTCGCACCACAGGCTCGCGCCCCGACGGAATTCCGTAGAATCCAGGCGCCCTCCCGGCCTTCCAGAAGCCCCCATGGAAGCCATCACTCGCTACTTCACCTCGACGCAGGACTACGAGATCGCAGCCTTCCTGCTGCTCGTGCTCATCTTCGAGCTCTGGGAGCATTCGCGTCCGGCGCGGCGCATCGACCGCTTCGCCGACCTGCGCCTCGACCTGCTCTCCTTCGGCTTCGCGCTGGTCGTCAACCGGCTCTCGAACCGCGCGATCAACGGCACGATGAACGCTTTGCTGCCGGACGTGGCGCTCGAATCCCTGCGCGCGATGGCCGCGCTGCCGAGCATCTGGAAGTTCATCGGCTCGATCGTGCTGGCCGATTTCGTGATCTACTGGCTGCACCGCGCCCAGCACAAGTACGACGTGCTCTGGCGCACGCACGCCTGGCACCACTCGGTCGAGCGCCTGTACTGGTTCTCGGGCTTCCGCACGAGCCTCGGGCACTCGCTGATGAACAACATCCCGCAGGCCGCGATTCCGCTCTTCCTGTTCCAGATGACGCCGATCGAAGCCGGCGTCGTGTACTCGATCGGACTGCTGATCCAGTTCTGGGAGCACACCAACGTCAAGGTGAACATCGGCCTGCTGCGCTACGTGTTCATCACCCCTGACTACCACCGCGTGCACCACTCGGCGAACCTGCTCAGCCGCACCAACTACGGCGGGACGTTGAGCATCTGGGATCGCGCCTTCGGCACGTACACGGATCCGAGGTCGGTGCCCGAGGACACGCCGCTCGGCCTGGGCGAGCACGTGCCGGCGCGCAAGATCCCGCGCATGCTGCTGGGCGTCTAGCGCTCCGGTTACCATTCCGGCGTGGAAGCGATCCCCCCCGAGAGCGCCGAGGCCCCGGGCGCGCAGATCGGGCGCTACAAGCTGCTCGAACTGATCGGCGAGGGCGGCATGGGCACGGTCTGGATGGCCGAGCAGCGCGAGCCGGTCAAGCGGCGCGTGGCGCTCAAGCTGATCAAGCTCGGCATGGACACGCGGCAGGTCATCGCGCGCTTCGAGGCCGAGCGCCAGGCGCTGGCGTTGATGGACCATCCCAACATCGCGCGCGTGCTCGACGCCGGCGCGACGGAGACGGGCCGGCCGTACTTCGTGATGGAGTACATCAAGGGCATCCCGATCCTCCAGTACTGCGACACCCAGAAGCTCGACACCGAGGCGCGCCTGGCGCTTTTCTCGCTCGTCTGCCAGGCGATCCAGCACGCGCACCAGAAGGGCATCATCCACCGCGACATCAAGCCCACGAACGTGCTGGTCACGCTCAACGACGGCGTGCCGCTGCCGCGGGTGATCGACTTCGGCATCGCCAAGGCCACGGGCGGGGATCTCACGGCGCAGACGCTGTTCACCGCGCACACCCAGTTGATCGGGACGCCGGCCTACATGAGCCCCGAGCAGGCCGAGATGACCGGCCTGGACATCGACACGCGCAGCGACATCTACTCGCTGGGCGTCCTGCTCTACGAGCTGCTCACCGGCACGACGCCCTTCGACAACCGCCGCCTGCTCGAGCGCGGATACGGCGAGATGGTGCGCACGATCCGCGAGGAGACGCCGCACAAGCCCAGCACCCGCATCTCGACCCTCGGGGACACCGCCACGCGCACGGCCACTCAGCGCCGCGTGGACGTGCGGCACCTGGGCCTCGAGCTGCGCGGAGACCTCGACTGGATCGTGATGCGCTGCCTCGAGAAGGACCGCACGCAGCGCTACGCCAGCGCCAGCGACCTGGCCGCCGACATCGGGCGCCACCTGGCCGACGAGCCGGTCAGCGCCGGGCCGCCGAGCAATGCCTACCGGCTGCGGAAGTTCGTCAAACGCAACCGCGGCGCGGTGATCGCCGCGGGGCTGCTCGCCGCGGCGCTGATCGCCGGCGCGGCTGGCACGACGCGCGGGATGCTCTGGGCGCTGGACGAGAAGGCGCGCGCGGACGCCGAGGCGCGCAAGGCGCAGGAGACGTCGCGCTTCGCGCTCTCGCTTTTCAAGGGCATCGACGCGGACGTCGCGCGCGGGGCGGACCGAACGCTGTTGCTGCGGATCCTCGACGACGCCCGCGGGCGAATCTCGACCGAGCTCGCCGGCCAGCCCGACGTGGAGGCCGAGATCCGCACCACGCTGGGCCGCGCCTACACGCAGTTGGCGCGCTTCGACGACGCCGAGCACGAGCTGCGCGCGGCCGAGGCGCTGCGCCTGCGGCTCTTCGGCGAGCAGGACCCGCGCACGCTGGACACGCGCGACGCCCTGGCCACGCTGCTCAACCGGCGTGGGAAGGAAGCCGACGCCGAGGCGCTGCAGCGCAAGACGCTGGAGCAGCAGCAGCAGGCGGGGACGGAGAATCCCCGCGGCGTGCTGCGGATGCGCAGTGATCTCGGTTCGAGCCTGATGCGCCAGGGCAAGCTGCGCGAGGCGGAGCAAGTGCTGCGCGAGACGATGGGCGCGCAGCGCGAGCAGCTCGGCGCCGAGGACGAGGACACCCTCTCGACGCAAATCGTGCTGGCCCAGACCCTGGGTTTCGAGGACAAGTCCAAGGAAGGCCTCGAGCTGGCGCAGAAGGTCTACGAGGTTCGCCGCGCTCGGCTCGGGGACGACGCGCCGGACACGATCATCGCGCTCGAAACCCTGGCCTCGTCGCTCAACGGCGTGAACCGCAAGGCGGAGAGCGAAGCGGCGCACCGCGAGGCCCTGGAGCGCAGCCGGCGGATCTACGGGCCCGACGACCAGCAGACGCTCTCCGTGATGAACAACCTGGCGATCTGCATCGCCGACACGGGCCAGACCGAGGAAGCGGAGACGCTGCACCGCGAGTGCCTGGCGCTGCGCCGCAAGAAGCTCGGCGAGGAGCACGCCGACACGCTCTCCTCGATGAACAACCTCGCTCGGCTGCTGCGCGAGCTCGGTCGCACCGAGGAATCCGATGATCTCTTCAGCGAGGCCTTCGGAACGGAGCGCCGCGTGCTGGGCGAGGACCATCGCCTGACGATGCAGGCGCGCTTCTACCTCGCCACCGCGCGCAAGAGCGCAGGGCGCTACGCCGAGGCGGCCGAGCTGCTGGGCCAGATCGTGGCCTGCAACCGCAGGCTGCTCGGGGAGGACGATTCGAGCCTGCCGCTGTCGATCTACAACTGGGCCGGCACGCTGCAGGACGCCGGCGACTTCGCCGCCGCCGAAGCCCCGCTGCGCGAGGCGATCGCGCTCGTCGAGAAGCACGGCTGGGAGTCCGAGCGCTTCGTCCCGGCGACCTGGAACGCGCTGGCGAAGTGTCTCGAGAAGCGCGGCGAGCACGCCGAGGCCGACGTCTGGTTCGGGAAGGCGCTCGCCGCCCGCCGTGAGCTCCACCCGCCGAGCCGCACCGAGGTCACCTACTCGCTCGGCGACTGGGGCGAGGCGCTGCTCAAGCGCGGCGCATTCGCGCAAGCCGAGCCATTGCTGCGCGAGTACCTCGAGATACAGCGCAAGCTGCATCGCACCCCGGACGCGAGCGTGGCCTACGCCCAGGCCATGTTCGGCCGCTGCCTCGCGCGCCAGGGCCGCCTCGCGGACGCCGAGGCGGAGCTGCGCCCGGCCTGCGAGACCTTCGCCGGGCTCGAGAAACCCGGCTCGGGCGCCGGGGTGGCGCGCGGCTGGCTGGTCGAGCTCTACGAGGAGTGGGACAAGACCGAACCGGGCAAGGGCATCGCCGCGCGCGCCGACGCTTGGCGGGCGAGGTGATGCGTGCCCTTTTCCAGCGGCCAAGCCCTGACCCACTACACGCTGATCGACCCGCTCGGTGCGGGCGCGATGGGGGAGGTCTGGCGCGCCCGTGACACGCGCCTCATGCGCGAGGTCGCGATCAAGGTGCTGCCCGAGCACTTCGCCAGCGACGACGAGCGCCTGCGGCGCTTCGAGCGCGAGGCCAAGACGCTCGCGACGGTCAACCACCCGAACGTGGCGCAGATCTTCGGCGTCGATCAGGTCGACGACACCTGCTTCCTCGTGCTCGAGCTCGTGCCGGGCGAGAACCTCGAGCAGCGCCTGAAGCGCGGCGCGCTGCCGCTGCGGGACGCGCTCGAGATCTGCGAGCAGATCGCGCAGGGTCTCGAGGCCGCGCACGAGGCCGGCGTGATCCACCGCGACCTGAAGCCGGCGAACATCCGGCTCACGCCCGAGGGCAAGGTCAAGCTGCTCGACTTCGGCCTCGCGAAACCCGCCAGCGAAGGCCATCACGGCTCCTCGACCGACAGCGTGCTCTCGACCGAGGCCGGCCGGCTGCTCGGCACGCCGACCTACATGGCGCCCGAACAGGCGCGCGGCAAGGCGATCGACCGGCGCGTCGACATCTGGGCCTTCGGTTGCGTGCTCTACGAATGTCTCACGGCACAGCGCGCCTTCGGAGGCGAGACGCTGACCGATGTCTTCGCCGCGGTGATTGAGCGCGAGCCGGACTGGTCGAAGCTGCCGGCCGCGACGCCGGCGCGCGTGCGCGAGCTCTTGCGGCGCTGCCTCGGAAAGGATCCGCGCCAGCGGCTGCGCGACATCGGCGAGGCGCGCGTGGTGCTCGGCGGTCCGTTGGACGCTCCCGCGAGCGCACCGGGCTCGCGCCGCAGGCCGGGCGTGCTGCTGCCCGCGGCGGCACTGGTCGCGGGCTGCGCGCTGACGGCCTGGTGGATGCGCGCACCCGCTGCGAGGGAGGTGCCGGTCACGCTGCGCACGTTCTCGCGCCTGACCGACCTGCCCGGGCCGGAGGCCAACCCCGACATCTCGCCCGACGGCAACCAGCTGCTCTACGTCAGCGCCGCGGGCGGCAACAAGGACATCTACTCGCTGCGCGTGGGCGGCAACCGCTCGATCAACCTGACCGAAGGCTCTACGGCCGACGATTCGGCGCCGCGCTTCTCGCGCGACGGGCAGTCGATCGTGTTCCGCTCCGAACGCGACAGCGGCGGCCTGTACGTGATGGGCGCGACCGGCGAGAACACGCGTCGCATCACCGACCGTGGCTTCGATCCGTGCTTTTCGCCCGATGGCAAGCAGGTCGCGTTCTCGCTCGAGCCCGTCGACGACCCGTACCAGCGCTTCGACCCGGCCGAGCTGTGGGTCGTCGAGGTCGCGTCCGGGGCGCTGCGCAAGCTGACCGATGTCGATGCCGTGCAGCCCGCCTGGTCGCCCGACGGGAAGTGGATCGCGTGCTGGAGCAATCCCACGGGACAGCGCGACCTGCTGCTCTTCCCGGCCGCGGGCGGCGAGCCGGTGCAGCTGACGCTCGATGCGCCGACCGACTGGTCGCCGGGCTGGTCGCCCGATGGGTCGCGCCTCGTCTATTCCAGCGACCGCGGCGGGAGCATGAATATCTGGAGCCTCGCCATCGATCCGGCGAGCGGCAAGGCGCTCGGCGATCCGCGCCCGGAGACCAACGGCGTGCGCAACATGGGCTTCGCGCGCTTCTCGACCGACGGCAAGCGCATGACCTGCTTCGCGTACGAGCGCGCGGTCGACTACTTCGTCTACCGCCTCGACCCGGACCTCTCGAAGCCCGAATTGCTGCACGAGCTGCGGCGCCAGTCGATCGGCGCGGCCTCGCTCTCGCCCGACGGCCGCTGGATCGTGGGAGCGACGACCGAGACGCGCGAGGACATCGTGCTGCTGCGCACCGACGGCGGGGAGTTGCGCCGGCTCACCAACGATGCCCACAAGGACCGCACGGCGTATTGCTCTCCGGACGGCAAATCGATCCTGTTCAAGTCCACGCGCACGGGAAAGTGGCAGCCGTGGACGATCCGCTTTGACGGATCGGGCCTCGCGCAGGTGGGCGATTTCGAGAACGCCGACGTGCTGTGCTGGGATCCCGATGGGAGCGTGGCCTACGCAGTCGACATCGGTGGCCCCGCGGCGCTGCTGGTAACCCTGGACATGCACAGCGTGGCGACGCGCGCGAGTGCCCCGCAGATCGCGTTCGATCCGGGGATCCGCAGTCTGACCGGCATGGGCCCCGGTCCGCGGCCGCGCACGCTCTTCGCGGCGGAGTACGATGGCGCCGGCACGCCGTCGAACCTGGGGATCCTCGACGTGAGAACCGGGACGTTCGAACGCTTCGACATCGCGCTCGGTGGTTCCTTGATCGACGGTCCCGGCGGCTTGCTCCCCGACGGAA
>Ga0315912_10002996_pt1 | contig 17286 bp, 19 predicted proteins | sample VfabasoilMG_FD_204469 | JGI IMG/M metagenome (GOLD analysis project Ga0315912, IMG submission 204469) | Garden soil microbial communities collected in Santa Monica, California, United States - V. faba soil | ecosystem: Environmental > Terrestrial > Soil > Garden | place: USA: California...
GATGGACTACGGCAAGTTCCGCTACCGCGAGCAGAAGAAGGCGCACGAGGCGAAGCTCAAGCAGAAGCAGATCCAGGTCAAGGAAATCAAGTTCCGGCCCGGCACCGACGAGGGCGACTACAAGATCAAGCTGAACAAGCTGATCCAGTTCCTCGAGGAAGGCGACAAGGCGAAAGTGACGCTGCGTTTCCGCGGCCGCGAGATGGCGCACAAAGAGTTCGGCGAGCGCTTGCTGGACCGGGTCAGGAAGGACCTGGATGCCGTCGGACTGGTCGAGCAGTTCCCGAAATTCGAGGGCCGGCAGATGGTGATGGTGCTGGCGCCGAAGAAGAAGGTGCTGGTGAAGGAAAAAGCAAAGCCCAAGGCCGAACCGAAGAAGGAAAAAGCGGCGGCCAAGCCCGCGGCAGTCTAGCGGGACCAAGTGATAGCCGTGGCTTCAAGTGCTCGCGCAGCGAGCCGCCCGGCGTCATACGAAAAGAGAAAGCAGGGGAGTACTTCATGCCCAAGATGAAATCGAAGCGGGGCGCGGCCAAGCGGTTCAGGGTTCGCGGCAGCGGCAGCATCAAGCGCGGCGGCGCCTACCGGCGCCACATCCTCACGAAGAAAACCACCAAGCGGAAGCGCCAGATGCGGCGCACCAGCGCGGTCCATTCCACCAACACGGCCGCCATCCGCTCGATGCTGCCGTACTCGTCCTGAGGGGCGCGCCATGCCAAGAGTAAAGCGTGGAGTAACGGCGCGCGCGCGCCACAAGAAGGTCCTCAAGCTCGCCAAGGGGTTCCGCGGCCGCCGCGGCAACGTCTACCGGGTCGCGAAGCAGGCGGTGATGAAGGCGGGGCAGTACGCCTACCGCGACCGCCGCCAGAAGAAGCGCACCATCCGCGCGCTGTGGATCGCGCGCATCAACGCCGCGGTGCGCGAGCTCGGCATGACCTACTCGAGCTTCATGTCCGGCCTGAAGAACGCGCAGATCGAGATCGACCGCAAGGTCCTCGCGGATCTGGCCGTGCGGGACAAGCCGGCGTTCTCGAAGATCGCCAGCCAGGTCAAGGCCAGCCTCGCCCACTGATCGCGGGACCTGTTTGGAAGCGCTGAGCGGCATCGTCTCCCGGGCGCTCGCCGCGTTTGGCGCCGCCGCGGACGCCGCGTCGCTGGAGAACGCCAAGGCGGCGTTTCGCGCCGAATTGTCCGCGCAGCAGAAATTGCTGGGAGGGCTTCCTGCCGACGAGCGCAAGGCCGCGGGTGCGGCGTTCAACGCCGCGAAGCAGCAGATCGAGACAGCACTGGAGGCGAGGCGGGCCGAACTCGCCGATGCGAAACTCAACGCGCGCCTCAACGAGGAAGCGCTGGACGTGACGCTGCCCGCGCGCGGCCGCGGCCGCGGCGGCGTGCATCCGGTCATCCGCACCTGGCAGCGCATCGAGGCGATCTGGCACTCGATCGGTTTCGAGGTCGCCGACGGCCCCGAGATCGAGACGGACTGGTACAACTTCACCGCGCTCAACAATCCCGAGAACCACCCGGCGCGCTCGATGCAGGATACGTTCTACGTCGACCTCAAGGACGACGAAGGTCTTCCCCTGCTGCTGCGCACGCATACCAGCCCGATGCAGCTGCGTTATGCGCGCATGCACAAGCCGCCGATCAAGGTCATCGCGCCGGGGCGGACCTACCGCGTGGATTCCGACGCCACGCATTCCCCGATGTTCCACCAGGTCGAGGGCCTGTGGATCGACGAGGACATCAGCTTCGCCGACCTGAAGGGCGTCTACACGGAATTCCTGCAACGCTTCTTCGAGGACGAGAAGCTGGAAGTGCGATTCCGGCCGTCGTTCTTTCCATTTACCGAGCCTTCGGCCGAAATCGATCTGAAACTGAAAGGCCGCTGGCTGGAGATTTCCGGGGCCGGCCAGGTGCATCCGGCGGTGGTGCGCAATTTCGGCCTCGATCCCGAGCGCCATATCGGATTTGCCTTCGGCTCGGGGCTGGAGCGGCTGACGATGCTGCGCTATGGCATCGAGGACCTGCGGCTGTTCTTCGACGGCGATCTGCGCTTCCTGGAGCAGTTCTCGTGAACGTTCCGGAAAGCTGGCTGCGCAGTTTCTGCAATCCGAAGCTCTCCGGCCAGGCGCTGGCGGACCGGCTGACCATGGCGGGGCTCGAGGTCGAGTCCTACGAGCCGGTCGGCGTGAAGCTCGCCGGCGTGGTCGTGGCCGAGGTGCTTGCCGTCGAGAAGCACCCGAACGCCGACAAGCTGAAGGTGTGCGCCGTCGATGCCGGGAAGGGAAAGCTCCAGGTCGTTTGCGGGGCGCCCAATGTCCGGGTCGGGATGAAAGCGCCGCTCGTCAGCACGGGCACCAAGACCATCCGCGGCGTCGACAGCCAGGGCATGTTGTGCTCGGCGCGCGAGCTGGGGATGTCCGAGGATCACTCGGGATTGCTCGAGTTGCCGCGCGACGCGAAGCCCGGCGCCGCGCTCGGCCCCGACGACCATGTGTTCACGCTCAAGCTGACGCCCAATCGCGCCGATTGCCTCTCGGTCCTGGGGGTTGCGCGCGAAGTCTCTGCATTGACGGCTTCGCCTCTCCAGTCTCCTGAAATAAAACCCATCGCGGCAAAGAGCAAGGCGAAACACGCCGTCAAGATTTCCAGCCCCGAGGGTTGCGGGCGCTTTGCCGGGCGCGTGATCCTGGGCGTGAACGCTTCCGCGAAAACGCCCGCATGGATGCGCGAGCGCCTGGAGCGCGCCGGGCAGCGCCCGATCTCGGCGCTGGTGGACGTTACCAACTACGTGATGCTCGAGCTCGGCCGTCCGTTGCACGTCTACGACCTCGACAAGCTGCGCGGGCCGATCGACGTGCGCTGGGGCCGCAAGGGCGAGAAGGTCCTGCTGCTCAACGAGCAGGAAGTCGCCGTGGACCCCTCGGTGCTGTGCATCACGGACGAGTCGGGCGTGATCGGCCTCGCCGGCATCATGGGCGGCGAGAGCACCAAGGCGGACGAGGGAACCAGGAACGTGTTTCTCGAATCGGCCTTTTTCTACCCGGAGGCCATCGCCGGGCGCGCACGGCGCTACGGATTCTCGAGCGACGCCTCGCATCGCTTCGAGCGCGGCGTCGACTTCGACAACAACGTCGACGGCATCGAGCGCGCCACGCGGCTCATCCTGGACCTGTGCGGCGGCGAGCCGGGTCCTGCGGCCGACCTGAGGGCGCGCCTGCCCAAGCGCAAGCCGGTGCGCCTGCGCGCCGAACGCGCACAGAAAATCATCGGCATTCCGGTCTCCGCGAAGGAGATTGGCCTCGCCTTCAAGCGCCTGTCGTTGCCTTTCACCGTAAAAGGCAAGAGCTTCACGGTGCAACCTCCTTCGTTCCGCTTCGACCTCGCGATCGAGGAGGACCTGATCGAGGAAGTCGCGCGCATCCATGGGTTCGAACGCATCGCGGCGCATCCGCCGCGGGCGGCCGCGAGCATGCTGCGCACGCCGGAGGCGACCCGGACGCAGCACGCGCTGCGCGAGCGGCTCGCCGCGGCCGACTACCAGGAGGTCATCAATTTCAGCTTCGTCGAACCGGCCTGGGAGGCTGACCTTGCCGGCGTGGCGAACCCGATCCGGCTGCTGAACCCGATCGCCAGCCCGCAATCGGTGATGCGCACCAGCCTGATCGGGTCGTTGATAGACGTGGTGAGAAAAAACCATTCCCGGAAGGTTCCGCGCATCCGCGTATTCGAAATCGGCCGCGTATTCCTGCGTGATCCGGCGGCCGCCGCGGGGGCGCTTGCGGTCCCCGGCGTGCGCCAGCCGATGCGCATGGCCGCTGCCGCCTTCGGCCCCGCGGTGGACGAACAGTGGGGCGTCGAGTCGCGCGCCGCCGACCTCTTCGACGTCAAAGCCGATCTGCTGCAGCTGTGCTTCCCACTCGTGCCGCGCTTCGAGGCGGCGCCCCATCCGGCCCTGCATCCGGGGCGCTCGGCGCGGGTCCTGCTCGAGGGCAGGCCCGCGGGCTGGCTTGGCGAGCTGCATCCGAGGTGGCAGCGCAAGTACGAGCTGCCCCAGCCGGTGGTCCTGTTCGAACTCGAGGTTGAGGCGCTTTCGCGCGTGCCCCTCGCGGCGTTTTCGCCCCCTTCGCGCTTCCCGCAGGTGATCCGGGACATGGCCTTGGTGGTCGACTCCGGAGTGCCGGCCGACGCCCTTTTGGCGGCCCTCCAGGCCGGAAAACCGGCCATCGTGCGCGAGGTACGGTTATTTGACCTTTACCAGGGGCAGAACCTCCCTCCAGGGACAAAAAGCCTTGCATTCCGGGTAGTTATGCAAGATACTGAACGAACCCTCACGGATGCGGAGGCGGATGCTGCCCGAGATGCTCTGGTAGCCCTGCTGGGGACGAAATTCTCTGCAACTCTCCGTAAATAAAAGGGAACTTGGGTAAGTCAGGGATTCAGGGAGCGGGCGATGACGTTGACGAAGGCCGAGCTGGCCGACCTGCTGTTTGAGAAGGTCGGCTTGAACAAACGTGAGGCCAAGGACATGGTCGAGGCGTTTTTCGAGGAGATCCGCGGCGCCCTGGAACGGGGGGAAAGCGTGAAGCTTTCCGGCTTCGGGAATTTCCAGCTGCGCGACAAGCCGCAGCGCCCCGGGCGCAATCCCAAGACCGGCGAGGAAATTCCGATCAGCGCGCGCCGCGTCGTGACTTTCCACGCCAGCCAGAAACTCAAAGCCATGGTCGAGAAGGCCCGCCATGGAAAACCGCAAGAAAGCTGATCTCCCGCCGATCCCGGCGAAGCGCTACTTCACCATCGGTGAAGTGAGCGACCTGTGCGGCGTCAAGCCGCACGTGCTGCGCTACTGGGAGCAGGAGTTCACGCAGCTCAAGCCGGTCAAGCGGCGCGGCAACCGACGCTACTACCAGCACCACGAAGTCCTGCTGATCCGCCGCATCCGCGAGCTGCTCTACGAGGAAGGGTTCACCATCAGCGGCGCGCGCAACCGGCTGGACAATTCACTGGTGCAGGAAGAGAAGCCCGAGGCGCCGTCGCGAGCCGTCGCGCCCGGCGCGGGCGTGGACTTGAGCGCCATCAAGCGGGAACTGCGCGCGGTTCTCGACCAGTTACAACGGTAGAATCACACTGCTCGGGGCGTAGCGCAGCCTGGTAGCGTACCTGCCTGGGGGGCAGGTGGTCGCGGGTTCAAATCCCGCCGCCCCGACCAATTTCCCCAAACGCGCTCAGTTCGAGATGAGCTTCAGCAGGTCCGCCATGGTCTGATCGGCCCAGTAGTCCGGGTTTTCCTCGATCTTCGCTTCGCCCTTCTTCACGATCTCGGCGCTTACCTTGCGCCGCTCGCAATAGCCGCGCCAGAACTGCTTGACCTCTTCGGCCGTCATATCCATGTCTCACCTCCGCAGGGAACGGATTGTAGAATCGTTTGGGTGCGAATTCTCGTTTCGAATGACGATGGCTACTTTTCGCCGGGGATCACGCTGCTCGCCGAGGCCCTGCGGCCGCTGGGCGAGGTCACCGTCGTCGCCCCCGAGAGGGACCGCTCCGGCGCCTCCAACTCGCTGACGCTTGACCGCCCCCTGACGGTGCGCCGGGCCCCCAACGGCTTCTACTTCGTGAACGGCACGCCAACCGATTGCGTGCACATCGCGGTTACCGGCCTGCTCGACTTCATCCCCGATGTGGTGGTGTCGGGCATCAATCACGGCGCCAACATGGGCGATGACACGATTTATTCCGGCACGGTGGCGGCGGCGGCCGAAGGCTACCTGCTCGGCATTCCCTCGATCGCCGTCTCGCTCGCGAGCAAGGCGGGCGGCCATTTCGACAGTGCGGCGGGGATCGCCTGCGCCCTGGTGAAGCGCCTGATGCGCGCGCCCTTCGGCGAGCCGGTACTGCTCAATGTCAACGTGCCCGATGTCGCGCCGCCCGCGCTGGGCGGCCTGGAGGTGACGCGCCTCGGCCGCCGCCACAAGGCCGAGCCGGTGGTGAAGCTGCAGACGCCGCGCGGCGAAACCGCCTACTGGATCGGCCCGGCGGGCGCCGCCGCGGACGCCGGCCCGGGTACCGATTTCCACGCGGTGGAGAACGGGCGCGTTTCGGTTACGCCGCTGCGCATGGATCTCACCGGTACGACGCAGCTCGCGCACGCCCGCGAATGGCTGTCGAAGTGAGGGACGTCGCCGGTATCGGCATGACCTCGCAGCGCACGCGCGCGCGCATGGTCGAGCGCCTGCGCCAAAAGGGGATTCGCGACGAGCGCGTGCTGGGCGCGATGGCGGCGGTGCCGCGGCACCTTTTTGTCGAGGAGGCCCTCGCGAGCCGCGCCTACGAGGACACCGCGCTGCCGATCGGCTTCCGGCAGACGATCTCGCAACCCTATGTCGTCGCCCGCATGATCGAAGCGCTGATTGCCGACAAGCCGGCCAAGAACATCCTCGAGGTCGGTACCGGATGCGGCTACCAGGCAGCGGTGCTGGCGCAGGTGTTCGAGGAGGTGTATTCGATCGAGCGCATCAAGGGGATGCTGGAGCGCGCGCGCGGCAACCTGCTCGGCCTGCGCCTGTCCAACCTTCGCCTTGCGCATGGCGACGGCTACGCCGGGCTGGAGAAGGCGGCGCCGTTCGGCGCGATCATCGTCGCCGCAGCGGCGCGCAGCATGCCCGAGGCCCTGTTACGCCAGCTCGCCCCCGGTGGCAGAATGATATTGCCGCTGCATGCGGCGGAGGGCGGCGCGCAACGTCTGGTGCTGATCGAGCGCAGCGGGCGCGCCTATGTCGAGTCCGAGCTCGATCCCGTGCGGTTCGTGCCGATGGAGGCTGGCAAGGCATGACAACGATTCATCTGTTGCTGGTCCCCGTCGCGGCCCTGGCGCTCGGCGGCTGCGTCGCGAGCGGCCCGGCGCCGGTGGAAGAGCGCGGGAGCCGTGCGGCCAAGGCGGCGCCCAAGCCCGAGCCGCGGCCGGCGGCGGCCGCCGCGCCGAGCGCACCGGTGCCAGAGGGTTCCTATGTCGTCAAGAAGGGCGATACGCTCTACAGCATCGCGCTCGAGCATGGCGCCGACTACCGCGACGTGGCGCAGTGGAATCGCCTGGAGGATCCCTCCAGGATCCAGATCGGCCAGGTGCTGCGCGTGAGCGTGCCCGAGCAGAAGCTCGTCGAGGTCGGCAAGCCGCGCGTCATCGGTCGGGTCGAGGCGCGGCCGCTGGGCGAGCCGGCGCCGAAAGAGCCCGCGGTGGCGCCCAAGCCCGAGCCCAAGGCAGAGCCGAAAGCGCCGCCTTCGAGCGCGGAGTTCATCTGGCCTATCAAGGGCAAGGTGCTCACGGCATTCGCCGAGCCGCGCAGCAAGGGCATCGACATCGACGGCAAGCCCGGCGACGCGATCGTGGCCGCGGCCGCCGGACGCGTCACTTACACCGGCACGGGCATTCCCGGCCTGGGAAAACTGGTCGTGATCCGGCACGAAACCGGCTTCATCACCGTCTACGCGCACAACCGCGACATCGTGGTGAAGGAGCAGCAAAGCGTGGGGCGCGGCCAAAAGATCGCGGAACTCGGCAACACCGATTCCGACCGGCCGAAACTGCACTTCCAGATCCGCAAAGGCGCTGCGGCGGTCGACCCGCTGCGTTACTTGCCGGCTCTCTGAGCCGCCAGCGCGTCGGCCAGGTCGGCGACGGCGGCGGCGTATAGCGGACTGCGGTTGTAGCGCATCAGGACCTGGAAGTTGGCGAGGCCGACGCGCCGCTCGGAGCCCAGGTTGATGCGCCTCTCGCCCGCGGCTTCATCCGGTTTGCCTTCCTTGCGCTGCACTGCCTCGCCGGTTCGCCAGCCGTGCTGCTTGAGATAATTCGCCACGCTGCCGATCGCATCCGCCGGATTGCGGCTCAGGTCGATTGCGCCATCGCCGTCGAAATCCACCGCGTAGCGGCGCAGGCTGCCCGGCATGAACTGCGGGATGCCGATGGCGCCCGCGTACGACCCGCGTACGGAGAACACGTCCAGGCCTGCATCGCGCGCATGCACCAGGTAATTCTCGAGCTCGGTGCGGAAGAAATTCGCCCGCGGCGGGTAGTCGAAGGCAAGGGTGGCAAGCGCCTCGACCACGCGCCAGCGGCCGGAATTGCGGCCGTAGTTGGTCTCCACGCCGATGATCGCCACGATGACCTGCGCCGGCACGCCGTACTTCTGCTCGGCGCGCTCGAGGGAGGCTTCATGTGTTTTCCAGAACGCCTGCCCGCCCGCGATGCGGCGCGGATTGACGAAAATCGGGCGGTAGTCGGACCAGCGCGCGATTTCCGCGGGCGCGGCGATGGCCTGCAGCACCGGGTCGACGCGGTAGACCCGCGCGAAAAGCGTATTCAGTTCGCCTTCGACGAAGCCATGGCGCGCGACCATGTCGGCGATGAAGGCCTTGACCTCCTCGCGCTCCCCGTAAGGCGCCTGGGAAAGCGCCGGCACCGCGATCGCCAGCATCAGCGCGGCGACGAGCGACCTCATGCGAGGCGCAGTCCGCGAACCAGGCGCTTCAACCGCTCGACGCCCTTGGCGCGGGCCCGCGCCCCGTAGCGCAGCGCGATATAGAGGGCGCCGATGCGCAGGATAGTCCAGGCCGCGGCGGGCAGCGTGCGCGCGGCGCGCAGCGCGAAGTCGCGCGGACCTTCCTGCGGCGCGCGCTTGACGCCTTGCGCGGCGAGCTTGCCGCAGAACGCGCCCCAGGCCTTCTGCACCGGATCCTGGCGTACCAGATGGCGCAGCGACCAGGCGAGCAGGCCGAGCGTGATCAGGCCGAGGATGCTGAAGAGCGAGGCGGTGAGGGCGCGCCAGTCGGCGTCGCGCATGCCGATCGCGCTCATCAGATCGCGCTGCCGCTCCGGGCTGTAACCCAGCACCCAGAGGTTCCATTTGTGCGCCAGCGCTTCCCACTGGTAACGCACGCCGCGCAGCCACTCCAGCCTCTGCTGCATCATCAGCGGCAGCGGCTCGCCCGCCGGTACCGAGCGCGCCAGGCCTGATTCAATGCGGCCGGGAACCGACGCGCCGGTCGGATCGACGCGCACCCAGCCGCGGTTGCTCAGGTAAACCTCGACCCAGGCGTGGGCCTCCGACTGCCGCACGGTGAACACGCGGTCGATCGGGTTCAGCTCGCCGCCCTGGTAGCCGGTAACGACGCGCGCGGGAATGCCGGCGGCACGCATCAGGAACGTAAACGCCGAGGCGAAGTGTTCGCAGAATCCCGCCTTGGTGGAAAACAGGAATTCGTCCACCGAGTGAAGTCCGAGCAGCGGCGGCTCGAGCGTGTAGGTGTACTTGCCCGCCTTGAGGAAATCGATTGCGCGGATCAGGACTTCCTCGTCGGAGGCCGCGCCGGCGCGCATCTGGCCGGCAAGCTCGACCGTGCGGGGATTGGCGCGCGGCGGCAGGCGCAGCGCACGGCGCAGCACGCCGCCGGATTCCTCGGCCTGCTCCGGCGCGATCACCGAAGTGAGCTGGTAGCGCATGCGGTTGCGCACCGGCGTGGTCGAGATCAGCTGGCCGTCGAAGCGCATGCGGGCGCGCTCCGGCAGGCTGGCGGCGGTCTCGAGGGCGAACAACCAGTGCCGGTTGTGCGCCTCGAGCACCACGGCATAGCGGTACGTGGCGCGGCCGCCCTGCGGCGGCTCGAACTCGACCAGGGGTCCGGTACCGATGCTCCAGGTGCGTCCGTCGAAATCCCACAGCACCGGGCCGCGCCAGTAGCGCAACGCCGGGGGCGGCAGCTCGGCCTCGAATTCGGCGCGAAAAGCGATGGCATCGGATTGCGCCAGCGAGGCGAGGTTGCCGGGGCTCATGGTCTCCGAGAGCCCGGTCATGCCGGTGTAGGCATCCTGCGGCAGGCCCCACAGCGGGCCCTGCACGCGCGGGAACAGCAGGAACAGCACCAGCGCCGCGGGGGCCGCGTGCGCGAGCAGCAGGGCGGCCGTGCGCGCATTGGCGCGCGGCGCGCGTTGCGGTGCGCTGAAGCCGATCAGCGTGGTGGTGATGGAAAACAGCGCCGCGCACATCAGCAGCGCGGTCGGCATCGACTGGGTATAGAGGAAGTTGGTGATGATGAGGAAGTAGCCGAGGAACGCCGCCACTGCCGCGTCGCGATGGCTGCGCGTCTCGAGCAGTTTCAGCCCGGCGAACAGTGAAAGCAGCAGGATCCCCGGCTGCCGGCCGAACAGCGTCCGGTATTCGATCCATACGCCGAGCATGGCGAGTGCGGCAACGCCCAGCACCAGCCAGCGCGACGGCAGCTTCACCCGCGCGAGGGCGTACGAATAGCGCCAGGCGAACAGGCACAGGGTCAGCGCCGTCAGCCACCAGGGCGCCCGCATCGAGTGCGGCGCAATGACCAGCAGCAGCGAGCCGATCAGCCATGCAAGGTCGCGTGCGCTGACCGCGCGTTCGTCGGGCGCCAGCGGATGCGCGAGCGCGCTCATGCCGTCGTCTCCTGGTACAGGGCCAGCGCCTGCAGGCAGGCGGCACGGTGGGTGTCGCCGCGCTCGGGAGCGATCTCCACGCCGGGCAGGCGCAACCCGTACTGCGCGCCCTCCCGCTCGGCGGCGAGCACCCAGCCCGCGAGGCGCGAGAGGCGGTTCTCGAGGCCGAGCGCGGCCGGCAGCAGGCGCCAGTCGAGCCAGAGTTCGGCGGCCGCTTCGCCGGTGAACTGCTTGGTCAGCATGTCATCGCTGCGCGCGACGGCTTTCCACGCGACATGGCGCGGGGAATCGGAAGGCTGGTAGCCGCGCAAGGCAGAGAAATCGTCGTTGCCGGGAACCGGCGAGCGCAGCGCGCCGGCGGCGGTGTCGGCGCCGCGGGGCGGCAGCGGCGAGCGCTCGGGACGGGGGTAGACGAGGCAGCGCGCGTCCGGTTCGACGTAGCTCCAGGAGCGGAACAGGCCGAGCGGAAAACGCGTCTCCAGCATCACGCGGCCGAGCGGCAGCCAGCCGCGCCGCTCGGCCGGCACGGCGAGCACCACTTCGACGAGCGCGCCGGAGGGGATGTCGACCACCAGTTGCGCGCCCGAGCCGAGGTGCCGGGCGAGGATCGCCGGACGGTCGAAGGCCGCGCGTCCGTCGAGGTACAGGCGGAACTGCGCCGACTCGCCGGCAAACACCGGTTCGGCGCGGCCGGCACTGACCGCGAGGCGCGCCAGATTGCGCGCGGTGTGCACCATGCCCGCGAGTCCCATGCCCGTGAGCAGGAAGGTGAGGGCGAAGCCGAGCGAGAGCGCGTAGTTGATGGAGCCGACCAGCAGGATCGCGAGCGTGGCGCCGAAAATCCAGCCCAGGCGGGCCGGCACGATGTAGACGCGGCGATGAACCAGCACCACCGTGCCGCGCTCGGGCGGCGTGAAGCCGTAGAGCCAGTTGGCTAGCTTCGGGCGCCGATCGATGAATCCCGCGATCAAGCGTTGGGTCCGTCGTATTTCCAGCGCCCGCGCCAGGCGGAGAGGACCTGGTTGGGATACTCCGGTTGGCCGAGGCTGCCGTTGTAGCGGCCGAGGGCGCGGAAATAGTCGCCTTTCTCCTCATCGAGGTAGTGCCGCAGGATGGCGCAGCCGAACGCGAGGTTGGTGCGCAAGTGGAAGAGATTGCTGTTCGGCTGCCCGATGAGCTTGATCCAGAACGGCATCACCTGCATGTAGCCGCGCGCCCCGGACTTCGACACCGCGTATTTCCGGAAGCCGCTTTCGACCTCGATCACGCCGAGCACCAGCTGGGGATCGAGCTTTGCGCGCAATGCTTCGTAATGCACCGTGCGCAGCAGCTCAAGGCGTTGCTTGCGGTCGGGAATGCGTTTCGCGAGCCTGCCGTCCATCGAATCGAGCCAGCGCTGCGCGTCGCCGGTGGAGCTGAAGTGCATCGCCGGCACCGCCTTCTCGGAGACCAGCTTCGAGAGGCGCGTGCGCACCGAATCGGACATCTTCTCGTACTTCTGGGCGCCGCCGAATGCCGTCAGCGGCAGCCAGAGCAAGCAGAGGACGAGACCCTTCATGCGGCGGCAATGCGCTCCTTCAGCCATTGGACGACCGAACCGAGCGGGAGTTCGGACGGTTTTTCGTCGCGCCGTCCCTTGTATTCGGCATTGCCCACCGCGAGTCCGCGCTCGGACAGCACGACGCGGTGCGGCACGCCGATCAGGTCCATGTCGGCGAACAATACGCCAGGACGCTCGTCGCGGTCCTCCAGCAGGATGTCGATGCCCGCGGCGGCGAGCTCGGCGTAGAGCCGGTCGGCGGCGGCGCGTACTTCCGCATTCTTGTGATAGCCGATCGGCACCAGGCAGGCCTCGAAGGGCGCCATCGGCGCCGGGAAGGCGATGCCGCGCTCGTCGTGGTTCTGCTCGATCGCGGCCGCCACCACGCGCGTCACGCCGATGCCGTAGCAGCCCATCTCCAGCGGCTTCGACTCGCCCTTCTCGTCGAGGAATACCGCCTTCAGCGCCTCGGAGTACTTGGTGCGCAGCTGAAAGATGTGCCCGACCTCGATGCCGCGCACGATCTCGAGCTTGCCCTTGCCGTCCGGGCTGGGGTCGCCTGCGACCACGTTGCGAATATCGGCAACCTGCGGCTCGGGCAGGTCGCGACCCCAGTTGACACCGGTGAGGTGAAATCCCTCTTCGTTCGCGCCGCAGACGAAGTCGCTCATCAGCGCAACGCGGCGGTCGGCAACGATCTTCACGTTCTTGCCGACCGGGCCGACGTAGCCCGCCTTGCCGAGATGGGTTTCCACCTCCTTTTCGCCGGCGAAGCGGAAGGTGCCGATGAGCTTCTGGGTCTTGATTTCATTGAGGCTATGGTCACCACGAACGAGCAGCAGGTGGAAGTGGTCGTCCTGCATCACCGCGACCGATTTCACCGTCTTCTTCAGATCGATCTTCAGCTGTGCCGCGACTTCCTCGCAGGTCTTCTTGCCGGGCGTCGGTACCTTCTTCATGTCTTCTTTGCCGGCGGCGCGCGTGCCGGGCGCGAGCGCTTCCGCGAGCTGGACGTTGGCGGCGTAGTCTGACCCCGGGGCGAACGCGATGGCGTCCTCCCCGGAATCGGCGAGGACATGGAATTCGTGCGAGCCGGTGCCGCCGATGGACCCGGTGTCGGCGGCGACCGCACGAAAGCGCAGTCCCAGGCGAGTGAAGATGCGCGTATAGGTGTCGTGCATGCTGCGGTACTCGCGCTCGAGGTCCGCGTGGCTGGCATGGAAGGAATAGCCGTCCTTCATCACGAATTCGCGGCCGCGCATGATGCCGAAGCGCGGGCGGCGCTCGTCGCGGAACTTGGTCTGGATCTGGTAGAAGTGCACCGGCAGGCGGCGGTAGCTTTTCAGCTCGGCGCGCGCGAGCTCGGTGATCACTTCCTCCGAGGTCGGCTGCACCACGAAATCCCGCTCGTGGCGATCCTTGAAGCGCAGCAGCTCCGGGCCGTAGGCCTGCCAGCGCCCGGACTCGCGCCACAATTCCCCGGGCTGCACCACGGGCATCGACAGTTCCACGGCGCCGGCGCGGTTCATCTCTTCGCGCACCACCGCCTCGACCTTGCGCACCACGCGAAGGCCGGCCGGCAGCCAGGTGTAGATGCCCGCAGCGAGGCGCCGGATCATGCTGGCGCGCAGCATCAGCCGGTGGCTGACGATCTCCGCGTCGGCGGGGACTTCCTTCAGCGTCGAGATGAAAAACTTGGACGTTTTCATTGGGCGCCCGCCGCCGTTGTGTTTGGCGGTGGGCTATGGAAAAATCGTGGCGCTCATTCTAACTTAGGGTCACTTGAGGCGGTCCGCCATGCTCGACAAGGAAGGCTACCGTCCGAACGTCGGCATCATCCTGGCCAACGGGAAGAACGAGGTGTTCTGGGCGAAACGCGTCAACCAGCACGCGTGGCAGTTCCCCCAGGGCGGCATCAAGCACGGCGAGACCCCCCTGCAGGCGATGTACCGCGAGCTCGAGGAGGAAATCGGCCTTGGCCGTCCCCACGTGCGGATGCTCGGCCGCACGCGCGAGTGGCTGCGCTACGAAGTGCCCGAGAAGTGGATGCGCCGGGCCAAGGAAGGCAACTGCGCCTACCGCGGGCAGAAGCAGATCTGGTTCCTGCTGCGCATGGTGGGCCGCGACTGCGACGTGAAGCTGCGCGCGAGCGGCCACCCGGAGTTCGACGCCTGGCGCTGGCACGACTACTGGGTGCCCGTCGAAGCGGTTGTCGAGTTCAAGCGCGATGTCTATCGCAAGGCCCTGCTCGAGCTGAGCCGCTTCCTCCAGGCCGACGGGCGCGCGCCGGCTGGCCGCGAGGAACACGCGCCGCATTGAGCATGATTGAACGCAACAGCCTGTTGTCGCTCGAGGCCTACGCCAGGCAGCGCGGCGATTTCCGCGCGCGCGTCATGGCGCACAAGAAGCGGCGCTCGATCCACCTGGGCGAGCACCTGCTGCTGCAATTCGAGGACGAACTCACCATTCGCTACCAGGTGCAGGAGATGCTGCGCATCGAGCGCATCTTCGAGGAGGAGGGGATCCAGGGCGAGCTCGATGCCTACACCCCGCTGTTGCCCGATGGCCGCAACTGGAAGGCGACGATGCTGATCGAATACCCCGATGCCGAAGAGCGCCGGCGGATGCTGTCGGCGCTCAAGGGAATCGAGACGCACGTGTGGGCCGAGGTGCAGGGCTGCGCGCGCATCACTCCGGTCGCCGACGAAGACCTCGAACGCGAGAACGAGCAGAAGACATCGTCGGTGCACTTTCTGCGCTTCGAGCTCGGCGAGGACGCGGCGCGGCAACTGAAAGGCGGCGCGCGCCTCGCTTTCGGCGTCGACCATCCGGCCTACCGGGCGAAGCTCGATCCGGTCGCCGATGAGGTGCGTGCAGCGCTGCTGGAGGACTTGGCCTGAAGGGCGTTCTGGCGGTGCTTCTTGCCCTGCTCGCCGCCGCCTGCGGACCGCGCACGGTGCCGCCGAGCGATTGGGAAATCGCCAACGAATCCAATCTCCGGCGCGAGCAGGCCGCAGCGGAAGTCGTGACGCAGTTTCCCGCCTATCCCCGAAATTCCAACCTGCTTGAATTTTCGGTCGGCGCGAGCGGCGAATTCAGGTTTTTCGTCGACAAGAGCTCGCTTAGCGTGGGCGGCGACGGCATCGTGCGTTATGTGCTGGTCGCGCGCAGTTCAAGCGGCGTCGACAACGTCAGCTACGAAGGCTTGCGCTGCGAGAGTGCCGAGGTGCGGCGTTACGCTGCCGGGGAAAAGGACGCGACCTGGCGGGCAAGCACGGGCACCTGGCAGCCGATTGCGCTGCGCTGGAACCGGGTCCTGCATCGCGAATATTTCTGCCCGCAGAACATCGCGATCCGCCGCGCCGACGAGGGGGTGCGTGCGCTGGAGGCCGGCGGCCATCCTTTTTCCCGGGGATTCGCCGCCGAACCCAATCGCCCGCGCTAGCCGCTAGCGCAGGACCAGGTTGTCGCGGTGGATCAGTTCCGGCTCGTCGACGTAGCCGAGGATGGCTTCGATCTCGCCCGAGGGGCGACGCATGATGCGCCGCGTCTCTTCCGCGGAGTAGTTCACCAGTCCGCGCGCCACCTCGCGCCCGCCCGCATCGACGCAGGCGACCACCGCGCCGCGCTGGAAATCTCCCGTCACCTCGCGCACGCCGACCGGCAGCAGGCTCTTGCCATCGCGCGCCAGCGCCTTGATCGCGCCCTCGTCGAGCAGCAGCCGGCCGGCGACCGCGAGGCGGTCGGCCAGCCATTGCTTGCGCGCCGCGAGCGGCACGCTGCCTGCCGTGAGCAGCGTGCCGATGCGCTCGCCCTGCGCCAGGCGCAGCAGGATGTCGGGCTCGCGCCCCGAGGCAATCGCCGTGTGCGCCCCGCTGCGCGCCGCGCGCTGCGCTGCGCGGACCTTGGTCAGCATGCCGCCGCGCGCCATCGCGCTGCCGGTGCCGCCCGCCATGGCTTCGAGGCCCGGATCCGTGGCCTCGCGCTCCTGGATCAGCTTCGCGCCGGCCTCCTTGCGCGGATCGGCGTCGTACATGCCGTCCTGGTCGGTGAGGATCACCAGCGCGTCGGCTTCCATCAGGTTCGCGACCAGGGCGGCGAGGGTGTCGTTGTCGCCGAAACGGATCTCGTCCGTGACCACGGTGTCGTTCTCGTTGATCACCGGGATCACGCCCAGTTCGAGCAGCGTGCGCAGCGTCGAGCGTGCATTGAGGTAGCGCTGGCGATCGGCGAGGTCGGCGTGCGTCAGCAGGATCTGGGCGGTGCGAAGGCCGTGCTCGCGGAAGCAGCTCTCGTAGCACTGCGCGAGGCCCATCTGGCCGACCGCCGCCGCCGCCTGCAGCTCGTGCATGGCATGCGGGCGCCGCGTCCAGCCCAGGCGCTGCATGCCTTCGGCAATGGCGCCGCTCGACACCAGGATGACCTGTCGTCCGAGGGCGCGCAGGCGCGCGATCTGCGCCGCCCAGCGCGCGATCGCCTCGACGTCGAGGCCGCGTCCTTGGTTGGTCACCAGCGACGAACCGACCTTGATGACCAGCGTCCTGGCGTGGTGCAGGGCGTTCATTTGGGAGGGGTAGGAGCGATCTCGCGGGCGATGGCGTAGCAGACCTCGCGGCAGCCCGCGCCGGTCAAGGCCGATACCTTGTACCAGGGGCGCTTCCAGCGCAATGCGCGCAGCACCTTGCCGATGACGGCGTCCGCCTCCGGCACGGCGTCGATCTTGTTGAACACCAGCCAGCGCGGCTTGCGGTCCAGGCCTTGCTCGTACTTCTTGACCTCCGCGGCGATCACGCGCACGTCGCGCGCCACCTCGACTTCGCTGATGTCGATGATCTGCAGCAGGATCCGGGTGCGCGCCAGGTGGCGCAGGAACTGGTGGCCGAGTCCGGCGCCCTCGGCGGCGCCCTCGATCAGGCCCGGAATGTCGGCGATGACGAAGCTCACTTCGCCTGCGCGCGCCACGCCCAGCGAGGGGTTCAGCGTGGTGAACGGATAGTCGGCGACCTTGGGACGGGCGGCGGATACCGCGCGGATGAAGCTGGATTTCCCGGCATTCGGCAGGCCGAGCAGGCCGACGTCGGCAAGCACCTTCAGTTCGAGCGCGAGGCTGCGGCTCTCGCCGGGTTCGCCGCGCGTGAACTGGCGCGGCGCGCGGTTCACGCTCGACTTGAAATGCAGGTTGCCCAGGCCGCCGCCGCCGCCGCGGGCGAGCAGCGCGCGGCTGCCGTCGCCCGCCAGGTCGGCGACCAGTTCGCCGGTGCCGGCGTCGCGGATCACGGTGCCG
>Ga0315912_10002997_pt1 | contig 17286 bp, 9 predicted proteins | sample VfabasoilMG_FD_204469 | JGI IMG/M metagenome (GOLD analysis project Ga0315912, IMG submission 204469) | Garden soil microbial communities collected in Santa Monica, California, United States - V. faba soil | ecosystem: Environmental > Terrestrial > Soil > Garden | place: USA: California...
GCCCGCATCGGAGTAGGCGTACTCGGTCACGAGCCCAACTGAGTTGGTGAAACGCAAGAGCCGACCAAAGTAGTCCCATTCATAGAGCTCGCGGCTTCCGTCGGCGTAAGTGATCTGACTCAAATTGCCGTAGATGTCAGACTCGTAAGTCTCACGCGTGCCATCCGCGTGCGTCTGCGCGATCATCAAATTGCGGTCGTCCCATTCGTAGAACGTGGCGAAGCCCGCCTGGTCGACAACCTGGATTGGATTGCCGAGCAAATCGAACCAACGCCGCACGGTGCGACCGTCGGAGCTTCTGTTCTCGACGACGTCGCCATCGAAACTGTAGTCATACTCTTCGCGAAAACCATTGGGGTCCACGCTGGCGGTGAGTCGACCGCGGAGGTCCCACTCATAGCGCCAGGTGTTTTCCTCGGTATCGGTGTGCGCCACCATGTTGCCTCGGTGATCGAACTCGCGATCGGTCACGCCTTGGCCCGCTGTCGCCTTTGCGATCTGACCGTCGTCATGGAGGTGGTAGGTACGCAGGCGCTGTGAATCGACCACCTGCGTGAGTTCGTCCGCCACGTAGTCGATGCGCACGTGGTGAATGCCTTTGGCGGCGGTGCCATCACGGAGCACGAGCGGGACATCGGGATCAATTGCCGGATCGGTGTGATCCAAATACTGCCCCCACGTCTCGAAACAGCGCCCGTCCGGCCCATAGCGAAAGAAAAAACATAGGCGATTTGCGTTGATGTAACGAACAAGACGATGCCGTTCGTCGTAGGCGTATTCAGTCGAATGACCATTCGCGTCGGTATAGCGCACCAGATCACCGCGCTGATCGTAGTCGTAGCGGGCGAAGTTGATGGTGTAGCCGCTGGTCGGGTCCGTCATACTGAGACGCACGATCCGCCCGCGGTCCCAAGTGAAATGGATGGGCCGTCCGGTCACCTCGGTGATGCTCGCCAGTTGTCCCAAGTCATCGTAACCAAAAGTCAGCCGGCTGCCGTCTCGATGACGAACGACAAGAAGCTCGTAGCGTTTGACTTGCCCATCAACTGAATAAAATTCATGAAAGAAACCATCGTTGGTGTCGAGCACGTAGCCCTGCGCAACCTTGCGGAGCATCCAGCCGCCCACACCAATGGCCACTTGCGGATGGTAGTCGAAAGAAAAGTCGACTTCCTTGCCCATGTGACGCACGACGATGCCTCGACGCCGCACCTCGAAACGCCAATCGAAGGTGTGGCACCAGCCGTAACCCAACCCAATGTCGACGGACGCCGCCGTGCTCGCGTACTGGCGATCGAAAACGACTTGAATGATCCCTTTGAGATCCAAGTCGCTGTGCGGTTCGGTGAACACTTCCCCGGTGCTGATGTCGACCGGGTCACCTGCACTCGCCCCAGCGGAGTGTTTGGTGCAGGCACCCGCGGCCCCACCAGCTCCGCAGTCCCCTGCAGCTTTCTTGGCGCCTTCGGCGTCTTTTCCACCGCGACCGGGTCCACCGCCCTTACCACCCTTGCCTCCCTTACCGCCTTTACCCGAGCCACCGCCCGCGCCTCCGCCGCCGCCTGCCACGATGTTGCCAGGATTCATGCCGGGGATAGCGATCAGGTTAGGGGCAGGTGCAGTGCGGGCCATGCGGAAACGGGTCGAGGATAGACAACCAGCAAAGTTAGCGGAGTTGCCCCCCGGGGCCAACAGGGGGCCCGCTTACGCGCGCGGAGCGCTAGTTCACCGGCAGGAGCCAGGACCGGTCCCCACCAAGTGTGATGCACCCGTGGCGACTAACGGATCCTGCAAGCAAAGCGCGCCCTGAGGGGTTCTGTTTCGCTTTTCCGCTGGACATTTGGTCTTTGATAATGAAAGTTTCCGGCACGTCTTGTCGGAAACGAACTGCCAAAAATGAAGCCACAAATGACTGTGATCGGAAGCTGTAGTTGCGCGCCTGCCGCCCTGGCAGGCGCAAAACGACACCTCCCTTCCGCGTGACGTCGCAGCCACTGAGGTCGCTCCGAGCAACGCTTGGGGGGAGGAGCATCGGAGTTTCCGATGTGTTCAACCCTGCATTTTACTTGGAGAAGACTCATGAAGACCTTTCACATTAGGCCCCCCCGCCTGGCTCTGACCCTTGCCTTGAGCACGTGGGCGTGCGGCTCGTTCCTGGCCGCGTGCACGGATGGTTCCGACCCCAGCGGCGACGGCGACGGCGATGGCGGGGAGCATGCCACCACAAACAACGGCGATGGCGACGGCGATGGCGATGGCGACGGTGACGGCGATCAAGCCAGCGGCGGAGCGGAGTCGGGCAGCGGCGGCGACGGAGGCCTTGGGGGTGAAGGCGGGGAAACGAGCGGCGACAGTGGTAGCGGTGGCGCAGAGACCGGCACTGGCGGCACTGAAGACGGCAGCGGCGGTACGGAGTCGAACACCGAGGAAATCTACGTCTCCTCCATCGACGACCTCACCGACCAGTCCTCAGAAAACTACCACGACAACAAGCACGGCCTCATCACCGGCGGCCGGCTCAAACAATGGTTGGACGATTGGGAAGGCACCAAACCGGACGGCATTGAAGGGCGCCTGATCATCCTGCAAGTTCGGCCAGACGGCGTGACCCCCTTCGCTCATATCACCCCCAACCACGAAGCGGGGATCTACAGCTACTTGGTCGCGGGGGACAAGTTCAACAGGCCGCGCGACAATGGGCTCTCCAGCTTCGAGAAGGACATCCCCGACGGCACGCAAGCTGACAGTGTTTTCAAGTACTTCGGGATCGATCCACGCAAGGATTTGATCGTGATCACTTTTGAACAGCAGGGTGATACGCAAAACTCCGTGGTGCAGACGGTGGGGCGGACGTGGCTCTTCTTCAAGTACTGGGGCGTACAGAACGAACACATTGCCATCTTGAATGGCAGCGTGAACTGGAACGCAACCAATCACGGGCTTCCGCTCTCGACCGCCGCGAGCCATGCCGACAGCGTCCCACCCGACGACGGAACGGTGTCGGTGCGCGACCTCGGGGTCGACAACACCGTCGTGTCCATCTCGCTCGAGGAGATTGTCGACCTGCTGGCAGAGCGGAAAGACGCTGACCCATCGTACGACGACGGAGTGCGCATCGTTGATGCACGCGGAGGAGCGGAGGCTTATGGTCTAAAGAAAGCCACCTCCACCGGGCAAATCAAGTGCACCAGCTACACCGGCACTGCCCCCAACGCCAAGTGCTCCACGCCCTTCGAGGGACGCATCAAGGGCGCGCAGAGCGTGCCTTGGCCGCAGTTCATCGACAACGCGGCCAACGGCTTCCGTCTCAAGCCGTACGCGGACGTCAAAGCCATCTTCGACGCCCAATCCGGCTGGGACAACGACGCGGAGTCGACCATCCAGTATTGCAGGACCAACCAACGCTCCACGGTCACTGGCCTGGTCGCTAACGTCATCCTGGGTTACCCGACACGCTTTTACGAAACCTCGTTCATCGAATGGGGCCATCTCTCCGCGGGTCCCGAGGACGGTACGACGATCGCCCCCAACAAGCAGCTCGTCAGCGCCGACTTCCCCTTCCGCACGGATCTGGATTGGCTGACGGAGCACGCCGAACTCCATCCGGACGACGTGGGCGCCTACACACCTGGCGGCACCTTGAACGAAGCCGCGCTGACCCATCCTGTCACCTGGGTAGCCGGCCCCAACTACAACGACGAAGCGAACATCAGCCCCCCCGTTACCGGAGTGTGGCCAAAGCTCAACCCGGCTGCCACCACCTCGCGTCTCGCCATCGATACGGATCGCGCCTACTTGCGCAACGTCTCGATCGACGAACTCGAGGATTGAGCGAGCCCTCGCTTTTACGTTTGATCAATCTGCGCACGCCATGATCGACCCGAGCCATGATCGACCCGAGCCAAGCTCGGCCAAATCGTAGCGTGCGCATTGCTTTGTGCATTCCATCGCCGTGCCCGCCCCAGCGCCCCCTTGAGATCCAGGAGCCCTCAGCTACACTGGCCCGGTTTCTTTGAAGGCGGCGGGCAATGCGAAGACTTTGGAGTGAGAGGTACGCCCGGAGGGCGTGGTGTGGAGTTGGGCTGGGGTGTTGGTCGCTGGGCGCAGCTGTATTCGGCTGCGGCCGTGTGAGCGTGCCAGACACGGCGGAGTCCACCGAGAGCACCTCGGGCGACGGCGACGGCGATACGACCACGGACACGAGCGGCGGGGGCTCAGACCCAGGGGATGGCGATGGCGATGGAGACAGCTCCACCGATACCAGCCCGTGCGATTGCGGGGATGGGGATGGCGACGGCCTAGGCGGCGGTGACGGGCCGGGTGATGGCGACGGTGACGGGCCGGGTGATGGCGATGGCGATACGGGCGCGCCCGACTGCGCACCCGGCCACTTTGGAACCACTTGCCAAGCCTGCACCTGTGAAAACGGCACGTGCGATGATGGACTCAGCGGTGACGGCAGTTGCAGCTGCGACAGCGGCTGGGCTGGGCTAAAATGTGACCGCTGCACGCGCGAGCACTTCGGCAGCGACTGTAGCGCGTGCCTATGCGGGAGCGGCTTGTGTGACGACGGCCTTCAAGGCACCGGTGCCTGTACGTGCAGGGCGGGTTGGGCCGGCCTTGCGTGCGACATCTGTGCGCCGGGTTACGGCGGCCCTCTTTGTGAGGCGTGCGCGGCAGAGCCAGCTCTCGGCTGTCCATGCAGCACTGATGGTGAATTCGGGTGCGACGGCGTCGCGCAGAAAGTTCGTCTCGAGTGCGTGAGTGGCCAATGGGCCTTGGCCTCCACCTGCTCGGCCTTGCAAAACTGCAGCCAAGTGGACGGCTCCTGCGCCAACATCGTGCCGCAGTGCAACGGGCAAAATGGGGGCTACCTGTTCTGTGTCGCCCCCGATCAGGTCCACACGTGTGGTCCAGATTTGGTGGATACCACCGTCGAAGTCTGCGCGGGGCTGTGCTCCTCCGGGCTTTGTCTGGCCCCCCGTTGCGGTGATGGCAAGATCCAAGCAAGTCAGGGTGAAGAGTGCGACGACAGCAACACGCAGCCGGGCGACGGTTGTGAAGTCGACTGCACGCTTACACCGTAGAAGCTGTGCAGACTTGCCCTACCACTCGCGGATGATGAGCGAGTGGGCGATAGCAATCGCTTAGGGCATTGTGATTGATGGGCAGTCACAATCTGGATCAGGCCTTCTCCGGCGTCTCATGTGGCGCGCCTCGTCTCGAATCATCTCAGTGATTTCAAGGTCTCAGTTGTACGAGCTCCGATCATGAACGGCGGGTCAGTTCCAGCAGCCGCTTTCGAATGGCCACACTTGGTCCCCGCGCGCGTTCACGAGAGTCACCACGCATCCCGAGAGCAGGGTCGGAGGAGCGCCTCCGCAGGGCAACCAGTGCGACGCCGGCTAAGTGGCCAAATGTGTGATGCGTCTTGAGATCAGCATGGGTTCAACTACAACTATTAAGTTTCTTTGAAGGCTGACAGCGATGAATTGCACTGGAAGTGGAGCTAAAAACGGGATGGGGATCATGAATTTTCTGGCGAAGCGGCCCCTGACCGTCGCGCGCCTGTGCTGCGCGTTTTTGGCCCCGGTAGGGGTAGCCGGCGTCCTTGCGCCGGATGCAGCCTATGCCCAAAGTGCGAGCGAAAGCCGGGCCGCTGCCCGCGCCGCCGCTGAGTCGGGCATCAAAGAATACAAGCAGGGCAACTACGAGAAGGCTGAGGACCTGATGGAGCGGGCAGAGACGCTGTACCACGCCCCGGTCCACCTGCTCTACCTCGCACGCGCCCGGGTGAAGCTGGGCAAGCTCGTCCTAGCTCGGGAAACTTATATTTCCCTCACGCGGGAGGAACTCACCAGTTCCTCGCCCACCGTGTCGCGCGACGCCGTGGAAGCAGCGCATCAGGAGCTCGAGGAGCTCAGTCCGCGCATCGGACGCCTCACCATCAAGGTGACGCCCACCAAGGTCGATCGTGAGGTACGGGTGGGCGAGGTGGTCATTCCCTCCGCGATGGTCGGGCTAGAGCGTCCGGTCGATCCCGGCAGCTACACAGTGACGGTCAATGCGGATGGTTACGCAAGCCGCCAGGTCCAGGTCAACATCAAAGAAGGTGCCAGTGAGACGGTCGAGGTCTCTCTCGTCGCTCTGCCACCATCTGCCCGCGCAGCGCAAGCCAAGGATAAGCAAGGCCAACCCACAGACGTCGAAGACTCTGGCCCAAGCGCTGGTAAAATCACTGGTTACGCACTGCTCGGCGTGGCTGCTGTGGGGGTCGGGGTGGGCGGCTATTTCACTGCCCGCGCCATCACCAAAAGCAACCAGGCCAACGACGAGTACGAGTGTTATCCAAGCTGCACATACTCGGAAAAGGAACGCGTCGATGAGTTGGACCAACAGAGTAAGACGGCAAAAATAGTTGCCTTTGCGTCCTTTGGCGTGGGCGCCGCAGCACTCGTCAGCTCTGTGACGCTGTTGGTCTTGAATCGAACCCCCAGCGAGAAGACGGCAAGAGCTCACATTGACCCATGGATAGGCTTTCAAACCGTAGGCGTGCGCGGGACGTTTTGAGCCAGGGAGCACCAAAATCTTATGACACGCAACAACAAATGGGTCTTGTTCTTGGCGCTCAGCACCGTGGCAGCAGTCAGCTGTACCGGTCCGGATCGCAACTGGGACGAAAACACCTTCCCTGATCCCGACACTGACACCGACACGCTAGACCCGGGCGACGGCGACGGCGACGGCTCCGGCGGGGATGTGACCGACCCCACCGCAGGGGACGGGGATGGTGATGCTCCGGGCGACGGCGATGGCGATGGCGATGGCTCGGGCGGCGATCAGACTTCGGGCGACGGCGACGGCTCGGGCGGTGATCAGAGTTCGGGCGATGGCGACGGTGACAATCCTGCATGTGAGGACGGCTTCACTGGCGATCTGTGCGATCAGTGCGATCCCGACCATTTTGGCGACAGCTGCGAACCGTGCCCGTGCCCTGAGGGGACCTGCAGCGACGGCAAGACCGGCAATGGGACGTGTACTTGCAGTCCTGGATTTGCCGATGCCTTGTGCACGGAATGTAAAACCGATCATTTCGGGCCCAATTGTGAGCAATGCGCTTGCGAAAACGGCACCTGCGACGACGGTGTCCAAGGAAGTGGCGCGTGCGAATGCAACACGGGCTGGAACGGTGACACTTGCTCGGAATGCAAGACTGGTTTCTTTGGTCCTTCGTGCACGCTTTGTGAGTGTGGTCAGGGCTCCTGTGACGATGGGCTCTCTGGGTCGGGCAGTTGCAGCTGCGAAAACGGCTGGGCCGAGCCCAATTGCAGTGATTGTTCGAGCAACTTCTGGGGTAGCAGTTGCACCGCGTGCAATTGCGGCGGGGGGACGTGCAGCGATGGTCTAGAAGGAAACGGGGATTGCTTTAGCTGCTCGACTGGCTTTCAGGGCACTGCGTGCGACCAATGCCAGAGCAATCGCTACGGCTCAACCTGCGCGTTGTGCTCTTGCGAGCATGGTGACTGTGATGAAGGCATCACTGGTTCGGGCGCCTGCGACTGCGATACGGGTTGGGATGGGAACACCTGCAACGTCTGCGAGACGGGCTACTACGGGAACCAATGCGTAGCGTGCCCCAGCACGCCCACTGCAAGCTGCCCGTGCACCGGCAGTGGTACCTCCTGCGCTGGTAACGCACAAAAGGTGCGTCTGAGCTGCACGAACAGCAAATGGGCGGTGGCGTCGTCCTGCGGTGGTGGACAAAACTGCGACACCCGGAACGGCAGCTGCGCCAACATCGTCTCGGGCTGCAACAGTCAGAACCCTGGCTACAAGTTCTGCGAAGCCCCAGACAAACTCCACACTTGCGGCGCGGATTTGGTCACCACCGACTCCATCACCTGCGATGGTCTGTGTTCGGCCGGCAGTTGCTTGGCACCCAAGTGTGGGGATACGAAGATTCAAGCCAGCTTGTCTGAGGAATGTGACGACGGCAACACCAACCCGGGCGATGGTTGTGAACCCGACTGCAAGAGGTCAAAGGTCGTCAAGGTCGCAGTGGGCGGATACCACGCGTGCGTCTTGACGGGCCGCGGTGACGTGCGTTGCTGGGGCGACAATACCTACAACCAGTTGGGCCTCGGACACACCAATCTGCGCACCAATGTGCATCCCTACCAAAACGCCCTTGTGGACTTGGGTGGAGTAGCCACCGACGTCGTAGCGGGGGCCAACCACACGTGCGCCCTGTTGAGCGACAAGTCCATCCGTTGTTGGGGACGCAACCAAAACGGCCAATTGGGGTTGGGCAACACCACGGTCATGTCCACACAGCTCCCGGTAACGATCGGTGCGATCTCGGTCGGGGGCATGGTCAATCAGATCGCCGCGAGTTCAAATCAAACTTGCGCGCGGCTGAGCACTGGGGCCCTGCGTTGCTGGGGTAACAACTCACTCGGTCAACTCGGCTTGGGCAACACCACTCCTGTGAGCGAGACCACGCTTCCGAGTGCACTCTCCACTATTTCAATCGGCGGCAATGCCACCGATGTGGCCGTTGGTGGGACCTCGGTGTGCGCGGTACTCTCCGGTGGTGTCCGCTGCTGGGGCTCCAACTCGTCCGGTCAGCTCGGCCGTCAACACGCGGTGAACATCGGTGACACTGAACTGCCCAACGCGGTCGATCCAAATGTACCTGCCGGCTTCGACAACACTGGTCTAGTTGCGCCTGCCCCCGGACTAACCATCAGCAAAGTCTTCGGTACCGGCAATCACTACTGCGCTCTGCTCAGCAATCAGACGCTCGAATGTTGGGGCTCCAATACCAACGGCGAGCTCGGTCTGGCCTCATCGGCTCCCCGCCTTGCTGACGGGCCGGGTGAGGCACCCGCCCTCAATGGTCTCGTTCAACTGGGGGTCGGCGTGACGGCTACGCAACTTTCTCTCGGGGGCGACAGCACGTGCGTGGTGCACAGCACTGGGGAACTCAAGTGCTGGGGGTACAACAACACCGCTGAATTGGGCTTGGCGGACACCAATCGGCGCGGCGTCACGGAGCAACCTCCAAGCATGACTGCGTCGATTCTCGGATCGGGCCTCACAGCCAGCTATGTGGGCGCCGGTTTGGCGAGCACCTGCCTGCTCCACAGCAACGGTCGAGTGCGCTGCTGGGGCTCGAATACGGTCGGACAACTTGGCCTTGGGTATGCCTCCGCAGCACCCGACTACATGGGTGGCGATCCAAGCCAAACCCCTGACAAGCTAGCGTTCCTGTTGTTGTTCAACTCCGCGCAGTGACGTCATGCTCCACTCCCGTCGCTCCTTGATCCTACTCGGCGCTAGCATGGCCTACATGGCCTGCGGCTCCACCGGTGAGTACCCCGACGGTGCTGGGGGATCGCACGATTCAAATTCGGGAGACGGGGACGCGCAAGGAGATGGGGATGGGGACGGGGACGACACGCTCGATTCCGACACCACGACCGACGGGCCCACCACGGCGACCAGCGCAGGTTCGACGGACTCGGGGGACGGTGGCGGAGACACCGAAGATACGGACGCCGGCGGTGCGGGAGAGCCAAGCACTGGCTCTGCCCAAAGCGCAGGCGGCGCCCACGCCGGTGGCAATGGGGCAGGAACGGGCGGTGACGGGAGCGGGGGCAAACCTCCAGTATGTGACGACGTCGTCACCGTGTTCGAAGGTACGGACGTCAGCAATGCAGTCATCGCGGAGGAAGGACAGTATTGTGACACCTGGGGAGCGTTGGCTTGCGGGGGTGCCGACGACAAGCGTGCCCTGTATTGCGACCAGGGGCAGTGGATGGTGCTCACTGAATGTGACGACGATCAAAGTTGTGACCGCCTGACCGGAGTGTGCACAGAAATCTTCGAAGGTTGTGAAAGCAAGCAACCCGGCGACACATTCTGTGACGACGACCTCATGCAAGAATGTGGTCCAGACCGCGTTAACCTCACCAGCAGTACCGCGTGTTGTGGTGTATGCACTGAAGGCAGCTGTCAGGAGCCTTTTTGTGGCGACGGCAAGATCAATCTGGAAGAAGAATGCGACGATGGCAACGACGTGCTCGCTGACGGTTGTGAACCGGACTGCAAGACCTCGGGACTCATCGCGCTCACTGCTGGTGAGCACCACACCTGTGCATTGCTCGTGGGCGGACACGTGCGCTGCTGGGGCGGCAATGAATCGGGCCAGCTCGGTCAGGCGCACACCAACTTCTTGGGCGACCAGCACCCGTTTCAGATCCCGGTCGTTGAGCTCGGGGGGCCAGCCGTAGGCATCGACGCCGGACGCAATCACACCTGTGCGCTGATGGCGGACGGCTCCGTACAGTGCTGGGGCAAAAATGAGATCGGCCAACTGGGGCTCGGTCACACGAGAAGCATCGGCGACGGCGAGCACCCAACAGCTGCGGTCTCCAAAGTGCAGCTGGGGGCCAAAGCCATCACGGTCTCTGCCGGCGGAGAGAACTCTTGCGCCTTGCTCGAGGACCAAACGTTGCGTTGCTGGGGTCGCAACAACCATGGGCAATTGGGCTTAGGGAACACAGACACCATCGGCGACTCTGAATCTCCCTCCAAAGCCAAAGCTGAAGTACCGCTCGGCGAAGCAGCGACTGATGTAGCCGTGGGTGGGGGTGAACACATCTGCGCCATCCCCGAAGGCGGCGGGATCAAGTGTTGGGGTAACGATTTGACGGTCTACCCCGCAGAGGACATCGGGGATGACGAACCCGCGTCCGAGGCCATTCTCTACAAGTATGGCCCAACCACAGGCCTCGTGGCGGGCGGTCCAAGGGCGTGCGGGGTTGTCACGGGAGAAGGCAATCATTGCTTGGGCTACGATGGCGATGGTGCCTTGGCCGTGGGTGTCGCAGACGAATTTGGTTCGGTGCTCTACACCTGGGGTCGGAGCCAAGTTTGGCAAGTGGCCATGGGGAGCCAACACACCTGCGTGAGCCTAAGCGATTACACCTTGCGGTGTTTTGGCTACAACGATAAAGCACAATTGGGGATCGACAATACCGCGTTCGCGTACGCTGGCGTAGGGCTCAGCTTGTCGGTCGATCTTGGGGAAAATAACCAGGGCAACCCCAGCTATGCATTGCTCATCGCCGGTGGGGATCAGTTCACCTGCGCGCTGACTGAATTGGGGGAGCTGCGTTGTTGGGGGCGCAATGATCAAGGACAGTTAGGTCTTGGTTATGTTTCCCCGGGTCCGCTCGACTACGTCGGGGGAACAGAAGAGTCCGTGCCGGGCAATCGCCCGCCGGTCCGGCTCTTCCCCTAGCCCGCTCAGACCAAGACCCAATGGCGAAAATTTGCTCCGCCCCAGGTGTGCCTGGGTAGGAGAAGACACACAAAACAACACACACAGAACGGAAAGCATGGTCATGAAGCAAAAACGGAAATTGGGGAACCTAGGGCAGCATTTCTTGGGCGGCGTCGCCACGGTCATTGGTTTGTGTGCGCTTTCGACGCCCGCGCAGGCAGAAACGGTCATCTTCGTACTCGACCAAAGCGGCAGCATGGCGCGGGCCGGCTTGTCGGGGAACATCGAAAATGGCGTACGCTGGGACGACGCCACGAGCGCTGCTCGCGTGTGGGCTGAATCATATGCGCAGTCTGCAGAGCAAGGCCACGCCGTATCTGTGTGGGGCTTCAAGGACGGTGGCGCTGCGCAGCTTTGGCCGAGCACGGACGAGGACTGCACCGATCTCGAAGGCGGAGAGATCGAGAATTTGTACGGTGAAGATTCGTTGGATCCGATTGGAACCATCTGCCTCATGCCCACTGATAGTCCCGACTTTTGGCAACCCTTTGTCAATGCATTCGGACCCGGAGAAATCGACGATCCTGCCGATAACGGGGTCATCTACGAAGGACATCCGCCCATCTACGGCGGACCTCAGACACCTTTGGCGGAGGGTCTGTGCACCGCCATCACGGCAGTGCGCAATCGCAGCGGTATCAAGTCCGTGATTTTGGAAGCCGACGGTAACGAGAACAACAGTGACGGTCTCTGCTTCAATGCGGCAGAGAACGACACCTACTCCTTTCCCGAGGAGACTCTGCCCGATTGGGGATACCCCCTCAATGGCTGGGAGGCCCGCACACTGCGCCGTGTGGTGCGGTTTCCCCAAACCGCTCAGGCCGCCATCGTGGATTCGGGAGCACTGCAAGTTCCCAGCGGCACGATAGACAACTCTGAGTGGTGTCGGTTCTTTGGTCCTGATGACCCCGGCAACATCTGCACGGCACCAGTCGCCAACCCCAACGCCATGCATTGGAAAGTCGACCTGCACTACTCCATTTGCAACGACACCACTGCAAGCGGCGTAGAATGTGCGGACTTCGTGGTACCTGACCACTGGGCGGAAGAGTCGGGGCTCATGGCCCGCTCGTTCTTCTTGGGTACGCCAGAGGCCCCCAGCAACGATAGCGCTGGCAACGGCATTTCCCTATCGCGCCTCAGCGTAGCACCAGCAGTCGCCTCCGGTTCCTTCACCTCCATTCAGGAGCGGGAGCTGGCGCTCTTTGAGACCTTTGCCAACTCCACGGCCAAGAGTTCGCTCCGCACCTTCGTGCGTGGCGACGGCACCACCTACGGCGTGACGCACAAGTTGGCCGGTGACGTGGACGACAGTGGTTGCACGGACCAAGCTGACCTCAGCATCATCAAGCAGAAGGACGTGTGGTTGAAGCAGGCGGTAGCACCCTTGCAAATCGCCATCAAAGCGGACCTCAACCGCGATGGTTGGGTCAACGAGTTCGACAAAGCCATCGTCCTCTCGGCAGCTCATTGGGGTGAAGGTTGCGCCAATCCTCCCGCGCACCCCGAAGCAGGCCCGAGCTGCCACAACAACGTCCTGGACGGCAACGAGACGGACACCGATTGCGGCGGCGAAGACTGCGGCAATTGCGCAGCGCACTCAGTGTGCGAAACGGCAGACGACTGCGTATCAGGCACCTGCACAGGCGCGCGCTGCGTGGCTCCGGTCGCCTGCACGGAGAGCAAAGCCATCGATCTGGGAACTCCTGGTACGACCAAGACGGTCGCCAACAACGCCTGCGTCAAGATCAAGAACGTCCCCAGCTGGTGGGGCACCTCACGCACCGTATTGCTCCAGACTGGCTCAGGCGGAACGTACCCCGTTCCGTACCACTGGGAGAGTTCATGCAAGGGCACGCACGGCTCGGGTAACCTCAGCGGCAACTGGCAGTCACGCACTTTTGGACCCACGAGTAAGAATTGCGCCACGCTCATTCAGTTGAATGGCACCGGTGGCAATGTGAAGTTGACGTACTACGGGCAATGAAGTTGCCTTGTTGAATTAACGCAACGCCCATACGAACAGGTGGAACGCGGCTCAGCTCGTGTTTCACCTGTTTTCTTTTGTAGTGCAGTATAATGGCAGGGGGGCCGGGCTCACGTCGGTGCAAAGACAGCCCAGGCCATGTCGCCCCCCTAGCCCGTACGCCCTGCGAGGGACGCCACGACCACGATCAGTTCTTCCACTTCAACTGGCTTGGAGATGTGAGCTTGGAAACCCGCCATCATGGCGCGGGTACGGTCTTCCTTGCGCGCATAGGCGGTCAAGGCAGCTGCGGGAATCAGTCGCTGACCGGGGGTCAGTGCTCGCACCTTGCGGATGAACGAATAGCCATCCTCGCCGGGCATGCCGATGTCGCTCACGATAACGTCCGGGCGAAGCTCTTGGACCATGCGCAGCGCCTCCGCTACCGAATCCGCGGCCGTGACCTCCGCGCCGTGCTGGCGCAAGGCCTCCGCCAGCATGTCGCGGGCGTCGTCCTCATCGTCGACGATCAAGACGCGCAGGCCATCGAGCGAAGGGGCCTGGTGCTCGGGGGCCGATGGGCTCTCGGCGTCGATCTCGAACGCGGACGCTGGACTCGTCGCCGCAAGCGGTAGCTTGATCCTGAAGGTGGAGCCCCGCTTCGCGCCGGCGCTTCCGGCGCTCGCCGTACCCCCGTGCAGCTCAACCAAATGCCTAACGATGGCAAGCCCCAACCCGAGCCCGCCGTGGGAGCGCGTGGTCGCCGAGTTGGCCTGCCGGAACGCCTCGAAGACGTGCGGTAGAAATTCGGCTTCGATTCCGATCCCGGTGTCCGTCACCTGCACCTCGACCTGGCCATCGGCCTTGTGCAGACGGACCGTCACCTCGCCTCCGGCAGGCGTGAATTTCACGGCATTCGAGAGCAAGTTCCACAAGACTTGTTGCAGGCGGGTGGCGTCCCCAGTGATCTCTGCCGCCCCGGCATCGAGGATGAGCCGCAAATGCACGCCTTTTGCCAACGCAGCAGGACGAATGGCTTCGGTCGCCGTTTCAATGATGGCGACCATGCTGACCGGCTGGAATTCGATCCGCAGATTGCCGGAGATGATCCGCGAAACGTCCAGCAGATCTTCGATCAACTGCGCTTGCGCTTTGGCGTTGCGCTCGATGGTGAGCAGCCCATGCATGCGCTTCTCCTCGGGCATGTCTTGGGCTTGGAGCAGGGTCGCCCAACCGAGCATGGCGTTGAGCGGAGTGCGTAGCTCATGCGAAATTGTGGCAAGGAACTCATCCTTGGCGCGGCTCGCTTGTTGCGCTTCGCGAAACAGCGACGCATTGTCGACCGCAAGGGACGCACAGCTCGCGACCTCTTCAGCAAACGATAGGTCCTTGGCGCCATAACGACGATTGGATTCAGCCGCCACAAACGTGATCGCTCCCAAAGTCCTTCCGCGCGCGCGCAAGGGAACCACCATGGCCGATTTGAGGCCCAGCTCTTCAATCAGGCGCAGATGCTCGTCGTCGACGGCCGCATCAATCAAAAGGGACTGAGGGATCTCCTCCATGAGCAAGGACTTGCCCGAGCGAATCACGGAAGAAACACTGTGGGGCGCTGCTGGGTCCGAGGGGTAGCGAGCTTCGAGCTCCTGGGCAAACCGCACTTTGTCCGGATTGACGTGGGCCACCGCCAGGCGAGCGAGTTTTCCGTCGCGCTCCACGATGTCCACCGCACACCAATCCGCGACTGCCGGCACAGCCAGTCGGGCCACGCTAGTGAGCGTTGGGCCGTATTCGAGCGATGAAGCAAGCAGGCTGCTTGCCTCGTTCAAAAAGTTGCGGCGGTCCTCTTCACGCCGATGTTCGGTCACATCACGAAATACCAAGACGACCCCAACCAGCACGCCTTGGTCGTTGAAAATGGGCGCTCCACTGTCGTCGATGGCCACCTCGCGGCCGTTTCGCCCGATGAGCACCGTGTGATTGGCCAATCCCACCGTCTTGCCCTCGCGGAGCACCTTTTCGACCGGGCTCTCGACGTCTTGCCGCGTGTTTTCGTTGACGATCCGAAACACCTCGGAGAGCAACCGGCCGTTCGCCTCGTGTGCGCTCCACTCGGTCAGTTGCTCGGCAACAGGGTTGAGAAAAGTGACGCGCCCCTCGGCGTCGGTAGCGATGACTGCGTCCCCGATGCACTTGAGCGTCGTAAGAAAACGCTGTGAACTATGTTGCAGCGCTGCCTCGGTGTCCTTCAGTCGAGTGACGTCGGCAAAGATCGAGACGGCACCCAAGAGCTTGCCCGCGCTATCGCGGATGGGCGCCGAGCCGCCCAGGAGCACGGCGTAGCTGTCGTCGAAACGTTGGATGCGCATCTCCTCAGGGTGCACCGTTTCGCCTTTCAATAGACAACGGGCCATGGCCCAGTCGTGGCCCTCATAGGGCCGTCCGTCGGGATGAAATCCTCGAAATTGTCCCCACCCCGCAATGTCCGAGGCACTGGCGCTCCCGGCCCAGATGCGTTCGGCCGCCTTGCTCTGCAGGATCAATTTGCCATGGGCATCGCTCACAATGATCCCATACGGGCTCGCGTCGAGGATCGACTCGACCAAGGAGCGATCCTGCGACGCCAAGGCGGTCAGGCGCTCCACCTCGCGGCGCAGCGCTTGAATTTCCTGGGCGCGGGGGTCCTCGGACGTCATGGGCGCATCCTACCCTCAATCGCCGTGATTCTGCCGCCCTGGATGCGCAGGAGCCAATAAAACCCAGCAGCGTCGGCGTTTCCGCCAGATTTTTTCCTGCATCAACGACATCAACCGGGCCGCTGTGGTCCGCATGAGCGACCCCTCGCCGCTCACAACCTTCGGCCCGACCGCGCACTCATGACTGCACTTCCCGCAGCTTCCCCGTGCGTACGTCGTAGACGAAGCCACGCACCGGAACATCATGGCGCACGAGCGGCGATGCACGATACGCAGCGAGGTCGTCCCTCACGGAGGCGTCAAGCTCGGGAAATGGCAAGAAAGCCACGTGGTCCGCGTTGGCGCCGCGCTCAGCGCGCAGCTTTTTTCGGATCCCTTCGTCCGTGAAGGTCAACATGCCGCAGTCAGTATGATGAATCACCACGACTTCCTCGGTACCGAGCAGTGTTTGACTGATGGTCAGGCTGCGGAGCGCTTCGCTGATGCGCCCCCCTGCATTGCGAATCACGTGCGCGTCGCCTTCTTCGAGGCCAAGCGCGCGTGCTGGGTCGATGCGGGCGTCCATGCACACCACGACGGCCACCTTGCGGGCAGGAGGTAGGGGCAGCGCCCCCTTCTTGAATTGCGCGACGTACTTGGCGTTGGCTTCGAGGAATTCTTCTGTAACGGGCATGGGGTCCTTCTTTCAGGCGGCAGGGGGAGCACGAGTCATGCCAGCCTCAATTTCTCGTGCAACGCGTGAAAAACGGGCGAAGGCCGTGCCCCTCCATGGCGACCCGTCACGGCCGGCCGTGCCTCCAAACGGGGCAGCACTGTGACTCACGGAGGGTGAGGAACAGGCCAGCCGTCGTCGTCGAAGAAGAGCTCAGCAATACGCAGTGACGCCGCGCCATTGGACTGCGCGTACGCGTGATAAAAGTGGTAGATCTGCTCCCCATCGACGAGCACGTCGCTGTGGCCCGCAGCGGCCCAAGTGATGCCGTCTCCTTCGACCAGCAAAGTTCCCCCACCTTCGAGCATCGGTATGCCATCCTTGTCGGTGTAGGGCCCAGTGATGCTCGTCGAACGCCCCACCGCGACCCGGTACGTCAGCTGGTCGACGGAGCGCCCCTCACCCGGGCAACACAGGCCCCAGGTGACGAATAGATAGTAATAACCACAGCGGCGAAAGAGCACCGGCGCCTCGATTTGCTCGGCCCACGCCAATCGCGTGAGCTGCTCGCCCTTTCGGCTGCCATCCGGGTTGAGTTCAATCACCATGATGCCGTCCCAGA
>Ga0315912_10002998_pt1 | contig 17270 bp, 24 predicted proteins | sample VfabasoilMG_FD_204469 | JGI IMG/M metagenome (GOLD analysis project Ga0315912, IMG submission 204469) | Garden soil microbial communities collected in Santa Monica, California, United States - V. faba soil | ecosystem: Environmental > Terrestrial > Soil > Garden | place: USA: California...
CTACAACTGGGAGGCGCTCACGCACCAGTGGAACCTGCTGGTGCTCGGCTACAACCCGGAGCGCCAGCGCGAATTCATGGCCTGGTTCGGCATGCGCGACGCCGGCTGGCTCGAACTCGCCTCCACGTTGCTCGCCGTGCTGGGCGGCTTCGTGCTCGCGCTGTTCGCCTGGATGCTCGGGCGCATGGCGCGGCCGGACCCGGTGCAGTCGGCCTGGGCGCTGTTCTGCCGCAAACTGGGCGCGCGCGGCGTGGCGCGCGCCCCGCACGAAGGGCCGCGCGATTACGCCGAGCGCGCGGCGCGCGACCTGCCCGGCGCGGACGAGCCGATCCGGCGCATCGCGGCGCTGTACGTGGCGCTGCGCTATGGCCGCGGGACCCCGGCCGCGGACGTCGCGGAGTTGCGCCGCAGGGTCAGGGAATTGAGGTTTGGATGAAGCATTTTTCGTTCGTTCTGATCGCGACGTTTCTGCTGAATGCCGAAATCCAGTCCGCGCCGCCCGTGCAGAAACCCTACGCCAAGCGCGCCGACGTCGACCAGTTCATCCGCCAGATGGTCGCGCAGCACGCCTTCGTGGAACACGAGCTGAAATTCCTCTTCGCGCGCGCGCGCCGCGAGCCGGCGATCCTCGCCGCGATCGCGCCGCCCAGGACGGCGCCGATGCGCTCCTGGCTGACCTACCGCGCGCGCTTCGTGAACGAGGCGCGCGCCGCCGAAGGCGCGGAGTTCTGGCGCCGCAACGCCCAGGCGCTCGAGCGCGCCGCGCAGGAGCACGGCGTGCCCGAGGAGATCATCGTCGCCATCATCGGCGTGGAAACGGTGTACGGCCGCCAGATGGGCAGCTGGCGCGTGATCGACGCGCTGTGCACGCTCGCCTTCGACTATCCGCCGCGCGCCGAATTCTTCCGCGGCGAACTGGAGCAGTACCTGCTGTTCGCGCGCGAGCAGGCCCTCGACGTGTTCAGCGTGAAGGGCTCCTATGCGGGCGCGATCGGCATCCCGCAGTTCATGCCCGGCAGCTACCGCCGCTTCGCCGTGGACTTTGACGGCGACGGCGCCGCCAACCTGCGCACGAGCGAAGCCGACGCCATCGGCAGCGTCGCGAACTTCCTCGCCAGGCACGGCTGGCGGCGCGGCGAGAAAATTGAATTGCCGGCACGCGTGGTGGGCGACGCGCACCGCTCGCTGGTGGACATCGGCATCGAGCCCAAGACGAGCCTCGCGGAGCTGCGGCGCTACGGCGTCGAGACGCGCGCCGACCTGCCGCTGGACACGCCGGTGGCGCTGATTGAACTGGAAAGCGCGGGCGCGCCCACCGAGTACCGGCTCGGCCTGCGCAATTTCTACGTGCTGACGCGCTACAACCGCAGCGTCCTCTACGCCTCCTCGGTGCACGACCTGGCGCAGGAAATCAGGAACAGCCGGCGCTGACGCGGTCTTTACGGCTGCGGTGGCAGGTATTTCTGCGGATCCAGCGGCGTGCCCAGCTTGCGGATCTGGAAGTGCAGTTTCGGCGAATCGGCGTCGGTGTTGCCGAGCTCGGCGATTTTCTGGCCGCGCGCGATGGCCTGGTCGATCTTCACCAGGTTCTCGCGGTTGTGCGCGTACACCGTGTTGAAGCCGTTGTCGTGCCGCACGACGATGAACTTGCCCAGGCCGGGAATGCCCGAGCCGACGTAGATCACGCGCCCGGGCGCCGCGGCCACCACCGGGTCGCCCAGCCTGCCTTCGATGTCGACGCCTTTGCTGCGCGGCTCGGCGAACCCGGCCAGCACGCGGCCTTTGGCGGGCCAGATGAAATCGATCGCGTCGCCCGGGCGCTCCGGAGAGGCCGCGGGCGCCGCCACGCCAACCGCCGGCTTGGCCGGCTCCGGTACCGTTTCCGGGCGGGTTTCGGACCTGGAAAGCAGGGCGAGGTTCTGCTCGGAGTACGGCAGGCGCAGTGCTTTCGGGGAGGTCTTCATTCGGCCGTCGGTCGCCGCGGCGGCCGGCGCGGCGGCGGCGCCGGCATCCAGCGGGCGCGCCTCGATGTCGCGCGTCACGCGCGCAACACCGACCTGCGCCGCCCCCGGTTCCTCGGGCGCGCGCACGCGCAACTCCTGGCCGATGCGGATCCTGGTCGGATCGTCCAGGTTGTTCCAGCGCGCCAGCTCGCGGAATTCGACGCCGTGCTCCAGCGCGATCGAATACAGCGTGTCGCCGCGCTTGACCACGTAGGTGCTCGCGCGCGCGCCTGGCGGCTGCGCGGCCGCCGGCTTCGACTGCGCGGGGGGCGGCCGGCGGTCGTCGACCGGCGCCGGTGTGCGCGTCGAACAGCCTGTCAGCTGGACCGACAGGAGCGGCAGGACCACCAGCGCTGCGGCGGCAAACTTCATCAGGCCTTTCCCGGCTGGAGCGGCACGAAACGCACCGGATCGAGCACCGTCTCGGTGTAGCCCAGGCGGCTGCGTTCCACCAATACCAGCCGCTGCGCGTCCGCTCCCCGGTCGCGCAGCGGCAATATCATTCTGCCACCGCGCGCCAGCTGCGGTAAGAGGGCCTGCGGCATGCGCGGCGCGGCCGCGGCGATGATGATCGAATCGAAGGGCGCGGCTTTCTCCATGCCCGCGTAGCCGTCGCCGTGCGCCAGGCGCAGGTTCTTCAGCCGCAGCTCGCGCAGGTTGGCGCGCGCGCGCTCCAGCAACTCCCTGATGCGTTCGATCGAGTACACCTCGGCCGCGAGGCTGGCGAGCACCGCCGCCTGGTAGCCGCAGCCGGTGCCGACTTCGAGCACCTTGCCCAGTTCCCTGTCCTGCATCAGCACCTCGATCATGCGCGCGACCACAAAGGGCTGCGAGATGGTCTGGCCGAAGCCGATCGGCAGCGCGGTGTCCTCGTAGGCGCGGCTGGCGAGCGCCTCCTCGACGAAAAAGTGGCGCGGCACGCCGGCCATCGCCTCCAGCACGCGCGCGTTGACGATACCCTGCTCGCGCAGCCGTTCCACCATGCGCGCGCGCGTGCGCTGCGAGGTCATGCCGATGCCGGCGACATTGCGCCCCGGGCGCACCGCGTTCACCGCTTGAGCCATTCCGCGACCAGCGGCAGCTGCTGGTGCTGGGTCAGGTCCACCTGCAGCGGCGTGACCGACACGCGCCCCGCCGCGACGGCGTGGAAATCGGTGCCGGGGCCGGCATCCTGCGCATCCCCGGCAGCGCCGATCCAGTGCGCGGTTTCGCCGCGCGGGGTCTGCATCTGCACCACCGGCTCGGCCTTGTGGCGGCGTCCCAGGCGCGTGGTCTCCAGGCCGCCCAGCGCGTCCGGCGCGACATCCGGCACATTGACGTTGAGCAGCACCGGCGCCGTGAACGGAAAACGCGTCGCGCGCTTGACCAGCTCGACCGCCACCGCCGCCGCGGTCTCGAAATGCCGGCCGACCTTGCCGACCAGCGACACCGCGATCGACGGAATGCCGAACAGGTAGCCCTCGGTGGCGGCCGCGACGGTGCCGGAGTAGATGGTGTCGTCGCCCATGTTGGCGCCGAAATTGATGCCCGAGACCACGATGTCGGGCAGCGGATCGACCAGGCCCGTCAGCGCGAGGTGCACGCAGTCGGTGGGCGTGCCGTTGACGTAGAGGAAACCGTTCGCCGCGCGCCGCGCCGACAGCGGACGGTCGAGCGTCAGCGAGTTGGAGGCGCCGGAGCGGTCGCGCTCGGGCGCCACGACGGTCACCGCACCCAGCGCCGCCAGGCGTTCGGCCAGCAACACGATGCCAGGGGAGAAGTAGCCGTCGTCATTCGAAACAAGGATGCGCATTGCCGGGCGCGATTGTATCCGACCGTTAGAATCAGCCGATGAACAATCCGGCCGGCGCGGCAGCCTCCGCACCCGAATCGACCTACGCCTGGCTTCGCCTTGTCGTCTCTCTTGCGATCACCGCGCTCAGCGGCGTCGGCATGTACGCCGCCGCGGTCGCGCTGCCGGCGATCCAGGCCGAGTTCGGCGTCGACCGCTCGGACGCTTCGCTGCCCTACACCTCGCTGATGATCGGTTTCGGCCTGGGCGGGATTCTGATGGGCAAGCTCTCGGACCGTTTCGGCGTCATGGTGCCGGTGCTGGTCGGGGCGACGGGCCTGAGCCTCGGCTTCTTCGCCGCCGGCCATGCCGCCAGCCTTGGGCAGTTCGCGCTCGCCAACGGCCTGCTCATCGGCATGCTCGGCGCCTCGGCCGGATTCGCGCCGCTGGTGGCCGACACCTCGCTGTGGTTTACCAAGCGGCGCGGCATCGCGGTGGCGATCTGCGCGAGCGGCAACTACCTCGCGGGCGCGGTCTGGCCGCCGATCCTGCAGCACCTGTTCGACACCGTCGGCTGGCGCGCCGCCTTCAGCGGCATCGGCATGTTCTGCATCGCCTCCATCGTCCCGCTCGCGTTCCTTCTGCGGCGCCGGCCGCCAGTCCTGGATGTGCATTCGACTTCTTCGATTTCTCCGTCGTCGAAAAACATCAACATTTCCCGGCAATCGCTGCTGCTGCTGCTGTGCGTCGCGGGCGTGGCCTGCTGCGTGGCGATGTCGATGCCGCAGGTGCACATCGTCGCCTACTGCAGCGACCTGGGCTTCGGCGCAGCGCGGGGCGCCGAGATGCTCTCGGTCATGCTGGGCGCGGGCATCGTCAGCCGGCTCGCCTCGGGCTGGATCTGCGACCGCATCGGCGGCCTGCGCACGCTGCTGCTCGGCTCGGGGCTGCAGGCGGTGGCACTGCTGCTGTTCCTGCCCTTCGACGGCCTCGCCTCGCTGTACATCGTGGCGGCGATGTTCGGCCTGTTCCAGGGCGGCATCGTGCCCTCCTACGCGATCATCGTGCGCGAGTACTTCCCGCCCGCGCAAGCCGGCGCCAAGGTGGGCTTGGTCATCATGTGCACGCTGCTCGGCATGGCGCTGGGCGGCTGGCTTTCGGGCGCGGTGTTCGACCTCACCGGCTCCTACCGCGCCGCCTTCCTCAACGGCATCGGCTGGAACCTGCTCAACCTGACGATCGCGTTCTACCTGCTACGCAAGAGCCTTCCCCAGCAGGGCGCGCAAGTGCCCGGGAAGCTCCAGGCCTAGCGCCGCCTGCTGGCCCTGCGCCGACATCTTCGGCCAGGTCTTGCGCAGGATGTCCACCAGCTTCGCCTCGTCGTGCTTGGGCGCGAAGGCGGCGAATTCGTGCTCGAGGAATACCAGGCAGGTGACGTCTTCCAGCGCCTGCGCTTCCGGGTCGTGCTTGATGCGCTCCTTTTTCACCAGCGCCTGCACGCGGCCGACCGTCGCCGCGTCGTAGCCCGCGCCCGCGAGAATCTCGCCCGCCAAGGCGGCATGCGCGAGCGATTCCTGCTTGCGCCAGCTGAGGTAGCCCACCTTGCCGTCCGGATAACTCGCGCGCGGGATCGCCCAACGCTTGAGATGCTGGCAGCGGACGGCGAGTCGGAGAGCTTCGGAAGCCTGCGGCACGAGTTTTTCCAGCCGCGCGCTCATGCGCTCGGCATAGACGAGCTCCTTCGGGCGGCCGCCCTCCTTCTCGGGGTCCTCGGCGTGCACGGCGTCGATGCGCGCCAGCGCCGCATCGAAAGGGGTCACCAGGTCTCCATCCAGGGACGCAGGTCGAGCTCGTGCGTCCAGGCGCTGCGCGGCTGGCAATGCAGGCGCCAGTAGTTCTCGGCGATCGCCTCCGGGTCGAGGATGCCGTCCTCGGCCTTCAGCTTGTAGCGCTCGGGGAAATTCTCGCGGATGAAGGGCGTATCGATGGCGCCGTCGACCACCACGTGCGCGACATGGATGCCCAGCGGCCCGAGCTCGCGCGCCATGCTCTGCGCGAGCGCGCGCAAGGCGTGCTTGGCGCCCGCGAAGGCGGCGAAACCCTTGCCGCCGCGCAGGCTGGCGGTGGCGCCGGTATACAGGAGGGTGCCGTGCGCGCGCGGCACCATGACCTTCGCGGCCTCGCGGCCGACCAGGAAGCCGGCGAGCGCCGCCATTTCCCAGACCTTGGTGTAGACGCGCGCCGTGGTGTCGCGGATCGGGAAGCGCACGTTGCCGCCGACGTTGAACACGCAGGCCTCGATCGGCCCGACCTCGCGCTCGATGGTCTGCACCAGCGCCACCACCTGCTCCTCCCTGCGCGCATCGCTGCCGAAGGCGCGCGCCTTGCCGCCTTCCTTCTCGATCTGCGCGACCAGCGGCGCGAGCTTGTCGGCGCTGCGCCGCGTCACGCAGGCAGTAAATCCTTCACGTGCGAAGCGCCGCGCGATCGCGCCGCCCGTGGCCTCGCCCGCGCCGACGATCAATGCCACCTTGTTCTGCGCCATGGGCCGTAGTGTAGTCTGCCGGGCGTGCACGGATCGCGGCTCCAAGCCCTTGCGCTGCTCGCCCTCGCCAATCTGCTCTGGTCGGGGAACTGGCTCGCCGGCCGTGCGCTGCGCGATGCCTTCGACCCGGTGAGCCTCAATTTCTGGCGCTGGCTCGCGGCGACGCTGGTGCTCGCGCCCTTCGCGCTTCCCGGACTGCGCGGCAAGTGGACTCTCATCCGCCGGCACGCGGGCATCCTGCTGCTGCTCTCGCTCTCCGGCGTAGCGCTGTTCCACAGCCTCACCTACCTGGGCCTGCGCTCGACCGCGATGGTGAACGCGGTGCTGCTCAATTCCACGATTCCGCTCTTCACGCTGCTGTGCTCCTGGGTTATGGAGCGCGAGCGCCCGAGCCCGCGCCAGGTCGCCGGCATGCTGGTTTCGCTCGCAGGCATCCTGGTCATCCTGGCGCGCGGAGAGCCCGCCAGCCTGCTGCGCCTCGATCTGCACTGGGGCGACTTCTGGATCCTGCTCGCGATGCCGATCTGGGGCGTCTACTCGGTGCTGTTGAAGCGCCGGCCGCCAGAGCTGGGCGGCATTGCCTTCCTTTTCGTGATTGCGGCCGCGGGTCTGCTCATGCTCGCACCCGTCGCCGGCGTGCTGGCGCTCAAGGCGCCGCCCGCCTGGCCCGGTGGCGCCGCGGTCGCGGGCGTGCTCTACACGGCGCTGGGCGCCTCGGTGCTCGCCTACCTCTGCTGGAACCGGGCCGTGCCCGTGGTCGGCGCCAACACCGCGGGTTTCACGGTGCACCTGCTGCCGGCTTTCGGCACGGTGCTCGCGATCGTCCTCCTCGGCGAGCAGTTTGCCGCATTCCACGCCGCCGGCATCGCCACCATCCTCGCCGGCGTGCTACTGGCGACGCGGCCGACCGGGACCCGGACTAGCTGAGCTTCGAGAACGCCGTCGGCGCGAGAATCGAGCTGGTGATGTTGGCGACGATCGGCCCGTTCTTCTCGCTCTCGGCGCGCGCCTTCAGCCAGTCGGGGTCGGACATGAAGCCGGCCCAGACGCGCTCGCGCTCGGCGAGGTCCTGCCAAGCCAGCAGGTAGGTCAGGTCCTGGTTGCTCGCGCCGATCACGGTGGTCCAGAACCCGACCGGCCGGAAGCCGTGCTTGTCCCAAAGCTCGAGCGTGACGGATTCGAAGCGCCTGTTCAGGTCCGGCAGGCGGCCCGGCATGCAGCGGTAGATGCGCAATTCGTGGATCAAGGGGATTCCTCAGTCGCGCGCCGGGAAGAACGCGCCGGCAAGCGGATAGAATAGGCCGATGAAACGCACTTGCCTAGCCGCATTCCTCGCCGTTTCGATGTTCGCCTGCGCGGCGCAGGCCCAGGACGCGAAAAAAACCGGGCCAGCGCCCGCCGAGGCGCAGAAACCCGCGCCGGGACCCGGCCAGACGCCGGATCCGGCGATCATCGAGGGCATCATCAGCTGCCTCGCCGAAGGCCTCACCAAGGACTGGAAGAAAGCCTGGTTCGTGATCAAGGAAACAGACCGCAACGAGGCCGAAGGCACGCGCCAGTTCGAAGGCGATTTTTTCTACGCCACCAGCGTGAAGGACACGAAAGGCCGGCGCCTGAAGACCTGCGGCGCGGAGAAGATCGTCCAGGGCGTGAGCGACCTCAACGACTACCTGACCAGGGAGCAGCAGCGCTGGACTTCGGCCACCTTCACCTTCACCCGCGACGACGGCAAGTACGACGTGAAATACGACTACACGCCGTTCAAGCCCAGGCCCGCGGCCAAGCCCGCCGCGAAGAAGAAGCCGGAACCCGCCAAGTAGTCGTTTTCCGTCACCGATCCGCGACAGTGGAAATTTTCCACTGTCGCCGATTCGCGGAATATTTTCCCGTGCATCTGGATTTTGCGCCGCCGCGGGTGAACACTTCCGCATTCGCTCGGGAGACGACAATTCATGACCATGGACCTTCCACCGTTAGGCATCGGCATCGCGAGCATCATCCTGCTGGTGGCGCTTGCGATCTGGTACCTCGCGGTCTCGATGCGCTCCGACGCGGCGCGGCGCGAGCATCAGGAAACCAAGCGCATGGCCGACCAGCCCTGGGACAGCGCCGATGGACGCGCGAACCGCTAGGCCGACCTGGCGCCTGCGCGAGGGCGAAGGCGAAGGCGAAGGCGAGAAATTGCACTAGGGGGCGGCGCGGCGCACACTAGCGCCCGTGGTACCGCAAGCCCTCAGCGACATCAGCCACGTCATCCAGCTGGCGATCGCGCCCGTATTCCTGCTCACCGCGATCGGCACGGTGCTCAACGTCCTCGCCGGGCGCCTCGGGCGCGCGGTCGACCGGCGCCGCGTGCTCGCGGCCTCGATCCACCAGCTCGAAGTCGATGTCGCCGACCTCGCGCGCGCCGAGATCGCCTTCGAAGTGCGCCGTATCCAGCTCATCTACTTCGCCATCTCGATGGCGGTCATGAGCGGCCTGCTCGTCTGCGTCCTGATCGCGCTCGCCTTCATCGACGCCTTTGTGACGATGGAATTCGCCAAGATCGTCGCTGCGCTGTTCGTCCTGGCGATGATGGCGCTGATCGCGAGCCTGACCATCTTCATGCGCGAGATCTTCCTGTCGGTCAACAGCCCGCGCGCGCCGGTGGTCTGAGAGCCCCGGGTCGTATCGGCTAGCGCGCGGCAACCGCGTACACCCGCAGCGGCGGCTTGAGCGTCGCCGCACCCACGGCCACCCCGTAGACCGCGCCCAGCACGATCGCGAAACGGATCGAGGTTCCGTAGACCCGCCACTGCCGTTTCGACCCCGGTCGCATGCGCGGGAAGTACTATGCCCGATCCCTTCGATCCATGGAGACGCGCATGGCAGCACGCAAGAGCAAGGCCTACACCGAGGGCCTCAAGATCCGCCGCCGCTGGCTCGGCAAGGCCTACGTCGACAAGGCGTTCCGCGACGCCGACGACTTCACCATCGACCTGCAGCACAGTGTCACCGAGCATGGCTGGGGCGCAAGCTGGGCGCGCGGCGTGCTGCCGCTGAAGACGCGCGCCTTCATGAACCTGGCGATGATCTCGGCGCTCAACCGGCCGCACGAGTTGGAGATTCACCTGCGCGGCGCGCTTCGCAACGGCATGACCAAGCGGGAAATCAAGGAAACCTTCCTGCACGTGGCCTGCTACTGCGGCTGGCCCGCGGCGCTGGACGGCTTCCGCATCGCGAAGAAGATCTTCGCCGAGAAGCCACCTCGCTAGCGGAAGAGCCTGTTCCAGCCGTCCTTGATCGCCGAGCCCGCACTCGAAGCGAGGTTGGTGGCGCTCCTGAGCATCGCGCCCCAGACCTGCTTCACCACCTCGCCGGCGCTCGCGCCGTTGGACTTCTTGCCGACGTCGCGCAGCTGCAGGTCGGGCATCGGCGAGCTGGCCGTGGTGCCGTAGTGCACCCGGCCGCCCCTGACGGTGACGCGCTCGATGATGAACTTCCTGCCCGGGCCGCTCGTTTTCTGCGCGCCCGCGTTCTTCGCCACCCAGGCGTCGACGTTTTTCTGGATCACCGCGAGGTTGTCGCTGCCCTGGCCGCGCTCGTAGACGATGTCGGGCGCGGCGAGCACGAGCTCCCTGATCACCACCACGTCCCGCGTGACCGACGCCGGATCGAGCGTCAGGCGCATCTCGGCCAGTTTGAGGGCGTGCGGCGCCGCGAAGCCCTTCGGATTGCCGACGAACAGCCCGCGGATCGTGCCGCGGCCCTGCGCGAGCTCGATCTTCACGCTGTCCACGCGCACCTTGACGCCGGTGATCTCCGGGCCCCAGGACTCGATCGCGCGCTTGACCAGGCCGTCCATGGACGCGAACAGCCACCAGCCGGCGCCCACGGCCGCCACCACAACCACCACCGCGGCCGAAAGCACGAGGGTGCGGGTCTTCATGGCGCGATGATACCTGTCGCCCGCGCGCGACGTCATGTGGATGCAAGCTTCGGGAAACAATTCGTAACGCTTTCGTTCATGCCGGCGTAACAGTGGCGGCATAGGATGGGCTCATGGACATCGCCGAACTCATCCGCAACGCCAACAGCGCGCCCGCGATCTTCAGCGCGCTTTCCGTCTACGTCGAATCGCTGCGCAACGTGAGCGCGATCCCCGACTGGTGCCTGCAGCTGCCGCTGCGGGGTGAAGACGACGTCGCGCAGCGCATGGCCGCGCTCGCCGCCGTGGTCAACCTCACCTCGCAGAACCTGCGCGACCACGAGTGCGCCATCGCCAAGCGCGCGCTGCGCGTGTTCGCCACCGCGGCCTGGCGGCTGCGCGGCAGCCGCTAGCTCCTAGCCGCTCAGTGGTGGCGGTACCGGCGGCCGTCGCGGTAGTAATACGTGCCGCGCACGACGACCGAAGGCGCCACGTAGACCGGGGCCGGCGCGTAGCCGTTGTCGTAGTAACCATACGACCCGCCGACCGGTACCGCGACGCAACCGCCGAGTCCGACGGCCGCCAACAGGGGAAGCAGGATCTTTTTCATGATGATCTCCTTTGAGGTCATGCCTCATTGGAGCGCGGCGCGCGCGAAATAGCGGTAGCAGTGTGTAAGCAAAAGTTCAGCATTGAACTTGCAGCGCGCGAAACTGTCGCCGAACGAAGACAGATTTTCCCCTGTCACAGCTTGTTGCAATTTCTCCCTGCGCCGCATGCGCGTTCGGAACATACTTCAGTCATTCGGATTGGAGTACGCGTCATGAGCATGGCTCTCGAACTGCTGATCTACATTGGACTCTTCATCCTCGCGCTCGGACTGCTCGTGTCCTTTCTCGGGGATACCGACGACGCGAAACGCAAGCTGCGTTCTTCGCACGAGCGCAGGCGCCACAAGCACAAGCACGCGCCCTGGGACGCGCACCCGGACGACGGCCGCGGCCCCCGCCAGCACCACCAGCACTAGGCCGCGGCGAGCGCCGCGCCGGAGCGCTCGAGGAAATCTTCGTAGTTGCCCTGGAAGTCGACCACGATCGCCGCGTCGCCCGGCTTGTTTCCGGGCCTGAGCTCGATGATGCGCGTGGCGAGCGAGGACACGAATTCGCGGTCGTGCGACACGAAGACGAGCGTCCCCGTGTACTTGTCGAGCGCGGTGTTGAGCGACTCGATGGATTCCATGTCGAGGTGGTTGGTCGGCTCATCGAGCAGCAGCACGTTGGGCATCTGCAGCACGAGCCTGGCGATCATCATGCGCTGGCCCTCGCCGCCCGAGATCACGCGCAGCAGCTTCTTCTGGTCGTCGCCTGAAAACAGCAACTGGCCGAGCGTCGCTCGCACGATCAGATCGTCCTGCTCCGGGCGCTCCTTGCGGCGCCAGCGCCCCAGCCAGTCCGCGAGCGTCTCCTCCGCCTTGAGTTGATCGGCCGGATCCTGCGGCCAGTAGCCCAGGCGCGCCTTCTCCGCCCACTTCACCGTGCCCGCATCGAATTCAATGTCCTTTGCGATGCACCGCAGGAGCGTGGTCTTGCCGATCCCGTTGGGGCCGATGATGGCGACTTTTTCTCCGGCTTCGATGGAGATTTTGAATTTATCTATCAATTTCTTATCCCCATACCCTTTCGAAAGACCTTCCACTTCCACCGCCAGCCGGTGCAGCTTTTCCTTCGGGTCGATCGTCAGGCGGATGTACGGGTACTGCCGGCTGGAGGGCTTCACGTCCTCAGGTCTCAGTTTCTCGATCATCTTCATGCGCGAGGTCGCTTGCCGGGCTTTGGCCTTGTGCGCGCGAAAGCGCCGCACGAACTCCTCCAGGTCCGAGATCCGGTCCTTGGCCCTGGCGTTGTCCTTCTGCTGCTGCTGCCTGGCGAGGGTCGACGCTTCCATGAAATCGTCGTAGCTGCCCGGGTAGACCTTGATGCCGCCGTAGTCCACGTCCGCCATATGCGTGCACACCGCCGAAAGGAAATGCCGGTCGTGCGAAATGATCACCATCGTGCTCGTGCGCCGGTCGAGCACCCCTTCCAGCCAGCGGATCGAGTTGATGTCCAGATTGTTGGTCGGCTCATCCAGGAGCAGGATGTCCGGGTCGCCGAAGAGCGCCTGCGCAAGCAGCACGCGCAGCTTCCAGCCCGGCGCCACCGCGCTCATCAAGCCCTGGTGCTGCTCGATCGGCACGCCGAGACCCAGCAGCAGCTCGCCCGCGCGCGACTCCGAGGTATAGCCGCCGTACTCCGCGTACTTCGCCTCCAGCTCCGCGGCCTTCATGAACGCCTTCTCGTCCGCGTCCGGATCGGCGTAGATCGCGTCCCTCTCCCGCATCGCCGCCCACATCGCCTCATGGCCCTGCAGCACCACGTCGAGCACGCGCTGGTCCTCGAACGCGAACTGGTCCTGCCGCAGCCGCCCCACGCGCTCGTTGGAATCGATCGCCACCGTGCCCGCCGAGGGCTCCAGCTCTCCGCCCAGGATCTTCATGAACGTGGACTTGCCGCAGCCGTTCGCGCCGATCAGTCCATAGCGGTTGCCGCCGCCGAATTTCACGGAGACATCGGTGAACAAGGGCTGGGCCCCGAACTGCATTGCGATGTTGGATGCGACGATCATGCGAGTTTCAAAAGCAGGATTCCAGAAACGAAAAAGCCGGCCTCAGCCAGCTTGGTATTGATCTAACTACGAGCCTGCATTGTACCCCGGCATACGCTGTAACCGTCGCCGTATGTCCACAGTGTCGCCGCAACGAGTGTCGCCAAATCGCAATTTATTCGGCTGTGCTCCGGAACCCCCGCGCGCACGGCGCAATCCCATGGTCATGCAACTCGACATCGATTTCGTCGCCTACATGTGGATCATCGGGATCCTCATGGTATTGGTCGCCGTGGTCGGCTACTTCGTTGTATTTGCCTCCTTGCGCGAGCACGATCGTCGCCGCGACGAGGAGAAGGCAAACGCGTCGAGCCTCAATACCTGGGACGTCGAAAGCCCCAACAGCTTCGGCCACCGCTAGCCCGCGGTCCGTTCAGCACCGCCGGGTTCAGTTGACCGTTCGGTTCGACTGACCGCCTGCGGCCGGGACTCGGCCCGCGCCAGGCCAATCGGGCGCAGAATGGGCGCACGATGGCTGCAGACCCTGTTGCCCCGGACACTGGCGGCCCGGAACCGTACTGGAAATGCGTCGCCGCTTCGGCGCCGCAGTTCCTGGTGGCGCTGCAGTTCGAGCTCGTGAACCGGGGCATGACGCCCCTCGGCCTCACCACCCGCGAACTCACCGGCGCCATGGCCGCCGAGGCCATCGCCCTCTACGCATGCCTGGTGATCGGCATGTTCTGCGTATTCCTCTCGGGCAGCTCCTTCCTGCTCGTGTTCCGCAACCTGCAAATCGTCACGGTGATGATCGGCCTGACCGCCGTGGCCTACTCCATGGGCGCCGCCGTGGCGATCCAGTTTCTCGCCATGATCCTCATCACCTTCACCGGCCTGTTGATGAGCTGGAAGAATCCCGCCGCGGCGCTCCAGGTCGGCTCACGCTTGGTGGCCGCGTACGCGGCCCTGGCGATCGCCGCGTGGCTCGGCGGCACGCCAGACGAGATCGTAAAGTGGGAAGGCGATGCGCGCGTCCTCAGGGCCGGAACTGTCTACTTCTTCATTCTCGGCGCGACCGAACTGAGCGGCCTGCACCTGCGTTATGTTCCCCGCAACCGGGCCGTGATTTTGAACAAGCTTTACGGGATGGTGGGCAAGACCTACCCCTGAAGGAGCGCCAGGTTCAGCTAACTGCCTGAACCTGCATGTCTGCCTGCGCCGCCAGTTCCGCCGCGCGCTTCTTCAGCGCGTCCATCGGAATGTCTTCCTTGTGCGTCGCGAAGTGCCAGACATGGCCGAACGGGTCCTCGACGCAGCCCGTCCGGTCGCCGTAGAACTGGTCCTTCACCGGCCGCACCAGCTTGGCGCCCGCCGCCACCGCCTTTTCCACTTGTGCGTCGCAATCCTTCACATAGACGTGCAACTGGACCGTCGTGCCCCCGCGCGTGCGCGGACCGAGGAAATCCATCTCCTCGTACTCATCCGACAGCATCACCCGCGAATCGCCCAGGCTGATCTCGGCGTGGCCGAGCTTGCCGTTGGGCCCAGGCATGCGCATAACCTCTTTGGCGCCGAAGGCATTCTTGTAGAACTCGATGGCTTCCGCCGCCCCCTGCACGCTGAGGTAGGGCGTCACCACGTGATAGCCGGTCGGGATCGGCTGGACCTTCTTCGCCGCACCATTGCGGCTCCGGGAATTGCGTTGCTTTTTCATGACAGGTCTCCTGAGGGTCGGAGAAATTACGACCGCCAGCGAGTCCGCGGGTTCCGTGACGGATCCGCCGCGTAGCTAACGCAGTGCTCGGTATAAAAACGGGAGACTGGTATCCATCCGATAGTCAATATCAGAGTGATCGTCATCAAACTCGCCATACCGGTGCGTGATTCTCGCTTCCGCTAGCCGCTGCGACAGGAGCCGCGACCCGTAGTGGATGTGGTACTGGTCGCGCCAGCCGCAGTCGATGTAGATGCCGCGCAGTGACTTCAGGTTGGCGCGATACCTCTCCACGAGGTTGATCGGGTCGTGACGGCGCCAGTTGCGCCAGCGCTCGGGGATCGCTTCGCCGGTTTCGGCGTCGAAGGGGATGCGGAAACCGTTAGGGGCGCGGGGATCGGGGTCGTAGGTGGCGGCCATGCAGAGGTTCATGATGGCGTGGCCTTCCTTGGCCGAGAGTTTTTCCCGATTCCACACTGTGGAAAGAAAGCGCCGAATTCGACCATCATCCAGGCCGGCCTCGAGCTTGCGGTTGCGGGGGAAGGTCTGGCGCCCTTCCCTGCGCTTCGGCATTCGGTACTTGGCGAGCTCGTTCAGGGTGTTCGGCCAGTCGTGCCAGTAGACGAAGTCGAAATAAGCATCCCCACTATGGTTGGCGATGGCGCCCCAGTATTTCGCGTATTTCATGCCGTGGATCATCGCGCCGTAGCCGCCGGAGGATTTGCCGAAGCAGCCGCGGTGCTCGCGGCTGGCGAGGGTCCTGAATTCGCCGTCGACGAAGGGGATGATTTCGCGCGTGAGGTAGTCGGCGTAGTCGCCGATCGCCGATGAATTGACGTACTGGTTGCCGCCCAGCGCGGTGAAGCAGTCGGGGAAGACGATGATCGTAGCTCCCATCTTTCCTTCATGCATGAGGCGCGCGGCGCGCTCGGGCACGTTGTCGCCGAAGGGCTTCCAGTTGGCGTGCGCGAGGCCCGAGCCGGTGAAGCCGACGAGGTCGTAGAGCACCGGGTAGCGCTTGCGGCCGCCGTGGTCGTAGCCCGGCGGCAGCCAGACGCCGAGCTTTCTTACGTGCGGATCGCCGAGCGGGTTGCCGCGCAGGATTTTCGAGTCGTGCTCGAGGACGACGAAGGTGCCGGGGTCGCCCTTCGGGCGCTTGAGGGACATGGGACTAAAGACTCAGGGCGCGCCGCCCGGCGGCGCGACGGCGGCGCCTTCGATGGCGTGGCGTTTGAGCGCCTCCGCGACGAAGCCCGAGGCTTTCATGTCTTCGACGAATTCGACCAGGTACTGCTCCCCGGCCGCGCGCCCGAGGCGCATGCCCATGGCCTGGTTGATCACCATGAAGCGCCCGGGCAGCAGGCGCAGGCCGGGCACGCGCCTGGCGTCCATCTCGAGCTGCTGCTTCACGCCGGCGGCCACATCCAGCCGGTTGGCGATGAAGTAGTCCACCACCGCGGGCGAGGTGGGCGCGCGCTCGATCTTCGCTTTTTTGAGCGCGCGTGTGAGGTAGAGGTCGTAGGCGCTGCGCAGGCCGACAGCGACGCGGGTACCGTCTCGGTCGACTTCGTCGTTGGCGCGCAGCGGTGAGTCGTTGCGCACCAGGTAGGCGCCCTCGATCTGCACGTAGGGCCCGGTGAAGGCGGTATCGACGCCGCGCGCCGGATCGATGGCGAAGAAGCCCACGTCCACGCGGCCGGCCTTGAGGGTCTCGACGGCCTGACCGGCGGAGGTGACGGTGACCAGGTCTACCGGCACGCCAAGCCGCTTGCCGAGCTCGCGCGCGAGGTCCACCGACACGCCGGCGGGATCCCCCGCGGCGCTTTTGCCGGCAAGGATCGGATTGCCGTAGTTGATCACCGCGCGCAGCTTGCCGGTGGGCGCGAGGTCGGCGAGCACAGCGGACGTCGCTGGCGGGGCGGGCGGTACGGTGGGCGCGCCGGCGCAGGCCGCCAGGCACAGGACAACGAGGGAAGCGAGCAGCAAGCGCGTCATGAATCTAGCTTAACCCCTAAGCTGGGGCGTCGCTAATGCACGACGGCTGCATGATACGATTTGCGCACAGGTCGACTCCCACCTTCAATCGAGGACTGGCGTGCCCGACGCGATGCGTCCGCTGTTGAGCGTTGTGATCGCCGCCAACGATCATCCACCCCCGCCGGCAAGGGTGATCGGCGGCTTCTTCGGCCAGAGCGCCGCCGCAGGCGATTTCGAGGTCATCCTCGTCGACGCGCGGGACAGTCCGGATTTCCGCCGGACGCTGCGGGAGTTCCAGCAGCGCCAGCCGGCGGGCCCGGCCTTCGCCTATGAAGTCGCCCCGGGCAAGGGACGCGCGCATTGCCTGAACACGGGACTGAAACGCGCGCGCGGCGCGCTGGTGCTGTTTTTCGCCGACGATTTCATCGCCGCGCCCGGCCTGGTGGCCGCGCACCTCGCCTTCCACCGCGACCACCCGGAACCGACCGCCGTCGGCATCGGCGCGGGCCTGCTGCCGAGGGCCACCACGCAGGACATCTACCTCGCGCACGAGGCCTCGGGCGAACTGTTCGGCGCGCCGATGCGCACGGACATGACCGGCGTTCCCGCCGGGTTTTTCTACGTCGCCAACAGCTCCGCCAAGAAGACCCTGGTCGACCAGTGCGGCCCGTTCGACGAAAGCTTCCCCTTCTTCTGCTGGGACGATTATGAAA
>Ga0315912_10003000_pt1 | contig 17265 bp, 13 predicted proteins | sample VfabasoilMG_FD_204469 | JGI IMG/M metagenome (GOLD analysis project Ga0315912, IMG submission 204469) | Garden soil microbial communities collected in Santa Monica, California, United States - V. faba soil | ecosystem: Environmental > Terrestrial > Soil > Garden | place: USA: California...
CGACTGGATGTGCCGGGGCCTGCCGAGCTCGCACGACACGCTCCATGCGGCCCTCGTGCGGCAGCTCGAGCGCCGTGACGGCGCGCGCCGCGAGGCCGTGATGGACCTGCTGCTCGAGCTCGACTGCCAGCTCGGTGCCGTGGCGGAGCCGCTGCTGCGCATGCTGGGTGACGCAAGCGAGGATCGGCGCGCCTTCGCGCGGCGCTCGCTGCTGCGCTGCAAGGGAGGATCCGCCTGGCTCCGCGGCTCGCTAGCCGGCGCCGACGACGTCCTCGTCGCGTCGCTCGCCGATCCCGTGCGCAGGCCTCTCGTGCTTGAGCTCCTCGCCAGCGGATCGTGCCGCCAGTCCCCGAAGCTCGCCGCCGCCCTCGAAGCCGAGCTCCTCCACGCCACCGACGCCGAGCGCCCACAGCTCGAAGCCGCGCACGCGCAGGTCGCGCCGCTCGCCATGACCCGCTCGAAGTGATGAGCCTCGCCCAGCGATTCGTCCACTGCACGACGTAACGCGGAGCGGGGCTGATGGGGCGTCGATGCGCGAGGGCGCCGGCGCCGGTGATAGAGTGCGGGCGGCCCTCGAAAGAGCCCACGATGAGCAGCCCCAGGCCAGCCCTCTCCGAACGCGACGTCAGCTACCTCAAGCTCCTCAAGACGCTGAAGCAGTCGCCCACGGTGACGGAGGGCGCGCTCGGCGTCGTGAGGCGCATCGCCGCGTGGATCGACTCGGTCGCCGTGCTGAACTTCATCTGCACGCACCAGGCCTGGTACGACGACTGGGAGGTCAAGGAGGCGCTGGTCCACAACGACCGGACGCCCGGCAATCATCGCATCGAGATCGAGAAGGCGATCGCCATCTTCGATCAGCTCCGCGAGATGGACGATCCCGCGCTCGCAGCGTCCGAGCGCGCCGAGATCCAGGAGGACATCAAGTACCTCTTCAAGACGCTGCCCGAGCACGATCGCGCCGTCGTCAAGCAGCATGCCTACGATCTCTCGGCCACGCGCTCGGGCAAGACGGGCGCCCACGTCACGGTCCCCGTCGCGCCCACGACCGGCACCGCCGTCGTGGACGCTCCGCAGCCCCCGATGGAGGACGCGACCGGCGCCGTCACGGAGGCGATTCGCGTCGCCGAGCAGGAGGCCTTCGCTCATGTCGACGAAGCCGCTGCGACCCTCGCTCCGGAGGAGGTCGAGGAGCACGAGGAGAGCGCGCCGGCCGAGGCTGTCACGCTCGCCGCCATGCCGAAGGAGCGCAAGCTGACGTTCGCGCGCGGCTCCGCCGACGATCAGGTGCTGACGCTGCTCGCATTCGACACGGACGACGAGGTGCTGCTCGCGCTGCTCGACAATCCCGCCATGAACGATCGCATCGCCGCGACCATCGCGCGTCGCGCCACGTCGCGCGTGGCGAACGACATCTATCGACGCCGCGGGCTCTTCATGCGGCCGATGATCCGCGAGGCGCTGCTCGAGTGCCCCAACGCGCCGTCGGCAGCGCTGCTCGAGATCGTGAACTCGATCTCCGACTTCACGCACCTCCTCAAGCTGCTGCGCAGCCCGAAGGTGAAGTTCCTCGAGGTGAAGGCCAAGGCGCGCTCGCGCCTCTCGATGATCTTCAAGGCGCTGGGCCAGAACGAGAAGATAGCGGCCCTGCGGCGCGCGGGATCCGGCTTGCTCAAGGAGCTCTGGACCGACTTCTTCCGCGACGAGGCGCTCGTCGTGCGTTGCGTGCAGGAGAAGCAGGTGGACTCGAACATCGTCCACGAGATCGCGCGCTCGAAGATCGCGCCGCGGCGCGCGCTCGAGATCATCGGCACGACGCCGCAGTACCTCGCGAACTACGGCATCGTGCTGGAGTTGGTGCTCAATCCGAAGACGCCGCGCCAGATCGTGCAGCAGCTCATGCACCGGCTCACGCCGGCGGATCGCAAGATGGTCAAGAACAACCCCGCCATCCCCGAGGCCATCCGCCGCTTCGCGTGAGCGCCTACTCGTCCATCGCGCAGCGGAAGCCGACATGCGCCTGCGCAGCGCCGGGCTCGGCCTTGGTGCGATAGGTGGCGCGCAGCGACGCGGGACTCTTCGTGTTGTAGGCGCCGCCGCGGATGACACGGAACACGCCCGACTGCGGGCCGCGCGGATCGCGTCGCGCCGTCGTCGTGTACGGCGCGTGCCAGTCGAACACCCACTCCGCCACGTTGCCAGACATGTCGAGGGCACCGTACGGGCTCGCCCCGCACGCGAGCGCTCCGACCGGCGACGTCATCGTGAAGTCGTCGCCGTCGCCCGCGGCATTCGCGCAGTTGGCGCGCCAGCTTCCGCCCCAGGGATAGCTGCGCTCGTCGTCGCCGCGAGCGGCCATCTCCCACTCGGCCTCGGTCGGCAGTCGGCCGCCAGCCCAGACGCAGTACGCGGCGGCCTGCGACCAGTCCACGTTCACGACGGGATGATCATCGTCGGGATTCCACTCGGTGCGCGCAGGCCTGGACAAGCTCCTCGCCGCCGTGTAGGCGTCGAACTGCCCCCACGTCACCTCGCGCTCGTCGATGTAGAACGGCGAGAGCAGCGCCTCGTGGACCGGCCGCTCGTCGGCGCTGCCCGCCATCGAGCCCATGCGCAGCGTGCCCCCCGGCACGAGCAGCATCGTCGCGCCATCGGTCGTGCGCACGGCTGTTGCGACGCCGCGTGCGTTGGGCTCCTGCACGAGGATCGCTGGTAGTCGCGGCTCCGTGATGGGCTCGACGGGAGCGACTCCCGGCTCTGCTTCGCCGGGGATGGCCTCCTCCTCACGCCGTGGTGCCGTCGGAGACGGGGTCTTCGCGGGACCTTGCGACGCGCGTGCGCTGGGAGGCGCGGAATCGAGGGCCGGCTCGGGGCTGGAGGCTCCGCGCGGCGAGCGCGTCACGCCCGCGAGCGGAATGACCTCGCGATCGAGGGTCAACGCCCACGCCGCGACGAGCGCGAGGGCGACGAGCGCGCCCACGACGAGCGGCCCGCGCGGCAGGCGCTGTCGAGCCAGCCCGGCCGCGCCGCGATCCAGCGGGACGAGTGTCTCCGTGTGCGCGTTCGGCTTGACGGGCGGCGGGGTCTGCGGCTTCGCGGAGCGCGGCGTCGCGGGCATCTTCTCGACGGCTTGCTGAAGCGCGATCGCGAACGCCTCGCACGACGGATGACGCTTCGACGGATCGCGTGCGATGCCTCGCATCACGACCTCGGCGAGCTTCGGCGGGAGATCGGGCGCGACATCCCGCAGAGGGGTCGGCGGCTGCGTCGCCTTCTTCGCGAGGATGCGCAGCGCCGTGTCGCCCTCGTGGGGGAGATGACCCGAGAGGCACTCATACACGATCGTTGCGAGCGAGTGCTGATCCGACGCCGGCCCCATCGGCTCGTCCGCGGCGACCTCGGGGGCGAGGTAGCGCGGCGAGCCGACGATGGTCCCGGTCAGCGTGAGCGAGGGGTCCGAGCCATGGGAAGCGCGGGCGATGCCGAAGTCGCCCAGGAACGCGTTGCCGTGCTCGTCGAACATGTTGTTGCCGGGCTTCACGTCCCTGTGAAGCCAGTCCCGCTCGTGGATGAAGTCGAGCGCGCGCGCGACCTCGAGTACCCAGGGAAACAGATCGTGCGGCTCGAGGCGACCGCCCGCGCTCTCGATCCTGTCCACGAGGTTGCCGCCACCGAGGTAGGGGATCACGAGGACCGGGACGGGGCCCGTGAGCCCCGCGTCGAGAACGCGCGTGACGTGGGGATGGTCGAGGTCGAGCAGGCCGAGGACCTCGCGCTCGAAGCGGGCGCGGAAGCCGCGATCGGCGAGGAGCTCGAGCTTGGGGACCTTGACGACGACGTGCCGGTGGAGATCCTCGTCGAGGGCGAGGCACGCCGAGCCCATGCCTCCCTCGGCGAGGACGCGCGTGACCCGGTAGCGTCCCTTGAACACGCGACCGACGAGGCCTTCGGGCCCGGTGGGGAATGCCTCGTCCATGACCCGTGGAGGCTACTCGGCGGCGCGTGCCGCGTCGAGCCGCGGGGGTCTCACGACGATGGTCCAGTGGGATCCAAGTGCCGCCGCGGGACCGCCCAAGGTTCGAAAGAAGGGACCGTCCCTGCTTTTCCTGTCCTTGCTTCTCGGCGATCTCGCGGCGGACTGGGCCAGCTGCCGGGTTACTCGCTCCAGAAGCGGATCTCCGCCGCCTCGGGGAACCGCTCCTCGAGGTAGGCGCGAAGGCGGGTGATGAGGCGGGCCTCCGACTGGCGCACCGCCTCGCGCGTCACGCCCTCGCGACCCGCGAGCTCCTGTAGCGTGACGGGCTCGTCGGCGAGCAATCGCTCGCGCAACAGGGATTGCTCGCGCGGCGAGAGCGTGCGCGCCAGCTCCTCGAGCGCCTCGGAGAGCCGCTCCCTCAACTCGGCGTCGGCGACTTCGCGCTCGGGGCTCGGCGCGGCCGATGGGAGCACGTCGCCGCGCGTCGCCTCGCCCTCCTCCGAGAGCGGCGCATCGAGCGAGGCGTCGCGCGCGCCCACCGCGCGATCGACGGCGACCACGTCCTCCTCGCTGACGCCCATGCGGGTGGCGAGCAGCTTCGGCGTCGGCGCGAGGCCCTCGCGCTCGAGCCGCTCCTTCTCCTGGCGCAGGCCGTAGAGAAGCTTGCGGCGCGCATTGGTCGTGCCGACGCGCACGAGGCGCCAGTTGTCGAGCAGGTACTTCACCATGCGCGAGCGGATCCAGAACGTCGCGTAGGTCGAGAGGCGGGTGCCGTGGTAGGGATCGAAGCGATCGATCGCCTCGAGCAGGCCGAGGTTGCCCTCCTGGATGAGGTCGAGCACGTTCGCGAAGGCTCGCCGGAACGAGAGCGCCACCGCGACGACGAGGCGCAGGTTGCTCGTTACGAGCTCTGCGAGCGCCGCCCGATCGCCCTCGCGCGAGAGCACCGCGAGCTCGTGCTCGCGCTCCGGGCTGATGCGCGGGTAGCGCGCGACCTCGGCGAGGTAGCGCGTGAGCGCGTCGCGCACGAGCACGGCGCGGCCGCCGGCGAGCGGGATGATCTCCTCGCCATGCGGGCCCGAGCGCACGGTCACCTCGAGATCCTCGGGAGGCGCTTGCAGATCCCCCTCGGGCGAGAGCGCATCCGGGATGCCGAGGAGGTCTGCGGCCCCCATGGCATCCACGGCGATGGCCTCATCGTCCTCCACGATCTCGCCTTCGAGCACGCGATCCGACGTCGGTGCCGGCGTGGCGGGTGCCACGGGGACGAGCGCCGTCACGTCCTCCGAGGGGAGGTCGGATGGCCGATCCCGCGGCGGGGATGCGGGCTTCTTGGAGCGTGATCGCGCCATGGATGCGGGCGACATCGTGCCACCGATCGGGCGGCGAGCCGTTGGGCCCTCAGGGAGACGGCAGCGGCGCCGCCCACGTAGTGACGAGCCGATGACGCCGGCCGGGGCCGTCCCGCATCAGGAGCAGGAAGCTGCCGGGACGCAGCTCGAAGCCGCCGGCCCCGCCGCCGACGAGGGCCGCGGCGAGATCCACGAGCTGAGGCTGGTGACCTACGAGGATCGTGCCGTCGGGCGAGCCCTCGGCGAGGTTCCGGAGATCGTCGAGGTCGGCGCCCTCCAGCAGCTCGACGTGAGGCTCGACCTCGAGGACGGGCTGGAGCTCCAGCCCGATGGCGATCGCGGACTCGAGGCAGCGTCGCGCGGGGCTCGCGTGGAGCGCCGCGTACGGGCCGGAGCGCATTCCGACGAGGGCCTGGCCTGCGGCCCGCGCCTGCGCGAGGCCCTCGGGTCGCAGCGCGCGCTCGACATCCGGCATCCCGCCCGAGGCGGGCTGGGCGAGCGCATGGCGGACCAGCACGAGCTGCTGCACGTGCCAATGATGCCAGCACCTCGGCGGCCGGGGGTTGGGAACGATAGAATGGGGGACTCCGAGGAGCCCGCATGACCGTGCCCGTCGCCCAGATGATGACCGTCGCGACGCATGTCCTGCGGAACGTGGCGACGGGTCGCCGCCGCTACCCGCTGGTCCTCATGCTCGAGCCGCTCTTCCGCTGTAACCTCGCCTGCGCCGGCTGCGGGAAGATCCAGTATCCCGCGCACGTCCTGAAGCGCCAGCTCACGCCCGACGAGTGCTTCGCCGCGGCGGAGGAGTGCGGGGCGCCGATGGTCTCCATCGCGGGCGGCGAGCCTCTCATGCACCCGCAGATCGCCGAGATAGCGCGCGGGCTCGTCGAGCGCAAGAAGTACGTCTACCTCTGCACGAACGCGCTGCTGCTCGAGGAGCGCCTCGCCGACGGGAAGTTCGAGCCGTCGCGCTTCCTCAGCTTCAGCATCCACCTCGACGGCCCGCGCGACGAGCATGACTTCGCCGTCTGCCGCGAGGGCACGCACGAGAAGGCCGTCAGCGCGATCCGCGCGGCCGTCGCCAAGGGCTTCCGCGTCACGACGAACACGACCATCTTCGAGGGCGCGGATCCGAAGCGCATGCGGCAGTTCTTCGACGAGGTCATGGAGCTCGGCGTCGAGGGCATGATGCTCTCGCCCGGCTACAGCTACTCGAAGGCGCCCGACCAGGAGCACTTCCTGCGCCGCAGCCGCACGCACGAGCTGTTCGAGGGGATGCTCTCGTCGCGCAAGCGCTCGTGGAAGTTCAACCAGTCGCCGCTGTTCCTCGAGTTCCTGCGCGGGCGCGTGGACTTCGAGTGCACGCCCTGGGGCAACCCGACCTACAACATCTTCGGCTGGCAGAAGCCATGCTATCTCCTGCAGGAGGGCTACGTGGACACGTTTCGCGAGCTCATGGAGGAGACCGCGTGGTCGAGCTACGGCAAGGCCAGTGGCAACGAGAAGTGCGCCGACTGCATGGTGCACTGCGGCCACGAGCCGACGGCCGTCCACTCGGCCTTCACCTCGGCCGCGGGCATGGCGCGCACGGTGCGCGCGATGATCGCGGGCTAGCACGATGACGGCGAAGGCGCAGGGGCACGAGGAGGAGGCCGGGCACGCGAGCGCCGGCGCGAGCTCCCGCATTCGCTTCGACGATCTCTCGGGGCCTGAGCGCGACGCGCTGCTCGCTCGCGCCCTCGACTATCGCGGCGACATCACGCTCCACCTCGGAGACGGCACGAGCGTGACGGGCTACCTCTTCGCCGTTGACGCCGCCAGCGCGCGGCTCTATCCCGATGTTGCGGGCGCCGCGCGCGTGAGCATCCCGCTCGCGAAGGTGGTGGGATGCGCCTTCACGGGCGCCGACAAGGCCGATGGCCGCTCCTGGGAGGCGTGGGTGAGGCGCTACGAGGAGCGCAAGAGCCGCCTCGCCGCCGGCCTCGACGCTCCCGACATCGAGCCGAAGCCCGAGGCGCTGGACTAGCCCTCCTCCCTGGCGCTCGATGTGCGCTCGGTCCAGGGCTCCGCGACGACGCCCGTGGGCGAGTGCCACTCGACGCGGGCGCTGGCCTGACGTCCCTCGAGACGCAGGACGACGAGAGCGCGGCCGCGCGGCGTCACGCGGGGGACGACCGCGGCGTTCACGTGGAGGACGTCGCCCTCGCGCAGGCACGGGACGCGTGCGCCACCGCCGCGCAGCTCATGGTGCATGTGTCCGGCGATCACGGCCGCGACCTGCACCCCGTCCCCGCGTGCCGCGTCGAGCGCGAGCCTGAGATCGGGATCGCCCCAGTCGCCCTCCTCGGCGCGGAAGTCGCAGCCGTAGGGTGCTGCGCGCGTGACGCCGAGACCGCTCGGTCCGCAATGGGCCAGCACGACGACGCGCGAGCAGCGGGCGCTCTTCAGCAGGCGGTGGATCTCCTGTCCCCACCTCTCGAGCGACCAGTCCTCACGACCGGGGACCGGGAACCGGTAGTCGAGCCCGCCGGAGGTGAGCGGCCGCGCGCCGACGAGGCTCACATCGAGATCCTCGAAGTCGACGCACCTGCCCGCGACGTGGAGATCGCCGAACACCTCGTCGAGGCGCAGGTAGCTCTTGGGGAAGCTGCGTCCCGTGAAGGCCGTCGGCCCGTCATGGTTGCCGAGCACCACGCGCACGCCCAGGCTCGCGAGATCCTCCGCGACGCGCACGGCGACGTCGAAGCGATCGCGGCCGCGGTTCGGCGTGAGATCGCCCGTGCAGAGCCTCAGGGCGAACGGCTCGAGCAGGCGAGCGTCGAGCGCCGCATCGAAGTCGCCGTGGAGGTCTCCCAGGATCGCGATCTCGATCGCGTCGCTCATGGGGCGATCTCCGTCGCGCGAGGATCGAGACGCCGCTGCGCATGCGCCCACAGCGCGAGCCCGGCGAGGAGCGCGGGCACGGCGACGGCCATCGCGCGCGCGGCCGTCGGCGTCTCGATGCCGGCGATGGCGGTGGCGTCGTCCGCAGTCCACGGCGAGACGCAGAGCACCATGAAGTTGTAGGCCGCGTGGATCGCCATCCCCGGCCACAGCGATCCGAAGCGCTCGTAGACGAGCCCGAGGCTCAGTCCGACGACGACGCGCGAGGGCAGTCCGAGGGGATCGACGTGGAAGGCCGCGAACAGGATGGCGCTGCCCCACAGCGCCGAGCGCGGACCGAGCGCGCCGCGCAGCACGCGCTGGAGGAAGCCTCGGAACGCCCACTCCTCGCAGGCGGCCGGGACGATCGTGAGCGCGACGAGGATGACGACGACGTCGAGCGGCCGCCGCACGTCGAGTACGGGCCCGTAGCCCGCGAGGACGAGCTTCTCGGCCTGCTCGACCCAAGCCCAGCCCGGCGCGCGCAAGGCGGTCACCCAGACGGTCCCCAGCGTCATCGCGACGACGAACGTCGCGAGGGCGAGCAGCACGAGAGGCATCGCGTGCTGCTCGAGGATCGGCGCCTTGGAAGACGGTAGGGGCGGCGCGAGTCCGAGCGTGTCGGCCACGAGCACGAGCATGAGCGTCGGGATCAGCAATCCCCCGACCTGGCCCACGACGAGATAGAGGCGCGGCGTCTGGTGGACCATCGAGAGCAGCACCGTGCTCACGACGAGGTAGACGCCCATGAGCGCGGAGATGCCGCCGAGCGCGAAGAGGACGCGGACGACGCGCGGGACGTCGCCGCCGGCAGGCGGCGCTTCGCCGGGCAGGGTCGTCTCGAGACCTTCGCTCGTCACGGGGCCCGCGCTACCTGTAGACCAGATCGATGGTCGCGGTCGCCCGCGCCTGCACGTCGATCTCCTCCTCGAGCACGCCCATCTCCTCGTGCCATGCCGTGACGAGCCATCGCCCGGGCCGCAGCCCCGTCGCGCGGAACCTCCCGTCGGCGCTCGTCAGCACGTGGTACGGCGCATCGGTCACGATCCACCAGCCGACCATGAAGGGATGCTCCTCGCACGAGATCTCGATGCGCTCGGGGCGCGCGAGATCCACCGCTGCGACGACGGCACGCCGTCGATAGCGCGGGAGATCCACCTCGAAGGAGGGGTTGCGCACGCACGTGGCCAGAAGATGGTGAAGGATGCCATCGGGGTTCATGACCTCGACGGAGGCGCCGACGGGCACGACGAGGACGTGTGGCGCGTGCATGCAGCGCCTGATCTCGACGCGCAGGAGCTCATCCGAAACGGGCGCCATCTCCGGCGTGTCCAAGGGTCTCATCTCGATGACGACATTTCCGAGCGTCCCGTCGCGTCCCTCGACGATCGACTCGAGACGGACGCGGGCCCCGCAGGTCTCGACGTCCCTCGTGTTCGTCAGCTCCTTGACGCGCAGCGGGCCGCGCTCGTGACGCACGATGCCGTCGATGGTCGCGAGCCCGGAGGCGCTGCGCAGCGTCGGCAGCAGGAGCGTGGCGCCGCCTGGGACGGGAGCGACCGATGGGTGCGCTTCGAGAGGGGCGCCCTTGCCGGCGGGCGCCGCGACGCCGAGCGTCATCCCACCGAGGTGGAGTGCGGCGAGCGCGACGCCGGCGGCGAGCCTCACGGTGCGGCCGGCTTCGCTTGCAGGATCGCCTCGAGCGCGCCGCGTGCGGCCTCGCGCGTGCGCGGATCCTCGTGCTCGAGGAGCGGCTCGACCATCGGGACGGACGAGGCGTCGCCGATCTCCGCGAGGGCCGCGAGCGCGGCGAGGCGAACCCCCGAGCGCGAGGCGCCGAGGCGCTCGTGCAGATGGGGCAGCAGCTCTCGCGTTCGCGCTGCGCCCATGAGCCGAAGCAGGCCCGGCACGGCCGCATCGGGCGCGCCGCCGACGGCGTGGAGGAGCTGCTGCGCGGTGCCGGGATCCGCGAGACGCGCCATGGCACGAACGGCCGCATCGACGACGACATCCGGGGTCTCGCCCGCGATCAGGTCGATGACGAGCACGTCCGCCTGCGGCGGGCGGACGGCGGCGAGCAGGTCGATCGCGAGCGCCGCCGTCTGCGGCGAGACGCGGCGCGCGGTGACGACGCGCCACAGCCGCTCGACATCGGCGCGAGGGACGTTGCGCGCGAGCTCCTCGCGCTCGAGCAGTAGCTCGAGAGCCAGCCCCGTCACGGCGTCGCCGCGACCGAGGAGCGCCGCGAGCGCCGGCACGTAGGCAGCGGAGCCCGGCGACTCATCGAGGGCGAGCGAGACCGCAGCGAGGAGATCCGCCTCGTTGCCGGCGCTGCCGTCGAGGCGCAGCGCGCCCGCTTCGGGATCGAGCAGCGCGTGGGCTCCCGGATCCCGTGCGTCCGAGGTGAGGAAGAGCAGGAGACGCGTGCCCTCGGGCAGGCGCCTGAGCGCGGGCGGCAGGCGCGTGGGCACCTCCTGCTCGAACGCGCCCGTGCGCTTGAGCACGCGCTCGACGCCCAGGCCGACGAGATCGCCCTGCTGGGCCGTGGCGGGCAGGCTCGTCGTCAGGATCAGGTCGGCCTCGCGGACGAGTTGGCGGAGGCTCGCCGCATGCGCGCCGAGCGGCAGCAGCAGCAGGAGGCAGGCGGCGATGGGGCGGAGGATGCGAGGGGCTGTCATGGGGCGCCGCAGAGTGTAGCCACTCCGGCGCATCCGGATGAGGGCGCGGCCCTGCCCGCGCGGACGGTCGCTCGCCAAGCTTGCGCGTTCCCGCGGACGTGGCTCATGGGAGGATGGCGCGCATGCCGAAGCGTCCAAGCCATGAGGATCCGGCCGCGCGGGCCGAGGAGCTGCGCCGGCTCCTCCGGAAAGCCGATCACGAGTACTACCTCCTGAATGCGCCGTCGCTGACGGACGCCGAGTACGACGCGACGTTCCGGGAGCTGCAGGCACTGGAGGCGGCTCATCCCGACCTCCTCACCCCGGACTCACCCACGCAACGCGTGGCCGGCGCGCCTGCGACGGAGTTCGCGCCCGTGCGGCATCTCGAGCCGATGGGCTCGCTCGACACGCTCCTCGAGGATCAGGACGCGACCGACTTCGACGCGCGCGTGCGGCGGCTGCTCGAGCGGGGCGAGGAGTCCATCGCCTACTGCTGCGAGCCGAAGATCGACGGCGTGGCCCTCGAGCTCGTGTATCGCGACGGCGTGCTCGCTTCGGCCTCGACGCGCGGCGATGGAGAGGTCGGCGAGGACGTGACGCCGAATGCGCGCACGGTGCGCACGATCCCGCTTTCGCTCGGAAAGCCCGTCCCCGGCGTGTTCGCCGTGCGCGGCGAGGCCTACATGACGCGCGAGGCCTTCGCGACGCTCAACGAGGAGCGCTCGGCGACGGGCGAGCCGTTGTTCGCCAACCCTCGCAACGCCGCGGCGGGTTCGCTTCGACAGCTCGATGCCTCGGTGACGAAGCGCCGGCCGCTGGCCTTCCTCGCCTATGGCGCGGTCTCCGAGGCGGCGCTGCCATGGACGTCCCAGGCGGAGTTGCTCGCGGCACTCGCGGAGCTCGGCATGGGCGTGAGCCCGGAAGTCCGCCGCATCAGCGGCTTCGAGGACGTGCGGGCCTACCACGCCGACCTGCGGCGCCGGCGCGACGAGCTGCCGCACGAGATCGACGGCGTCGTCGTGAAGGTGGACGAACTCGCGGACCAGGCGCGACTCGGCGCGCGTTCGCGAAGCCCGCGCTGGGCGTTCGCGTGGAAGTTCGAGCCCGTCGAGCGCGAGACGACGCTGCTCGCCATCGAGGAGACCGTGGGTCGCGTCGGCACGGTGACGCCCATCGCACTGCTCGAGCCCGTCGAGGTGGCGGGCGTCATCGTGCAGCGCGCCTCGCTGCACAACCGGCAGGAGGTGCGCCGCAAGGACATCCGCGAGGGCGATCGCGTCATCGTCCATCGCGCGGGGGACGTGATCCCCTACGTCGTGAAATCGCTCCCGGAGAAGCGCGCGGGCGAGCTGCCCGAGTTCGTGTTCGCGACGCACTGCCCGGCATGCGGCACCGAGCTCGTCGAGGAGGGGGCGCACTGGCGCTGTCCGAGCGGGCTCGCCTGCCCGGCCCAGCGCGCGGAGGCCATCTTCCACTGGGGCGGCAAGCGCGCGATGGACATCGATCAGCTCGGCGAGAAGGTGGTCGCACGCCTCATCGAGACCGGAGGCGTGAAGACCCTCGCGGATCTGTATCGGCTGACGCCGGAGGCGCTCGCGGACGTCGAACGCATGGGCGAGAAGAGCGCGAAGCGTCTCGTCGAGAACATCGAGGCGTCGAAGCGGCGGCCGCTCCATCGGTTCGTCTTCGCGCTGGGCATCCGCAACGTCGGCGAGCACGTCGCGCGGCTCCTCGCGTCGCGGTTTCGCTTCGTCGAGAGGCTGCGCGATGCGACGGAGGCGGAGCTGCTCGCGGTCAAGGGCGTCGGACCCGAGGTCGCCGCGAGCGTGCTCGAGTTCATGTCGCGCGACGACGTGCGCGCGCTGCTCGACGATCTCGCGAAGGTCGGCGTCGAGCCGGAGCCCGCGCCCGAGACGGCGACGCCGGTCGGCGCGCCGCTCGAGGGGGCTGTCTTCGTCTTCACCGGCAGCATGGCGCGCTGGTCGCGCGAGCAAGCGAGCGAGCGCGTGACGTCGCTCGGCGCGCGCACCAGCGGCTCGGTGAGTCGCAAGACGACGCATGTCGTCGCAGGCGAGGCGGCCGGCAGCAAGCTCGACAAGGCACGTCAGCTCGGCCTGAACATCCTGACGGAGGACGAGTTCGAGCATCTCGCCGGCCCCCCGCCGCCAGCGGGCTGAGCGCGCACGCGCGCTTCGTGTAGCCCGAGTGAGCCATCGGCGCCGGCCACCGGCGACGGTCACCGATGCGCTGGAGACGCGAGTTCTTCCAACGGTGCTCGAGAAGCGCCGCGGTCGTTCGATCTTGCGCCGAAGGCGCAAGGTCCTCGCGGGCTAGCGAGGCGCGAGGCGAGCGCGGGATGCCCGGATCTGCGCCTGCAGGAGTCCTGAGGGACCTCGAGCGTACTTCCTGTACGTGAGTCGCGAAGGACGACGAAGGCGCAGAGATGGGCTTCCCCCGCCGCCGCAGCCACGCCGAGCGCCCGGCTCCGAATCCCCCGATCGCGAAGCACCTTCGACGACGCGAGCCGACGCCACCCTGGGCACGCAGCGCCTGCCTTGCGTGGCGGGCAGGGGGATGCCATCGAGGGGCGTTGCTGGCGAGCCCAGCAACCGGGGTGCATGCTCCCCGCCAAGGAAACCTCGCATGACGACTCGCATCAAGATCATGGTCGCGCTGCCCGAGCGGCGCCGCCTCGACGCACCGACCCGAAGGGAGCGGGACATCTCGGCCGTGTTCGATCGGCTGTTCACGCCGGCGCATCCCTTCAGTCTCGCGGCCGAGGGGCTGTGGCATCCGCTCACCGACATCCACGAGTTCGAGGACTGCTTCCTCATCAGGATGGATCTCGCGGGCGTGGATCCGCGCGGCATCGAAGTGATGAAGGAGGGACGCTGCCTCGTCGTGAGGGGGCATCGTCCCGAGCCGGCGCTGCATCGCGCCGTCGCCTGTCATCAGCTCGAGATCTCCTATGGGGCCTTCGAGCGCGTCGTCTGTCTGCCCGTGGAGTTCTCGGCCGATCAGGTTCGCGTCGAGTACGGCCTCGCGGGTTTCTTCCAGATCACGGTCCTGAAGGTCTGAACATGGCGAAAACACCGAAGAGCGAAGATCGCGACAAGCTCGGCGAGAGCGTCGAGCAGCTACGGCAGGGCGAGACGAAGGGCGCCGCTCCGCCCGCGGGCGCGCCCGAGTCCGGCACGGAGCGCGGACAGGCGCCGCCTCCCGGTCCGGCGGAGATCCCAATCCTCGCGGTGCGCAACACGGTCGTGTTCCCGAACACCGTCGTGCCGCTCACGATTGGCCGCGCGAAGTCGCTCGCCGCGGTCGGCGAGGCCATGAAGGGACCGCGGATCCTCGGCATCCTCACGGAGCGACCCGAGCACTCCGTCAAGACGGACGACATCACCGGCGAAGGGCTCTACGAGATCGGCACGTGGGCCGTGATCCACAAGATGATCCGCGTGCCGGGCGGTGACGCCAAGATCCTCGTGCAGGGCCTCGCCCGGTTCAGGGTCGGTGCGTTCACGTCGCGCGATCCCTTCCTGGCCGCGAAGGTGGAGGTCCTCGACGACACGAAGGTCCAGAAGACGACGGCGCTCGAGGCGCTCATGCGCGGCTGCATCGAGCAGGCGGAGAAGGTCATCAGCCTCTCGCCGTACCTGCCCGAGGAGCTGCGGCAGGCCATCAACGCGATCGAGGATCCGCTGCATCTCGCCTACCTCGTCGGCTCCGTCATCAAGATGGATCTCGCCGACAAGCAGGCGGTGCTCGAGGAGAACGACGCGGCGGCCAAGCTCGACAAGGTCACCGCCGCGGTGACGCGCGAGCTCCACGTGCTGCAGATCGGCGGGAAGATACAGAGCCAGGTCGCGAGCGAGCTGGAGAAGAAGCAGAAGGAGTTCTTCCTGCGCGAGCAGCTTCGCGCCATCAAGGAGGAGCTGGGCGAGGGGGACGAGGACTCCGACGTCTCGAACCTCCGCGAGCAGGTCGAGAAGGCCGATCTCCCCGAGCACGTCCGCAAGGACGCGGAGCGGGAGCTGGGCCGGCTCGAGAAGATGCACTCGTCATCTCCCGAGTACCACGTCATCCGCACCTACCTCGACTGGATCCTCAACATCCCGTGGAAGGTCGTGACGGAGGACAACCTCGACCTCGACAACGCGCGCCGCGTGCTCGACGAGGATCACCACGATCTCGAGAAGGTCAAGGATCGCCTCATCGAGTTCCTCGCGGTGCGGAAGCTGAAGGCGGAGCCGAAGGGGCCCATCCTCTGTCTCGTCGGCCCTCCGGGTGTCGGCAAGACGTCGCTGGGCAAGTCGGTCGCGCGGGCGCTCGGCCGGAAGTTCCAGCGCTTCAGCCTCGGCGGCATCCACGACGAGGCGGAGATCCGCGGGCATCGCCGAACCTACGTCGGCGCCATGCCGGGGCGCGTCGTGCAGGCGCTCAAGCGCTCCGGCTCGTCGAATCCGATCATCATCCTGGACGAGATCGACAAGGTCGGCCGCGACTTCCGCGGCGATCCGTCGTCGGCGCTCCTCGAGGTGCTCGATCCCGAGCAGAATTTCGCGTTCCGCGATCACTATCTCGACCTGGACCTCGACCTCTCGCGGGTCCTGTTCATCACGACGGCGAACAACCTCGACACGATCCAGCCGGCGCTGAGGGATCGCATGGAGATCCTGCGCCTGCCGGGGTACACGACCGAGGACAAGGTCCACATCGCGCGCCACTTCCTCGTGCCCAAGCAGATGGCCGAGAACGGCATCGCCGACCGGGAGCTCGAGGTGTCGGACGACGCCATAAGGCGTCTCGCGACCGGCTGGACCTCGGAGGCCGGCGTCCGCAACCTGGAGCGCCAGATAGCGACGCTCTGCCGCAAGGTGGCGACGCGCGTGGCGCGCGGCGAGACGGTGCCGACGCGGATCGACGCGGAAGACGTGAGCGACTACCTGGGTCCGCAGCGCATCTTCCCGGATGCGGCGCGCCGCACGTCCTTGCCGGGCGTCGCGACGGGCCTCGCGTGGACGGAGGATGGCGGACAGATCCTGTTCGTCGAGGCGCTGCGCATGCCCGGCAAGGGCAACCTCGTGCTGACCGGCCAGCTCGGCGAGGTCATGCAGGAGTCGGCGAAGACGGCGCTCTCGTACGTGCGCAGCGCCTACGCCGAGCTGGGCCTCGAGGAGAAGTTCTACGAGGGCCAGGACATGCACGTGCACGTGCCGGCGGGCGCCATCCCCAAGGACGGGCCCTCGGCGGGCGTGAGCCTCGCGACGGCCATCGCGTCGATCTTCACCGGTCGCTGCGTGAAGCACTCGATCGCGATGACGGGCGAGATCACCCTGACGGGTCTCGTGCTGCCGGTGGGCGGCATCCGCGAGAAGGTGCTGGCCGCGAAGCGCGCGGGAATCAACGAGATCATCCTCCCCAAGCGCAACGAGGGGGACGTCTCGGAGATCCAGCCGGAGTACCGCGAGGGCGTCACGTTCCACTTCGCCGAGACCGTAAGCGACGTGTGGCAGCTCGCGCTCATGGAGCCGGGCGAGTCAATTGCCGAGAAGGAGCGCCGCCCGGCCGCGGCCACGACGCACTGAACCTCGGTCAGCTCGCGCCCTGCGTGAGCTCGCCGAGGGCTTCGAGCAAGGCATCGACATCCTCGGCTCGCGTGAGCGGGCCGAGCGATGCCCGCACCGTACCGTCGGGCAGCGTGCCCATCGCGGCATGCGCGCCCTCGGCGCAGTGGACGCCGGCTCGCACCGTCACGGCGTGCTCGGAGTCGAGGATGGCCTCGACTTCGAGCGGCGAGAATCCCTCGACGACGAAGCTCGCGACCGGAACGCGCGGCGTGCCGGCAGGGGATGCGACGACGCGCAGCCCGGGGAGGCGCGCGAGCCCGTGAAGGAGTCGCGCGTCGAGGGCCTCCATTCGGGCACGGACGACGGCCGGACCGCTCTCGAGCCACCAGCCGGCGGCAGCATCTAGGCCGAGGATGGCGGGAAGCGGAGGCGTGCCTGCTTCGAGCGTCGAGGCAGCGTCACCGCCGTCGAACTGGCCGCCGCCGTCCCGCAGCGCGCGCATCTCGAGGTCCTCGCCCACGACGAGGGCGCCGCAGCCCATCGGGCCGGCGAGCGCCTTGTGGCCAGCGACGACGATCGCGGCGCGCGGGCCGAGAGCGTCCAGCGCGAGATCCACGTGGCCCGCAGCCTGCGCAGCGTCGACGACGAGCGGCGGGCCTGACGCGAGCGCGCGGGCAATCTCCTCGAGCGGCTGCACCAGGCCGGTGACGTTCGAGGCGGCGTTGACGACCACGCAGGCTGCGCTCGCGGCAGCCTCCGCGAGCGCGTGTCGATCGATGAGC
>Ga0315912_10003001_pt1 | contig 17260 bp, 17 predicted proteins | sample VfabasoilMG_FD_204469 | JGI IMG/M metagenome (GOLD analysis project Ga0315912, IMG submission 204469) | Garden soil microbial communities collected in Santa Monica, California, United States - V. faba soil | ecosystem: Environmental > Terrestrial > Soil > Garden | place: USA: California...
CATCCCGAAGGGCGGTTCGAGGAAGCGCATGTATTCGAGCGCTGGGCACATATCGGCACGGCGCGCGACGAAGACGAATTGCTCGGCTACACCGAAGGCCGCGTCGAGATCGATTTCGATCCGGACATCTATCGGATCTTGGTGAGATACGTGGCAAAAAACCGCGGCTCGGCGAGGCCGCTCAAAACAGCTTCGACTGCGATCCCCACGTAGGCTCCGCGTCGTCGAGGCACTCCGGGCCTTCGAAGCGCGAGTTGCTCATGCGCCGCGTCACCGCGCGCATCTTCGTTTCCCCCTTGAAGGGGCCGAGGAGAGCGCGCGCCGCAGACGCATCAGGAGAGAGCCAGATATCGGCTTGTTCCGGCGAGAGGATCACGGGCATCCGATCGTGGATGGAGCCGACCGTCTCGTTCGCATCCGTCGTCACGATCGTGAACGTGTCCACCGGCTCGCCGCTTTCCGGACGCCAGCGCTCCCAGAGGCCCGCGAAGGCGAACACCGGCGCTTCGGGAAACGTGATCGCGTAGGGCTGCTTCTGCCCGGGAGCGCCCTGCCATTCGTAGAATCCCGTCGCGGGCACGATGCAGCGGCGCTTCTCGAGCGCCTTGCGGAAGGCCGGCTTCTCGGCGACGGTTTCGGCGCGCGCGTTGATCATCTGCGTGCCGACCGCGAGCTCCTTCGCCCACGAGGGGACGAGTCCCCAGCGCAGCATCGCCAGCTCGCGAGGCGGCTCGCTTCCGGATTCGTCGCGACGCGCGAGGCGAACGACGGGCGCCGCCTGCGTGGGCGCGATGTTGTATCGCTTCTTCACGTCGGCGGCGGGCACGCGAAACGTGTAGGCGATAATGTTGCCGTCCGCGTCGAGGAAGTAGCGCGAGCACATGCAGGAAGTCTAACGGAGAGGGGAGGGCGCGCTTGAAGGTCGTGAAGTGGCTCGTGATCGGCGTCGCGACGCTCGCGGTGCTCTTCCTCGTGATCGGCTTCCTGCTCCCCTCGAAGTTCAACGTCTCGCGCTCGACGCAGATCAACGCGCCGGCGGAGAAGGTGTACGCGCTCCTCGCCGCGCCGCGTGAGTGGCCCAGGTGGACGGTGTGGAATCGCCGCGATCCGGGCATGAAGGTGACCTACTCCGGCGCGGAATCGGGCAAGGGCGCGAAGTGGGCCTGGGAAAGCCAGAGCGAGGGCGTGGGCAACATGGAGTTCACCGCCGCCGAGCCCGGCAAGCGGATCGAGTACGTCCTCGTCTTCCCCGAATTCGGCATGCGCTCGACCGGCGCGTTGACGCTGCTTCCCTCGGGCAGCGGCACGCAAGTCACGTGGGCGACCGTCGGCGACGTCGGCGCCAACCCCATCAACCACTATTTCGCGGCGCTCATGGACCGGATGGTCGGACCCGATTTCGAAGGCGGTCTTGCCAACCTCAAGGCGCTCGCCGAGAAGCCGTGAGCGCCGGCGGCGCGCCGTTTCCGTGTCCTTCGTGCGGAGCCGCGATGGAGCGCCGCGCCTTCGCGCGCCGCCCCGAAGGATCGCTCGACCTCGACCTCTGCTTCGCATGCCAGTCGATCTGGCTCGACCAGTACGAGAGCTCGCAGCTCACGCCCGCCGCCACGATCGACCTCTTCCGCCAGATCCACGCTCACCCGACGGATTCGGCGCGGCCCGTTTCCGACACCGCGGAGTGCCCGATCTGCGCCGGGCGCCTCCTTCACACGCACGACGTCCAGCGAACCAATCGCTTCGTGTACTACCGCTGCCCGGTGCGCCACGGGCGCCTCATCACCTTCTATCACTTCCTGCGCGAGAAGCAGTTCGTGCGCTCGCTGTCGGGCGCGGAAATCATGCGGCTTCAGGCGACCGTGAAGCAGGTGCGCTGCTCGAGCTGCGGTGGACCGGTCAACGTGGAGAAGGACGCCGCGTGCCCGTATTGCCAGGCGCCGCTCTCGATCCTCGATACCGAAGCGGTGCAGCGCACGCTCGCCGAGCTCGACGCCGCCGGGCGCCAGGAGACCCGCCGGCCGGACGTGCAAGCCGCGACTTTCGAGGCCATGCTGCGGGCGCGCCGCATCGAGGAGCAGTGGCAGGCGGAGCAGCGGATGACGAGCGGCATCGACCTCCTGCGCCTGACGATCGGCCTTTTCACCGAACACCTCTGACGGGAGGCGGTCCAATGGTCATGCGACTTTCCTTCGCCTTGCTCGCGTTCACGCTCGCCGCGTGCGCTTCGTCCGCCAATCCCCGGGAGGGCCCCATGACGACGTCGATCGCCGGAACGAGGTGGGCCGTTGCCGTCGAAGGGGCCGCCTCCGATCGACCGCGCCTGGAGTTCCAGCCCGATGGCCGTGTCGCCGGATACAGCGGATGCAACTCGGTGAGCGGCACGTGGAAGCTCGAAGGCGATGCCGTTCGGCTGGGCCCGCTCATCATGACGAAGCGCGCATGCCCGGGCGCTCGCGACGAGATGGAGCGCCGGTTCATGCAGGCGGTCGGCGGCAATGCGCGGCTCTCGATCGTGGGCGGCCGCCTGGTCGCCGTGGGCGAGGGCGGTGCGCGCCTCGAGTTCTCGCCGGACTCTTCCCGCTAGTCCTTCTTCGCCGCGGCGAGGAGGCGTGCTGTCTCGAGGGACTGTCGTGTCCCGGAGCCCGGTCTTGAGCTCGCGCCATGCAAGCGGGACCGAGACGCCAAGGCCCGGACGCGCCCGCGCCGAGAAGGCCGCGATGGTGGAAGCCTGGAAGCTGTTCCGCAGGTAGTCGATGAAGATGCGGCCGACGCGATGTCGTCCCGGTTCAGTCCTTTCGGAGCCTTCCCTGGGCCAGGGAGACGCGGTCGCCCACCCGGAAGCCGGGGTCGGTGGGGTAGCGGAGGATCTTGCGGCTGCCATCATCGAAGCGCACGCGCACCTCCCAGCGGGCGTTGCGCGGCTCGCGCTCGTGGTAGGCGGTCGAGGAAATCGTCCCGCAGTGAGGGCAGGGACGGGACGCCTTCGCGGGTTGGGGCGGTGGATCGGCCGGAGGACCCGTGATCACGCTCTCGCCCGGCGAGAGCGTTTCCGGCGGGGCGATGCCGATGATCTTCGTGGGCAGGGGAGCGCTCGCCGGCGCTTCACCCGAAGCCCAGTCGGGCAGCCAGCCCGCGATCGCCGCGATGCCGCCGATCGCCGCGATGCCGACCGCGGCGGCCGCGACGATCAGCGATTGCCGGGTCCGGGGAGACACGCGCCGTCAGATCTCGACATGGGTCCCCAGCTCGACCACGCGGTTCGGCGGGATGTTGAAGAAGTCCGTCGCGCGCGTCGCGTTGCGCGTCATCCACGCGAACAGGTGGTCTCGCCACAAGGCCATGCCGATCGCGTCGTCGGCGGGGATCACGGTTTCGCGCGACAGGAAGAACGATGTGTCCATCACGTCGAACGCCAGCCCGTAACGCACGCGGCACGTGTTCAGGATCTCGTCGATGTCCGGCTGCTCCTTGAACCCGTACCACGCCTCGAGCTTGTAGAAGCCGCTCGCCAATTGCTCGAGCTGCACCCGGTCCTCGCGCGGCACGATCGGCACGTCGTGCGTGATGATGGTGAGGAACACGGTCTGCTCGTGGAGCACCTTGTTGTGCTTCAGGTTGTGCAGCAGCGCGTGCGGCACCGACTCCGGCTGGCTCGTCATGAAGATCGCCGTGCCCGAGACGCGCGACGGCGGATGCGCCGTGAGGCTCTCGATGAAGGGCTTCAGCGGAATGCCTTGCTCCATCTGCCGGCGGAACATGAGCGTCCGGCCGCGCTTCCACGTCATGAGGAGCGTGAAGCACGTGATCCCGATCACGACCGGGAACCACCCGCCCGAGAGGAACTTCGCGCTGTTGGACGCCAGGAACGCGATGTCGACCAGGAGCATCGACCCGATCACCACCGTCACCGTCACGCGCGACCATTTCCACAGGCGCCGCGCCACGACCATCGCGAGCGCGCACTCGATCACCATGGTCGCGGCGACCGCGATGCCGTAGGCGTTCGCGAGATTGTCCGAGGTCTGGAAGAGCAGCACCAGCAGAACGACGGAAACGAAGAGCATCCAGTTGATGAACGGCACGTAGATCTGCCCGATCTCGCGCGAGGACGTGTGCAGGATCTCGAGCCTCGGGATGTATCCGAGCTGGATCGCCTGGCGCGTGACCGAGAACGCCCCCGAGATGCATGCCTGGGAGGCGATCACGGTCGCCGCGGTCGCGAGCACGACCATCGGCAGGAGCGCCCAGCCCGGCAGCATGAGGTAGAAGGGATTCTTGATCGCTTCCGGATTCGAGAGGATGAACGCCGCCTGGCCGAAGTAGTTGAGGAGCAGCGCGGGCATCACGAGGCCGAACCAGCCGATGCGGATGGCGCGCTTGCCGAAGTGGCCCATGTCCGCGTAGAGCGCTTCACCCCCGGTAAGGGCGAGGAACACGGCGCCCAGCACCAGGAAGCCGAGCCGCGGATACGCCCCCAGGAAGCTCACCGCATACGCCGGACTCACGCCCGCGAGCACGCCGGGGTTCTGGGCGATCTGCGCGAGTCCGGCCGCGCCGATCGCCAGGAACCACACGATCGTGATCGGCCCCATGAACGCTCCGACTTTCCCCGTGCCGTGCGTCTGGATCATGAAGAGGCCGGCCAGCACGACGAGCGTGATCGGGATCACGTAGGGCTTGAGCTCATGCGCCTGCACTTCCAGGCCCTCGACGGCGGAGAGCACCGAGATCGCCGGCGTGATCATGCTGTCGCCGTAGAACATCGATGCGCCGAAGATGCCGACGCCGATGATGACCCAGCGGAAGCGCGGCTCGTGGCGGATGTTGCGCAGCGCGAGCGCGAGGAGCGCGAGGATGCCGCCCTCGCCATTGTTGTCGGCCCGCATCATCACGACCAGGTACTTGAAGGCGATGACCCACGCCATCGACCAGACGATGAGCGAGATGATCCCGAGCACGTTGTCGGGCGTGAGCGGGATGCCGTGCTCAGGACCGAACGCCGTCTTGAGCGCGTATAGCGGGCTCGTCCCGATGTCGCCGAAGACGACGCCGATCGCGCCGACCACCAGGGCCGCGGTGGCGCGGGTGCCCATCGGAAGGGATGCTGCGGGTGCGGCGGTTGCGCTCATTTCGTTAGGGGGCGCACTATACGCCCCCCTGCTGCGCTGCACAATGACCCCACGGCCGTATCACCCGCCGGGCCGCGAACTCTGAGCCAATTATTTGATTTAAAAATGAATTTATACATTGTGACGGGCCCAACGCGCGGCCTCGGAAAGGCGCTCTGCGACCAGGTCGGGCGCCATCCCGAAAACGAGCTTATCGCCCTTGGACGCGCGCCGGACGCGCCGGTGCCCGGCGGCGCGCGGCTGGAAGTGGACCTCGCTGATACTCGTGCGATCGAAACGGCGTGCGACCGGATCGAGCAGCGCATCCGTGGAAAGCGCTACGAGAAGGCGGTGCTCATCAACAATGCGGGAATCGTGGAGCCCGTGGCGCCGCTGGAGCGGGTGTCGGCGGCGGACCTCGAGCGCAGTCTCGTCGTGAACCTCGTGGCACCGCTCCTGCTGATGCGCCGCTTCCTGCTCGCTACGGAAGGGGCGGCCATCCTGCGCCGCATCATCAATATTTCCTCTGGCGCGGGACGGCGGCCGGTCTCCGGGTGGACGGCATATTGCGCTGCGAAGGCCGGGCTCGACATGGCATCGCGGGTTGTCGCCCTGGAGGCGCAGACCCGGCGGCGCCCGGTCGAGGTTGCCAGCCTCGCGCCGGGCGTGATCGATACCGGCATGCAGGAGACCGTCCGCTCCATGCCCGAAGCAGCCTTCGCGGATGTCGAGCGGTTCCGGAAGATGAAGGCGGAAGGGCAACTCCAGGCGGCGGAAGATGTCGCGGCGCGCATCCTGGCGGCCGAGGCCGAGGGACGGTTCAAGGGGGATGTCGTCCTGGATTTGCGAACGCTGCCCTAAGGCGGAATAGGAGCAGTGGGTGCGTTGTTCGCAGGACTGCAGTAAGCTATCCGCCGCCCGAACCACAACCCCCGAGAGGAGATTCCATGAAACGCGCACTGGCCCTGGGAGTATCGCTGCTGTTCGCCGCCGGCACGGCGATGGCCTTTCACTGCCCGAAGGACATGAAGGCGATCGACGACGCGCTCGCCAAGAACCCGAAGCTCACCGAAGCCCAGATGAAGGAAGTGAAGGCGCAGCGCGCCAAGGGCGAGGAGCTGCACAAGGCCGGCAAGCACCAGGAGTCGGTGGACGAGCTCGCCAAGGCCATGAAGACCCTCGGCATCGCGGCGAAGTAAGCTTCCCTGTTTCCGAAGCGCCGCGGCTTGCCGCGGCGTTTTCATTTCTGCAGGCCCGGGCGTCCCGTTTCGACGGCGAACGACGCGAGCGTCGAGACGCCCGCCCCGGGTTGCTTCACCGTCTCGACCACGCGAAGCTTCGCTTCGAGCCGCCTCGTCCGGATGTCGAGCAGCACGTAGCCCCGCATCGTCGATTCCGCGAAGGCGATGTCCGGATTGTTCGCGCGGATCTCGTCCGTGACGCGCACGGTGTTTCCCTGAGAGCTGATCGAGGTGCCGCAGAATTCAGCGGCGAGGATCGGTGACGACGAGTCTCCCGCACGGGCGCGAATGTCCGCGACGAAATTGGCGTGCACGTCACCTCCGATCAACACTGGATTGGCGGGCTTGCGGGCCGCGATCGACGCGAGGAGCCGCGAGCGGGCGCCCGGATAGCCATCCCAGCCGTCGGTCCAGTGGATGAATCCGCCCTTGCCGTCGGGCCGCGCCGATTCCATGAAGCGCGTTTGCTGGGCGATCAGGTTCCACCGCGCGCGCGAGGCGCCGAGTCCTTCGTCGAGCCAGCGCTCCTGGTCGCGTCCGAGCAGCGTGCGGCTTTCGATCAGCCGCTCGGTGCAGTCGCCGCCCACGAGCCGGCCGCCGCCCTTGCCCTCCGGCGCGCAGGCCTGGTGCGAGCGGTACTGGCGGTCGTCGAGCGCGTGGATCGTCGCGAGCGCCCCGAATTCGTGGCGGGCGTAGATCCGGACTTCGCCGTTCGCGCGAAGCACCGAGGAGCGCAGCGGCATGTGCTCGAAGTAGGCCCGGTAGGCGGCTGCGCGCCGCGCGAGGAAATGCGGGTCGAGGGTCTGCGAGCGATCGTCCGCGTAATCGTTCTCGACTTCGTGGTCATCCCAGATGACGATCCAGGGTGCGCTCGCGTGCGACTTCTGGAGGTTGCCATCGGACTTGTACAGGGCGTGGCGCACGCGGTAGTCCGCGAGCGTGCGCGGCTCGCCGGCACCGTGCTTGCGCACATGGTCGCGGCCCCACGAGGACTCGTAGATGTAGTCGCCGAGGAAGGCGACGAGGTCGATATCCTCCGTCGCGAGGTGAGCGTGCGCGTTGTAGAACCCCTGCTCGTATTGCTGGCAGGAAGCGAACGCCATGCGAAGGCGCTCGTCGCCGTGGCCCGGCGCCGGGGCGGTGCGCGTGCGTCCGACGGGGCTGCGTGCGTCGCCCGCGTCGAAGCGATAGAAGTACTCGCGCGCCGGCTCGAGCGGGCCGGCTTCGACGTGGATCGCATGCGCGCGGGATGGATCGGCGATCGCGGTGCCGGACTTCACGATGCGGCGGAAGGATTCGTCGGCCGCGATTTCCCACCGGACTTCGAAGGGCAACGGATCGATGCCGCCGTCTTCGCGCAACGGCAGCGGCGCGAGCCGCGTCCAGAGGACGACGCTGTCGGCGCGCGGCGAGCCGGAGGCGACGCCCAGGGAGAACGGGTATGCGGCAAATCGGGGCGCTTCCGCGGCGGAAACGGGGATGGGGCGAAAGAACGCTGAGGCGCCGAGCATCGCGGCGCGTTGCAGGAACGCGCGGCGCGTGCGTGGCGACTTCACGCCGGCTTGCGAATGAACGCGATCCAGATCGTCGTCGCGAGGATGATCACGAACCAGACGAGCGCCCACTCCGCGATCGAGAGCCCCAGGAACCTCCACGAAACCACGGAGCAGTCGCCGGAGCCCGCGAAGATCTTCGGCAGCGCCTGCGAGAGCGGGAACCGCTCGAGGATCCCCTCGAGGTCCGCGCCGCACGACGCCGTTTTCGGCGGGTAATGCTGGATGTACGACTGCCGCGTGGCGGTTCCGCCCCCGACCAGGGCGAGCAGCACCAGCAGGACGCCATAGGCTTTCAGGGCGAGGCCCGCGCGCGGGCCGTGGATCGCCGCCGCGAGCGCGACGAGGCCGATCGCCACGAAGACATAGCGCTGCAGGATGCACATCGGGCAGGGGTCGAGCCCCTTCTGCTCCTGCAGGTAGATCCCGAAGGAGAGCAGGCCGGCGCAGGCGAGGAATAGGGCGAGGAAGACGAGGCGGGGCGTGGGACGAATCAAGGCGGGATGCGGCGAGTGGCGGGCGTTGCGATTTTCTCACAACTTCTCTGCGCCTCCCGGATGGGGTAGGGTGGACGCATGAGACTTACCATTCGATTGCTCGCGTTCGTGGCGATGGCCCTTCCGGTATGCGCGGCCGCCGCCGAGATCAACGTTCTCAGCGGAGGGGCCGTGAAGTCGGGCTTCACCGATGCCGCGGCGGCCTGGGAGAGGAAGTCGGGCCACAAGGTGAAGGCCACCTTCGCGCCGGCGGGCGAGATCCGCAAGCGCCTCGCGGCGGGCGAGAAGTTCGACCTCATCATCGTTCCCGGCGAGAATCTCGCCGCGTTCGAGCGGGAAGGCATCGTGTCGCCGGGCACGTCGAAGCCGATCGCCTCGGTGGGCATCGGCGTCGCGGTGAAGAAGGGCGCGCCGGTGCCCGACATCTCGTCGGCCGAAGGGGTGAAGAAGATGCTTGTCGGCGCGAAGTCGCTCACGTACATGGATCCCACGCGCGGCACCAGCGGGAAGCACGTCGACGAAGTCGTGCTGCCGAAGCTCGGCGTGCGCGACGAGATTCGCGCCAAGACGAAGTTCGGCGAGGGCGGAATGATCGCCGAGAAAGTCGCGAGCGGCGAGGTCGAGATCGCGATCCACCAGATGACCGAGATCATGCCGGTCGCCGGCGTGACTCTCGTCGGTCCGCTCCCGCCCGATCTCCAGAAGGTGACCGTCTACACCGGCGCGCTGCCGCGCGCCTCCGCGGCCCCCGCCGAAGCCGCCGCGCTCCTCGCCTTCCTCGCCTCCGCCGAAGCCCGCGCCCTCTTCGCCGCTCGCGGCTACTCCGCCCCCTGAAAACCGGGACAGTCCCGGTTTTTGGCCGTGCCCCCTGAAAACCGGGACAGTCCCGGTTTTGGCGCTGTTTCGCGCTGAATTGCCCGTTAGCACCACTATCCTTTGCCGCCTTCGGTCGGCAGAATAGCCGCTGGCGCCTCCCCAAACAGGCGCCCACTATAAAAAAACTTTATAAATCAACGATATGGAACTATACCGTCTTGGCCTGATGGACATGCTGCGCACGGTGCGCGAGGGACGCGCCACCGTGCAGGAGCTGGTCGAGTCCTGCTCGGCGCGCATTGCCGCCGTCGATCCGTCGATCCAGGCCTGGGAATGGTTCGACGCCTCGCGCGCGATGGCCGAAGCCGAGGAACGGGCGGGCGGGATCCTCGCCGACCTGCCGCTCTTCGGAATCCCGGTCGGCGTGAAGGACATCATTTCGACTCGGGGCATTCCGACGCGCATGGGCTCGCGCATCTTCGCGAACCACGTTCCGACGCATTCGGCGTGGGTCGTCCGTCGCCTGGAGGCGCTCGGCGGCCTCGTGATGGGGAAGACCGTCACGACCGAGTTCGCCTATCGAACCCCGGGGAAGACGCGCAATCCGTGGAATGGCGCGCACACGCCCGGTGGCTCCTCCAGCGGGTCGGCTGCCGCGGTGGCGGCGGGCTTCGTTCCCGTCGCGATCGGGACGCAAACGCTCGGATCGGTCATTCGCCCGGCCGCGTTCTGCGGCGTGGTGGGCTACAAGCCGAGCTTCGGCGCGATTTCCCGAAACGGCATCCATCCATTCAGCGCGACGCTCGACACGGTCGGCGTGTTTGCGCGTTCCGTCGCCGACGCCGCGTGGTTCGGCGCGTGCCTCATGGGAGTCGACGCGCGCGACGAAGCGACGAGCGTGAAGGGTGCCACGCGCACGCTGCGCGTTCCGCTCGAGCTGCTCGTTGCCCCGCCGCGCCTCGCGGTCGTTCGCACGTCCAAGTGGCCGCTCGCGACCGAGTCGCAGCGCAACCATTTCGAGGAGTGCCTCCAGACGTTGAAGGGCGCGGGCGCAACCGTGCGTGAAATCTCGCTGCCGAAGGCTTTCGACGACGCGTGGGACAACGTGATGACGATCGCGTCGCGCGACGCGGTGAAGAGCCTGGCCCCGATCGAGTCGCGCCATCGCATCCGCCTCTCGCCGCCGCTCATCGAGCTCCTCGATCGCGGGCATCGGGTGACGCCGGAGGCCTACACCCGCGCGCGCACCAAGCGCGAGGACTATCGCCGCTGGTTCGAGGGACTCTTCGACGGCCACGACGCGATCGTCACGATTCCGGCGCCGGGCGAAGCGCCCGAAGGCCTGCAGAGCACCGGCGACGCGACGTTCAACTCGCTCTGGACGCAGACCGGACTTCCGGCGGTCACGATTCCTTCGGGGCGCGGCCCGCGCGGGCTGCCGCTGGGGCTGCAGGTCGTCGGCCGCTACCGCGAGGACGAGCGCGCGCTGCAGGTCGCCGCCTGGTGCGAGTCCGTCATGGCGCTGCCCGCCGCTCTCGCGGGGGACTGAAAGCCCCCGAAAACCGGGACAGTCCCGGTTTTTGCCGCAACAGTCACCACCAGGAGGTCGAGAACGCAGTAGAAGGCACCCGCCGCGATCGGCGGATTGTCGGAGCGCAGCCCGAGCCACGGCACCTGCGCGGACCACACCCAGTTCCCCATCCACGTGCCGTAGAGCTCCATCGCGAGCGAGAGCACGAACATGATCGCGTAGAGTTTCCGGGAGGGCGACAGCAGCATGCACGCCAGGAACAGCGCGTAGAGGAGCGGCCCCATCGTGTCGCGCCCGACCCATGCGAACAGCAGCACGACCGGAAACGCCAATGCCGCAATCCACCACTCGCGCCCGTCGGGAAGCCGCTCGGCAAGCTGCATTCCGAGGAAGAAGAGCAGGACATGGCCCGGCGGAACGAAAAGAGGGATGTTGCCGAGCCGATACTCGTACAGCCCCCAGACGAGCGACAGGAACACTTCGCCCAGGGTCGCGAAGAGAAGACACGCGAAGAGCGCCGGACGTTGGCGCACATCGCTCCGGCCCCAGAGCGTGAGAAAAAGCAGCCAGGTGAGCGCGCTCACGACGACTTGCCCGTGTCGCCCCCAATGCTGGTCGACTGCCAGCCCTACCACGATCGTTGCGACGATCAACGCGTTCATCGCCGCATTTTGGCAGAAGTGCTAGTGATCCGATGCTTTCGGTCGCCCCGGCCGACGCGCGCGCGTACAGATGCCGAGTTCCAGGCCGAGCTGGCGATGGAATTCCTCGTCGCCGACCGCGCGGCTGGCCCGAGCTGCGGCGCGAAATTGCTCGAGCAGGCTCGCATCCATGGCCTGCCGGCAGAGAGCGCCATAAGCACTCTGGCGGAGCTCGGAGTCGTGTCCCAGCTCCAGATAGAGTGAGTGCGGCGTAACGATCGGGCAGGCGATCCCCTCGGCGTTGTGCCGGTAGCTGGACCACCGATAGAGGCGAGGTGCGGGGACGATTCCCGCGCGAACCGGGTTCATCTCGATGTAGCGGTAGCAGTTGAGCAGGTGTCGCTCGGTTTGGATGACGCTCGAATAGAAGCGATCGCTCCAAAGAGATCCGGTTCGCCGCTCGCGCCGATTGATCGCCTGCGCATGCTTCTGCGCAACCTGCTTCATCATCAACGAGGGGCCCATCGCACTTTCCGATGTGACCAGAAGGTGCACGTGATTCGTCATCAGGACAAACGCATGGATGCGGCACTCGTGCTTCGCGGCTGATTCTGCAAGCACGTCGAAATACCGTTCGAAATCCCTGGCGAACAGGAAGCAGTCGGCACGGTTGTGACCACGCTGCACGATGTGCAACGGATAGCCTGGGGCGCGTATTCGGGCAATTCTCGGCATGTCCGAGTAACGAAGTGGATCAGCGCCGGAGGACAAGCCGGACGAAAAAAACCGGGAAAAAAACCGGGACAGTCCCGGTTTCGAGGGTCGGATAACCGGGACTGTCCCGGTTTCCAGGCCTCAGCCCTGGCGGCGCTCCGAGATGACCACGGGCGTGGACGCGGATCCCGCGGGCGGGGGCGCGGGCGAACGCGTGGGACGGTGCGCGGCCGGCGTGGGACGCTCGAGCGCGTAGCCCTGCACCATGTCCATGCCGTAGGAGCGCAGGATCTCGAGGCACTGCTCGTCCTCGACCGCCTCGGCCACGGTGAGCTTGTTGAAGCCGCGCGCGATGTCGAGCATCGCCTTGACGAACACCTGGTTGTCGCGGCTCTTCCCGAGGTTGCGGATGAAGAGGCCGTCGATCTTCAGCACGTCCACCGGGAGCTGCTTGATGTAGGCGAAGGTGGCGAAGCCGGCGCCGAAGTCGTCGAGGGCGACCTTGCAGCCGATCGCGTGCAGCCGCTCGATGAAGCGCTGCGCGTCGCGCATGTCTCCGATGGCCGCGGTCTCCGTGATCTCGAGGAAGAGCCGCGACGCGTCCACGTGGCGCTCCATGAGCTGCATCGCGATGAAGTCCGCGATCGCGGGCTCGTTCACGGAGCGGCCCGACAGGTTGACGGCGATCGGCGCCATCGCCGGGTCGGCCGCGAGGTGCTCGATCGCGGCGTTCAGCGTCCAGCGATCGATGTCGATGATGAGGTTGGACTTCTCGGCGTACGGGATGAACTGCGAGGGCGGCAGCAAACGCCCGGTCGACTCGTCCGGCATGCGCAGGAGCGCCTCCGAGTAGCAGCGCTTCAGCGTGTTCGTGTCGAACACACCCTGCAGGTGGAGCTCGAAGCCATCGTGGCGGAGCGCGTGGCGGATGCGGTCGTTCCACGTGACGAGGGAGCGCTGGCGCAGCGTCGCGGCATGGTCGGCCTGGTAGATGCGCCAGGTGTTCTTGCCCGCGTCCTTCGCCTGGTACATCGCGGCATCGGCGTGCGAGATGAGCTCGAGCGCGTCCTTGGTGTGCTCGGGCGAGATCGCGATGCCGAGGCTCGACGTGAGCGAAAGCCGCACTTCGCCGAGCGACACGGAAAGCCCCTCGATCACGCGCATGAGGCGCTCCGCGAGGGAGCGGATCTGGTCGTCGTCGGCGTTGGAAACGACGAGCGCGAATTCGTCCCCGCCGATGCGGGCGAAGAACTCGCTGCGCCGGAGCTGGGCGCGGATCTCGCCGGCGACCTGCAGCAGGACCTGGTCGCCCATGCGGTGGCCGAACAGGTCGTTCACGCTCTTGAATTCGTCGAGGTCGAAGAAGAAGAGGGCGACGCGCTCGTGGGTGCGGCCGGCGGTCTCCAGGCGCTCCGCGAGCTCGCGCTCGAAACGGCGGCGGTTGAAGAGGCCGGTGAGCGGATCGCGTTCCGCGAGGAACGACAGCTGGTTCTGCGCTTCGCGCGCCTGCGTGATGTCCTCGTGGATGAGCACCGAGCCCTGGAACTGCCGCTCCTCGTCGAGCACCGGGCAGACCATGAGCTTGAGGATCCGTCCGGACGCGAGGCGGATCTCGGTCGTCGAGTTCGCGCGCTGGTCGCCCATGAGCTCCGCGAGCCTCGAGGGGAACACCTCCTGCTCGATCGCCATGTCGTCGGCGTGCTTGAGCACGTAGAAGAGGTTCTTCCCGAGGAGCGCCTCGTTGCCCGGGATCGACCAGACTTCCGTGAACGCGGGGTTCGCGTAGACGATCCGCTGGCCGCGATCGACGAAGACGACGCCGAAGCTCATCGCGGAGAGAAGGGACAGCAGGCGTGACTGCTCGTCGCGCAGGTTCTGGGCGGTCGCCGACTGCAGGTCGTTCGCATCCTTCAGCCGCGTGAGCGTCTGGCGCAGGTCGATCTCGACGTCCTTCAGCTGCTGGATCGAATTGAACGAGAGGCGCAGCCCCAGGAAACCGCCGTCGACGCCGTAGATCGGCTGCCAGGAGTTGGAGACCCACTCGACTTCGCCGTCCTTGCGCACGATGCGGAATTCGAAGCCCGTCTCGGTCGTCTGCTGCTTGAGCGCGCGCTGGTACTCGACGTGCACGCGCACGAGGTCCTCCTCGAAGACGGGGAACCACGGGAACTGGTCGGTCGCCATGCACTCGGCCGCGGTGAAGCCCGTCAGGCGCTGCACCGAGGAGTTGATCCAGAGCAGTTGTCCGGTGGGGCTCAGCCAGCACTCGACGTCGTACGTGTAGTCGGCGATGGCGTGGAACTGCTGGCGGCTCTTCTCGAGCTCCGACACGCGGTCGCGAACCACGCCGGTCATTCGCTTGAACGCGCGCGCGAGCGTGCCGACCTCGTCGGTGTCCTGGTCCTCGATCGGGACCTCGTAGTCGCCCTCGGCGACGCGATCGGCCGCCTTCTTCAGCCTGTCCAGCCGGCGCTGGAACGGGTGCAGCAGCGCGAGGAAGATCACCACCGAGATCACGAACGCGAGCGCCGAGCGCGACGCGTTCTCGCGGAAGGCATTGTCGAGCGACTTGATCTCCCGATCGAGGGCAACTCCGATCAACATGGTGCCGATCGGCTCGCCCTTCGCCGTGAGCGCGACGAAGGTGTCGTAGCGGCGATCGCCGAAGGCCGTTTCGAGGTCGCTGTCCAGGCGCGGGAGCGCGGCGGGGCTGATGCCGGCAGCCGCGACGAGGTTGCCGACGCGGTCCTTCACGGCCACGTATTGCACGCCCGTCGGATGGAGGGAGTTGTCGAGGATGCGCTGCAGCGTCGCCGTGTCGCCCTTCTCGATCGGGACGGCGACGGCGGCGTTGAGCATCGTGCTCAGCTGGCCGAGGTTGGCCGTGAAGTCGCGATCCACGCGCCGCTGCTCCATGAACGTCGCATATCCCACGAGGCTTGCGAGCACCACCGCCTCGACGGCGAGCAGCGCCGCGACGATCTTCGTCCGGAACGAAACATGGCGCAGGAAGCGGATCCGACTCGTCATGGTTTCTTGGTTCTCTTTCCCATTCCCTGGACTGCGGGTGTTCTCGTTGCTGGGCAGTCTTCCATAGAAGGCGCCGCCCCCCTAATTTCAGCTGTAGGACGACACCGACCAACCCCGGCGCAGCCCGCCCACCGCCGCCTCCGGCTGAGCCCGACTGACCGGGCCCGGTAAAGCCGGCCATAGTGATTGAAACATTCCGGAGGTCGACATGAACAGCAAACGAACGCTTAGGGCGCTCCTCGTCGCGGCGTCCCTGGCCGCCACGGGCGCCCTCGCGGCGGAACTGCCGGCGGGCGACTACGCGCGCCTCTCGTCCCAGTACGCCGGTTGGGCGGGCGGCAAGTCGAATGCCGACGCCCTGGTAGGCGGCATGCGCAGCGGCTCCTCGATTACGCTCGTAACCACCGGCGGCGGCCGGAGCGTGAGCCTCGCCGGCTTCACCCCCTCGGCGCCGATGTCATACGGCCAGATCAGCAGCGCCCTGGCCGGTGCCCGCGAATCGCTCTCGCGCCTCGGAATCGGCAATCCCACCGCCGAGCAGATCCAGGCGGCGCTCATCGGCGGCGACATCGAAGTCGCCGACGGCCGCACGCGCCAGCTCGCCGGCGTCCTGCTGCCGCGCGGCTAGAAAAACCGGGACAGTCCCGGTTTCCGCCGCCGCCCTCCCGGAAACCGGGACTGTCCCGGTTTTTGGTTTTTGTATAGTCGCGGCATGGTGAGGCTGGGGGTGGACCTGGGGGGGACCAAGATCGAGATCGCCGCGCTGGGCGCGGGCGGGGCGGTCGTCTATCGCACGCGCATCGGCACGCCCGCGGGCGACTATGCGGCGACGGTGGCCGCGGTCGCGTTGCTGGTGGATGCGGCGGAGCGCGAGCTTGGCGAAAGCGGATCGGTCGGGATCGCGACCCCCGGCGCGCGGTCGCTGTCGACGGGCCGCATCAAGAACGCGAACTCCACTTGCCTCAACGGGCAGGCGCTCAAGGAAGACCTCGAGGCGCTCCTCAAGCGCGAGATCCGCATCGAGAACGATGCGAACTGCCTTGCGCTGTCGGAAGCAAGCGACGGCGCGGCGCGCGGCGAGCGCGTCGTCTTCGGCGCGATCCTCGGGACCGGCGTGGGCGGCGGGATCGTCATCGACGGGCGCGTGCTCACCGGCGCCAACGCGATCGCGGGCGAGTGGGGCCACAACGCGCTGCCGCTGCCGGCTTCTTCCGACCTGCCGCTCCCGCCGTGCTACTGCGGGAAGCACGGCTGCATCGAGACATACCTGTCGGGGCCGGCGCTTGCGGCCGACCATCGGCGCGCGGGCGGCGATCCCATCGCCGCGGAGGAAATCGCGAAGCGGGCCCAGGCCAACGACCCGCGCGCGGCGGCCGCGCTTCGGCGCTACGAGGAGCGCCTCGCGCGATCCCTCGCGTCCATCGTCAATATCCTCGATCCCGACGTCATCGTCCTCGGGGGCGGGCTCTCGGCGATCGGCTCGCTCTACGGCAACGTGCCCCGCCTCTGGCGCCGGCACGTCTTCTCGGATGAAGTCCGCACGCGCCTCGTGCCGCCGATGCACGGGGATTCCAGCGGCGTGCGCGGCGCGGCGAGGCTGTGGGAATGACGCAAGCGACGCCACGCCAGCATCTCATCGCGCTCGCAATCGTCGCCGTCGTGCTCGCATGGTCGGGATGGATGCCCCGGGATCGGTTCACGTGGTATCTCGAAGTGGCTCCCGTGCCGATCGCGGCGGCCATCATCGCGGCGGCTCATCCGCGCTGGCGCTTCACGCCGCTCGTGCTCACGCTGGTCGCGATCCACGCCTGCATCCTCATGGCGGGCGGCAAGTACACGTACGCCGAAGTGCCGCTTTTCAACCTGCTGCGGGACGAGCTCGGCCTCGCCCGCAACTACTACGATCGAGTGGGTCATTTCGCGCAGGGCTTCGTGCCCGCGATGGTGGCGCGCGAGATCCTGCTGCGGCACGAGGTCGTGAAGCGGGGTGCCTGGCTCTTTCTCTTCGTGACGTGCGTCTGCCTCTCCTTCAGCGCGTTCTACGAGTTCATCGAGTGGTGGGTCGCAGTCGGCACGGGCACGGCAGCCGAAGCGTTCCTTGGGACCCAGGGTGACGTCTGGGACACGCACTG
>Ga0315912_10003002_pt1 | contig 17259 bp, 13 predicted proteins | sample VfabasoilMG_FD_204469 | JGI IMG/M metagenome (GOLD analysis project Ga0315912, IMG submission 204469) | Garden soil microbial communities collected in Santa Monica, California, United States - V. faba soil | ecosystem: Environmental > Terrestrial > Soil > Garden | place: USA: California...
CGGCGCCGTTGCATTGGGGCTTCGTGACGTTGGGCTGGTGCGGGTTGTTCGGGGCCGGTGGAGGCGTGGCGGCGCAGATTGTCTGCCGCATGTCGAACCTGGCGGACGTCATCTGGAACAATGCGCCCAAGAGCATTCTGGATCCGTTCCCCAACCAGGTCGCTGGTGCTGCAAAGAGCGGCGGCTACTGAACACGAAACGGGCAGCAGACTACATAAGTACGAGGTCGGCTGCCCAGGTTGGTGTCGGAAGGCCCGCGGCTGGAAAGGCCGCGGGCCAGCTCTCGACTGGTTCTGTTGCAAGAAGACTGACCAGCCAGGGATGTGATGATTATGACTGACATGAACGATGCGCGTTCATACATTGTCGAATGGCATGTGATCTTGTCAGCCTATGGGATCTGTTGTGGTGAGTGAACGATTTGTAAGCTAAATATCGCAGGGCAACAGCACTGCTGCTGCATCGTCCACACATATGATAGCTCGTCGACCGTGTGGTATATGATAGACATGCTTCAGAAGAACCGAAGGGCATCCCACTTTTCATGTCGCGTAACGGGCTTGGCCTGCTTGGTCATGTTACTGTGCATCTGTGTAGTCACACAGATGCTTGGCGTGCCAGCTGCGTTTGTAGATCTATTGAATTCCGATGTTCTTACAAAGTCGGAACCTGTTTCTGAAGACTTTTCTGCCCTCTCGCCGTTGCCTCATCCGGAGAGTCCTCGTCTTTTCTCCTCGCTCACTGAGGTTCTCTCTGTGCTGCATCTCACGGTGTTGGTCACATCTGTTTTTCATCCTCCTTCTGCATAGCCTGATCAGCTCAGCACCATAGTGCCAGGCAGCATGCTGCTTGACGCCTGCCTCTTGGCAGTTAAGTGGTGCTGAGCTGATTGCTGCAAACGGCGCAGAGCGTCTGAGAGAAAGTCGTCACATCTGTATCCAAGAGGAGGGCGTGCCATGAATCATGCAGTCCTTTGTCAAAGACTTGTCCTCGCGAGCGTTGTGTTGCTTGCTGGGTTCGCAGTCGGGTGCGACTGTCGTCAAGCCTCTCTCAATTTCTGACCCGAGTCCAACAGATGGGAGTCATGGATGGTAGTCGCAGATATTCGCCTTGCGTGGCACGGACCAGATCAGCCGGAGGGGCGCAAGCAGCCGGTGGATATGAAATGGTCCCTTGAGGAAGAAACGCAGGGCAAGCACCTTGTCCTCGCCGATCTTCCGACGGCCGGCCCGTTTATTGTGAAGCTTCCAGTAGGCTCCTACCGTGTCAGCGGCATCAGTTTTGACGGTATTGGGGGAATATGGCACACCGTACTGCCTGCCACCTTTCTGATTCAGTCGGGAAACTGTACCTCACTTGGAACCTGGGAACTGCAACGGGAGATCGACTCACTGGCAGATTGGATTACAGGGCACGCCTTCAAGGGCCTCGAGTCGGAACACGTTGAACTTCACCAGGTACTCGCTTCCCAAAGTTGCTCTACTGTGGCGGATTCATCTATGCGGAGCAAGTTGGCATTTCAGAATAGACTCTATTCATGGTCGTGAGCAGATCGTCGCTGGGAAAGAGGGTCTAATTTCTCTTGCTCGGCTTGAATCGACGGTGAGGAGAAAGTTGAGCTTTAAGAAGGAATAGGCACGGAGCGTCGAATTTTAACCATCAAAGCCTCAGCGCAGGGTGCTTGGTAGCGCAACAATACTTGCCGGGGAGGGACTCGCGTGGATTCATCCCTCCCCTGGAGAAATGCGGGCGAGATGAGAAGGGCATCGGCATGTCATTAATCCCATGAAATGTACTGTACTGCAGTTTTGTCGCAAATAAGGAGGCCGCAATGAATCGTGCGACGTTTCGTTCCACTTGTCTAATGAACCTCTTGCTTTTGATTGCTGACGTGTCGGCTGGCTCTACTGCCGCCGTAGTTCCACTTTCAACTTCAGATAGCGAGCAGGCAGATCAAGATCACGGATTACTGGTTGGGACAAACCACTTCACAATTGGTTTAATCCGAAATGGTCAAGGTCAATCTCCGGATTTCAAACACTCGAATGAGATGGAATGGCACATTGAGGAGGTCACATATGGAAAACGATCTTTGGCAATACAATTGCCGGTAAATGGTCTATTTGTGGTGAGGCTTCCCGTTGGTTCCTACCGTGTCACAAAAATGAGGTTCCATAGCTCTGAGGGTTCCTGGCATACCGTGCTTCCAACGGCTTTTGAGATACGGCCATGGGAATGTACCTCGCTAGGGACCTCGATGCTTCAAATGCAAGTGGGATTTTCTACAGGATGGATACGACGTCAGATGCTCAACGAACAGGAAATTTCTCGCAATGAAAATAGACGGACTCTTGGACAGAAAGAGTGTTCGACTTCCATGGCCCATCTGGAATCATCCGGGAAACGCTCAGTCAGATTAGACCGACAGTCGAGTGGCGCCAGGCGACACTGATCTGGCAGAACTTTTATACGCGAGACGCAGCCCGCTTCTAAGAGGACACGTTGGCTCTCTCGACGTCGCTGACCAGGGCGATCCTGGCCGGCGGTGGTATTTGCAGCGCCAGACCGCCTCTCTCAAGAGGTTGGATAGAAAGGGCCACTGCCGATGAGTAGTACGATTTCCACAACCCTAGCTGATACGAAGTCAGGTCTTGTGGTATTTTTCGTGGCGTTACCGCTCTGCCTTGGCATCGCGCTGGCCTCCGGTGCGCCACTGCTGTCCGGGCTGTTAGCGGGAATAGTCGGCGGCATTCTGGTTGGACTCTTTAGCGGGTCGCACACCAGCGTGAGCGGCCCTGCCGCCGGCTTATCGGCGGTTGTCGCTGCCCAGATTCTCTCCCTCGGCTCATTTTCAGCCTTTCTTATGGCCGTGATTCTTGCCGGATTGATTCAAGTCGCGCTGGGCCTTGCCAAGGGAGGGTTCATCGCCGCGTTCTTTCCATCCAGCGTCATCAAAGGGTTATTAGCTGCAATCGGGGTGATCATCGTCTTAAAGCAAATCCCCCATCTGGTCGGACATGACTCGGACCCCGAAGGTGAGATGTCCTTCTTTCAGCCGGACCTCCAAACAACGTTTTCTGAGCTCATCAGTATGTTTGGAGACTTTCAATTGGGCGCTGCCCTTATCGGTCTGGTCTCGATAGCCATCCTCGTCCTCTGGGATAAATGGAAACCCCTCAAAACCTCTCTGTTCCCGGCTCCCGTCGCGGTGGTCCTATTCGGGATCGGAGCAGGTTTGTGGTTCGAACAACTGGGCGATCCCTGGTTCATCAAGCCGAGCCATTTGGTTCAGGTGCCGGTGGCGGGTGACCTGGGCGAACTCGTTCGGCTTCTTCCACGGCCGGATTTCTCGCAGTGGGCCAACCCTGCGATCTATGCCGCCGGCATCACACTGGCCATCGTGGCCTCTCTTGAGACCTTGCTGAATCTGCAGGCAGTGGATCGGATTGATCCGCACCAACGCACCTCGCCGCCGAGTCAGGAGCTAGTGGCGCAAGGCATCGGGAACGTCGCGTGCGGGCTGGTCGGCGGACTCCCGATTACGTCCGTGATCATCCGTAGCTCCGTGAATGTGAACGCGGGCGGTAAAACCAAGCTGGCTGCGATCATTCACGGCACATTGCTGTTGGTCAGTGTTCCGCTCATCCCGACCTGGCTGAACACCATCCCCTTATCCTGCCTTGCGGCGATTTTATTGATGACCGGCATTAAACTGGCCAGTCCTGCCCTGATGAAGCAGATGTGGAGCGAGGGGCGCTATCAATTCATCCCGTTCGCGGCAACCGTCACGGCCATCGTCTTCACCGACCTCTTGATCGGCATCATGATCGGGCTTGTCGTGGCCATTGGCTTTATCCTCAATAGCAATATGCGCCGCCCGGTGCGCCGTTTCGTGGAAAAGCATCTCGGCGGCGACGTCGTCCATATCGAACTGGCCAACCAGGAGAGCTTTCTCAATCGTGCGGCGTTGTCTCTGGTGTTGGCTGAAGTGCCTCGCAATGGGCGGGTGTTGCTTGATGCCCAGAATACGGACTACATCGATCCGGACGTGCTCGCGCTGATTCGTGATTTCAAGGAACAGGCAGGGCCGGCTCACGGGATTGATGTGAGCCTGATCGGATTTCGGAGCGAGTACAAGTTGGGAGATCAAATTCAATATGTGGATTATTCGACCCGTGAACTCCAGGATGCACTCACGCCGCAGCAGGTCTTGCAAATTCTGAAGGAAGGCCACGAACGAGCCCGCACCGGGCGGCGCCTGACCCGATACTTTAGCCACCAGGTTCGCGCCACAGCGGAGGGACAACATCCTTTGGCTGTCGCGCTCAGCTGCATCGATTCCCGTACACCGGTCGAATTGATCTTCGACCTTGGTATGGGAGACATTTTTAGCATCCGGATTGCAGGGAACATCACAAGTCGAAAGGTGCTGGCCAGTGCGGAATACGCCTGTGCCGTGGCAGGGGCAAAACTTATGTTGGTGATAGGCCACACCCGATGTGGTGCGGTTTCTGCCGCGGTTAAGTTCCTGGGGTCACGCCTGACGGCTGCTGAAGCAACAGGATGTCAGCATCTCGATTCCATAGTGAACGAGATCCAGCGGTCGGCTGATGGGATGACCTCGCAGTCCTCCGGTGAACAATCTTCAACTGAAGCGCTCGCGATCGTGGATGCGGTGGCCAGAGAAAATGTCTTGCGAGTTGTGAAAGAGATACGAAGGCAGAGCCGAACGCTCGATGGCCTTGTCCGAGAGCGGCGCATCGCGATTGTCGGCGCCATGTACGACGTCGTCACGGGAGGGATCGACTTTGTGGTGGAAGATGGGTTAGGGGAAACGGAATGACAGAACATTGCCTGATCGCGACGTGCCCCCCATCGAATCACCTGAATCTGCCGCCAGCGTTCGGATTGATAGCGCTGGCGCAAGAACAGTTCTGGCCGTGTCGAGTTGTGTGGCGCACGGCGGGCTTGACAGCGAGCGAATAAGAGTGTATATGCACTAATATGAAATCCGATGATAATTATTCGCTGAGTCAGTGTTCTGAGTGCGCATGCTTCAATGTGCGCAAAGCGGCTCGTGCGATCACTCGATTCTATGACTCCGTCCTTGAACCTTCCGGGATACAGGGAACACAATTCTCCTTGTTGACAGTCGCTCACTTAGGAGGGGAGTTGCCAATTACCGAAACGGCCGATCGGCTTGGCCTGGACAGAACCACATTGACACGGAACTTGAAAGTATTGGAAGCAAGAGGGTTGATTGCAGTTGGACCTGGCAAGGATGGGCGAACCAAGTCGATCAAAGTGACTGTTGCGGGTCGAGAGGCGCTGATGAAGGCGTTGCCCTATTGGAAGAAAGCACAGCAGGCGGTTGTTCATGATCTTGGGCACTTGCGTTTTAAGACACTGATGAAAGAGTTGTCTGCAATTCGGTCGTTAAGCAAGGAATCAATCTAACGCATTCACAGTAGATAGGTGGTTTTTAAGACCATTAAGAGTGTAGATGCACGTATGGATCTTATGCTGACGCCTGAGATGTGCATATCATAAACGCATCTCGAGCATTATAAGTTCCATTGTCTAGGTTTCCCGATCATCGAATTGAGGTTCGTGAAGAAGTGATGAGAAATTGTTTTAAAAGTTACGTGTATATACACCATATGAGGGGCGGACAATGAGTCAGATAAGAGGTCATGGCAGAGCCGAGCAGTTTTTCTGGTGGGTCACCACGCACTCCAAGGCCCTTGTTCTAGCGGGAGTCATGTTGATCGTGAGCCTGGCTGCATTCATCCCGCAGCTGACCATGGATACGTCGGCTGATTCCTTCATTGCCAAGGATAACCCCGCCCGAGTTTATCGGGACCAAGTCAAACAGGTCTTCGGCTTATCGGATCCGTTTGTGATCGCGGTTATCAATCGTGGTTCCACTGGCGTGTTTAACCCCGAAACGTTGCAATTGGTGCAGTGGCTTACAGATCGAGTCAAAACCATTCCCAACGTTGACCCCGATCGAGTGATGAGCCTGGCAACGGAGAACAATATTGTCGGCACCGCCGACGGCATGCAAGTCAGCAAATTCTTCCATCCTCTGCCCGCTACGCAAGTCCAGGCCGATGCGATCCAAGCGGCAATTGCTGATTTCCCACTCTACCAAGGCAGTCTGGTGGCACGCGATGATACGGCGACCTTAATCACAGCTGAAGTTCTTGACGAGATGAAGAGCGAGGCGACCTATCAGGCATTCATGCGCCTGGTTCAAGAGGCCCCTCAGCTGTCAGGGGTCGAGCTCCATGTGGCTGGCGAAGGGGCGATCTCTGGATATCTCTTCAACTACATTGACCACGATGCGAAGCGAATCAATCCGGTTGTTGCGATCGTCATCACTATTGTCCTCTTCATCGCATTTCGGACGGTGCGCGGGATGCTGCTACCGAATTTGGTCGTGCTCGGCACGGCAGCGGCTGCCTTCGGGACCATGGCTGCGGGCGGGATCCCATTCTATGTGATTACCAACGGTCTCCTTTCCATTTTAATCGGGATGGCGGTCGCGGAACCGATTCATCTCCTCACGCATTATTACGAAGTGGGTCGCGCTCATCCTCATCTCACTCATCAGGCAATGATTGTCCGTACCATGACCGACGTTTGGAAACCCCTGACGATGACTATTCTTACCACGGTAGTTGGCTTCATTTCGCTCTATGCGTCCGGCGGGATGCCGCCGATGCAGTATTTTGGTCTCTTTGCGTCCATCGGAATTATGGGAGCTTGGGCCTATGGTCTGGTATTTATTCCGGCTGCATTGATGTTGGTGCGATTCAAGCCTTCCCCTGCGATCAAAGGCGCCCAGACGATTGACCGCTATGCTCAGCTCGTGACGGCATTGGGCCGCTTTGCGATTCACCGACCAAGGCTCATTCTCAGCGTGACACTCATCGTGGCCATATTGGGAACGATCGGTGCGTTTCGGCTCATCATCGAGGAGGCGACGATCGAAAACTTTCAGCATGATGAACCCATTTATCGCGCAGACCAAGTGATCAACCAGGTGATGGACGGAACCAATTACCTGGATATTGTGGTGGAGACCCCAACACCTGAGGGCTTGTTCAACCCGGACGCACTTCACCGCATCGAGGCGCTCCAGAGATTTGTCGAAACGTTGCCTGGCGTTGGTGGGACGACGTCGGTGGTCGACTATGTGAAGCAGATGAATCGGTCGATTAACGAAAACCGCAAGGAGGCGTATAGCATCCCCGATGACCGAGACCTTGTGGCGCAACTCTTTTTGCTCTACTCCGCTTCCGCCGATCCGACAGATTTCCAGCAGGAAATTGACTACGACTATCGACGGGCCAATATTCGCACCAGCATCAAAACGTCCCATTATGTGAACAACCGGGCAGTGATTGAACAGGTTGAACAGTATCTCCTGAAACAATTCAATAACAATGGGATCGTGGGGCATTTGAGCGGACGTGTGAACGTCAACCATCATTGGCTAGAGACCATCGCCTCCACGCACTTCGTCAGTGAAGGCATCGCCTTGGTCATTAGCTGGCTCATGGCGTCCTGGTTGTTCCGTTCACTTGGTGCCGGACTCTTTACGCTGGTGCCCGTGTTTGCTTCTGTTCTTCTCGTGTACGGCATCATGGGATTTGGCGGGATCTGGCTCGCTGTGGGGACCTCCATGTTTGCGGCCATTGCGACCGGGCTGGCGATCGATTTTGGCCAGCATACGACACAGCGGATTCGTGAGCTCATGCGATCCGGTACTGGCACCTTTGAGGAACGGATGGCGCACTTTTTCCCGTCTACAGGGCGGGCACTGTTTTTTAACTTCCTCGCCATGAGCCTGGGGTTCGGCACCCTCACGATTAGTGCGGTTCCGCCACTGATCCGTTTCGGGGCGTTGGTAGCTGTGGCTATGGCCGTGAGTTTTCTCGCCAGTATCACCGTTATGCCTGCACTAGCGACGGTGTTTCGTCCACGCTTTCTTGGGTTTGAAACTCCCGATCAGGAAGGAGCTCAGGCAGTGCAACTTAACCCGGTCTTATCCGTGTCTAACCTGAGGGAAGGAAGGTAATTATATGCGGTCACACGTGCAGAACCTGTTTATTGCGCTCTTTCTGTTGATTCCTTTGTCCGTATCCGATGTTGCAGCAGATTCCCTACTTGCCGGCGAGGAAATTGCTCGACGCATCAATGCGCGTAACGAAGGAGAGGTCGTCTCCCGTTTTATTACTATGGCCATGACGGATCGCAGCGGCACCGAACGAGTGCGGGAAACGAAGAGCCTCCGAAAGTATTTTGGGAAAGAGAAACGCACCATCATTTTCTATTTGAGTCCTTCGAATATTAAGGATACGGCATTTTTAACCTATGATTACCCTGAAGCTGATCGGGATGATGATCAATGGTTGTACTTGCCAGCCGCCAGAAAAGTTCGCCGTATTTCCGCGTCTGATCGCGGGGACTACTTCCTCGGGACAGACTTTACGTATGAAGACATTCGCAAGGAAACCAAGGTTGGGATTGAGGATTACTCTTGGAAAACTCTCGGTGAGGAGACCATCGATGGTCATCGGTGCTTTCTCGTCGAACAGATTCCTGTAAATGAAAAAACGGCCAAGGAATTGGGCTACAGCAAAGTGCAATCTTGGGTTGATGCCGAGATCTGGATGGTACGTCAAGCCAAGTACTGGGATGTGGCCGGTAATCCGTTGAAGACCCTCCAGGTCAGGGAGATTACATTGGTCCAGGCCATCTGGACGGCCCATCAAATATCCGTCGAAAACCACAAGACCGGCCACAAGACTGTATTTGCCTTTAAGGATGTGGACTATGGACAAAGTGTCAAGGATGAAATGTTCACAGAAGATGCCTTGCGGCGTGGATATTAAGGACCCATGGCAAGTTCAAATACGACGTGTGGAATCCTGGCGCTGGCGGGGTTACTCATCGCCGCCAGCGCTCTTGCCGAGAGCACGCCAGACGATACCATATCGAGTCAGTTGAGCAATCATCGGTTTAGCGCTGTGCTTGAATCGGAAGCGGCGTACGGGATGGCACGAGATCGTGCCGATAAAATGGAGTTGATGTTTGATCCGCAGTGGGAATATCGATGGAGCGAAGATACCCGTATCACCGGTATCGCTCGGCTATATGCCGAAGGGTTCGACCATCTGGAGCCTGGTCGTCTTAGCCAAGAGGAGGTTTCGCCGAATTCCCGACGCCTACAACTAGGCGACCGAACCGACATAGAATTGCGCGAGTTCTACCTGAGGACGCGGCTCCGGGGGATGCATCTTACGCTTGGCAAGCAGCAAGTCGTCTGGGGTAAGGCAGATGGTCTGAAACTGCTCGACGTCGTCAATCCGCAAGACTTCAGGGAATTCATTCTGGATAATTTTGATGATTCTCGTATTCCGCTGTGGACAGTGAATGCCGAATTGCCCATCGGAGGCGGCAACTTGCAATTTCTCTGGATACCGGATCGCACCTATCATCGACTGCCTCAAGCGGCTGCCACATTTGCCTTTAGCTCACCGCTGATAGTTCCCCAAGCGCCTCCTGGTGTTCCTGTGAATCTTCGGCCTCTTGAACGTCCTAATAATATCGTGATGGATTCCGACATCGGCATGCGGTTTTCAAGATTCTGGCATGGTTGGGATCTGACGGTGAACTATCTTTACCACTATGCGGATCTTCCTGTGCTCTTTCAGTCAGTGTTTCTAACACCTGGCGGCCCCACGGTTACGGTGAGCCCTCGTTATGAACGCAATCATCTCATCGGGGGGTCGGTCAGCAATGCCTTCGGTAATCTGACCGTGCGCGGGGAAGCGATTTACAATACCGATCGATTCGTGCTGACCACAAATCGACGGGACGGTGATGGTGTGATCAAGAGTGGTGAACTCGCCTATGTCCTAGGGCTGGATTGGTCCGGCATTCAGGATACGTTGGTGAGTTTCCAGCTGTTTCAAAGTTGGTTGCTCCATCCTGCCGACGGTATTGTACGCGACACATTAGACAACACCGCTACTCTATTACTGAGGCGACATTTCTTGAATGAAACGTTAGAAACAGAAGTACTCTGGCTGCAAAGCGTAAACCAGGGTGATGGACTCATCCGGCCAAAGATCAGTTATGAGTTGCGCGATAATGTAAGAATTTGGACAGGATTTGATCTTTTTTATGGTGATCGCAATGGCTTGTTTGGGCAATTTGATCGGAACGATAGGCTCGTGATTGGAATGGAAATGGGTCTTTGATCAGGGATTCTTCAATCCGATGACAATCCCAACCTTAGCGAATCACCTGAATCTGCCGCCAGCGTTCGGATTGATAGCGCCAGAGTAACAACGCCATCCGTACCGTCCAGTCAGCGATCATCGCCATCCACACGTAATAGACCGAGAGGTGCAACCAGAGGGCGACGATGAGCGCCATCGGCACGCGCACGCCCCACATGCCGACGGTCGTGGCACCCATGATGAAGCGGGTGTCGCCCGCGCCTCGCAGCGAACCGGCCAAGACCATCGTCAGGGCCAGAGGAATCTGCAGCAGCGCGACGATCTTCAGAAACATAGTCCCGAGTTCGATGACCGCGTCGTCGGTGGTAAATGCGCGCAGCAGCAGATAGGGGAAAAAGAAAAAGACGATGCCCATGCCGGCCATGATGACGAGCGCGAGGCGATTGGCCTCCCAGTTCTCCAGCTTCGCGCGGGTATATTTCCCGGCGCCGATACTCTGTCCCACCATGGTGGCGGCGGCGATGGCGAATCCATAGCCCGGCAGGAAGGAGAGCGACTCGATGGATAGTCCGACTTGATGCGCCGCGTAGGTGACTGTGCCGTAGATCAACACGAGTTTTGTGTAGATCAGGATTCCGGCCTGTTGCACGATCCGTTCACCGGACACAGGCGCGCCTACGTCCCAAATCGAGCGGACAAGGTCGAGGCGCAACGTGAGCGATGGCTTCAAGATTGGACGGCACTGCCAGAGGAGATAGGCGACCCCGATCGCTTCGGCGAAACCGACGGCAACGGCGGCTCCCTTGATTCCCAAGGCGGGAAGTCCCCACCGGCCATAGATCAGCGGGTAGGCCATGAGGATGTGGAGCAGGTTGACGACGATCAGGGCATACATCGGCGTCCGCGTGTCACCGGTGCCTTGAAGCACCGACGACAAGACCTGAAGGAGTATGGTACAGGGGATTACGAGAAAAATGATGGTTGAATAGGGGAGCGCCAGTTCGATGACTCCGGGCTCCGCGCCGAGCTGCTGCATGACGATGTGGTTGGTGGCCATTCCAAGCCCGGCCAATACTAACGATATGGCGACTGAGAGCCAGAGGAAATGGCGCGCAGCTTCTCCAGCATCCTGAAACCGGCGGGCACCCCACAGTTGGGCGACAATGACGTTGGTGCCGACCGACAGACCGGAGACTAATGTCGTTGCGATGAAAGCCAGAAGTTGCCCCAACCCGACGGCCGCAATGTGGGTGGCTCCCAGCCCACCGACCAGAAAGACCGCCACGATGCCTTCTGCCCGCTGGAGCAGGCTGCTCACCGTGACGGGGAGGGCAAGGGTCAAGACGGAGCGTCTGATTTGTGCGACACCGTTGGCCATGGGATGACTATCCTAGCCCACATTATTCATGACGGTTCGTGACGAAACCGCCCAGACGCCTTGCGAGACGGGCATGCGGAGCCCTGAGAGACCGAAGCATACTTGAAACAGTATGGTGAGGTCACGAGGGGCGAGCCTGCCCGCTGGTCGCGCAACGCTCGCGGCCACGCTCGTCGCAGCGGCGTATCGGCGGTTGTAGTAGAAGCGGTCATGAATAATGTGGGCTAACAGAAGCGTAGTAGACAAACCGCTCTTCGGTCCGTTAGCTTTTGTCCACGATGCTTGATTCAAACCAGCGTGCAATCCCTGTTGTCTCCCCGCGCCTCTCAAAGTCTAAATTCCTGGCCGGCCTCCAATGTCATAAGCGGGTTTATTTTGATGTTCATCATCCTGACCGGGCCAGCCCCCCGGACCCCTCGACGCAGGCCATCCTCGATATGGGCACTGAAATCGGCGAGCGGGCACGGTGCCGTTTCCCCGGCGGGGTGCTGATCGGCGAAGGCTATCGGCAGCGCGAGGCGGCACTGGCTCATACGGCATCGGTGGTGGCGGATCTTACGATTCCGGCTATCTTTGAAGGAGCATTTCTGTGTGACGGCGTCCTTGTCCGTGTCGATATTCTTGAGCGTGTGCGAGGCAACGCAGGAGAACATGTCGGTTGGCGGCTCATCGAGGTGAAATCGTCGTCGCGCGTGAAGGATATTCATCTCTATGACCTGGCGATTCAGCGCTATGTGCTGCAGGGAGCGGGGCTCACGGTTCTCTCGGCCTGCCTCATGCACTTGAATTCGCAATATGTCTTCCCGGGTGACGTTCTCGACCTGGATGCGCTCTTCAAGGTGCAAGACATGACCGAGCTCGTAGCCGCCCGCGGTATTGATTTGCCGGGCCAGTTGGTGCCGATGCAGCAGGCCGTTTTGCAACCGGACCCACCGGCGATCGAACCGGATGATCACTGCCACACTCCGTATGAATGTCCGTACTGGGCCTATTGCACGAAGGAGAAGCCGGCCCGTTGGATCTATCACTTGCCGGGATCATTGCGTGGTTTGGCCGATCTGGCCAGGCAGGGCGTGACGACCATCGACGATATTCCTGACGGAGTCAAACTGTCAGCCGTTCAACGTCGTGTGAAGGACAACGTCGAATGGATCTCTCCCAAACTCAAGGAAGCCCTCGCGTCCGTTCGATATCCCGTCCATCATTTGGATTTTGAAACCATCATGCCGGGGGTTCCCTGTTATCCGGACACAAGGCCCTATGAGCCGATACCGGTCCAATGGTCGAATCATATCGAGGAAGCCCCCGGCTGCTGGCGACATCAGGAGTATCTTCATACCGATCCGAGCGACCCTCGTGAAGCATTGACGGCACAGCTGATCGAGTCGCTGGCCTCGGAAGGCAGCATCTGTGTGTATTCACCGTATGAGCAGTCGATTCTCGAACGGCTTGCCGATCGGTATCCGTCCATGCAGGCTGAACTGAAGCGGGTGATTCGCCGGCTCTGGGATTTATTCCCGGTGATTCGGGACCACTACTATCATCCTGCATTTGGCGGATCCTATTCGATCAAGTCCGTGCTGCCTGCCATGGTGCCGGCATTGGCCTATGGAGATCTGGCGATTCAAGAGGGAGGAGTTGCCGCGCAGGCCTACTACCAGATGGTGTTCAAGGAAACCGATTGGGTCAACAAGGAGACCATCAGGGAATCGTTACTCGCGTACTGCAAGCGAGACACCCTGGCCATGGTGGAGTTGCGGCGAGCCTTGTGGGAGAAGGCGGGGTAGGAGAGAGCTATCATTTGGACAAAAGGATATCCTTCAACCTACGGCGTCCTGTCGTCGATTTGTAAAACCGTTCTTTTTTGCGTGCGTCGCTCAATGTTAGAAAAGCATCCGTATGAATCACTCTGTATGGACGGTGGGGGCGAGAAGATTTCACCTGGCCTTCGTTGTGCTCTCTTAGACGCTTAGGAACGTCATTGCTTACGCCTGTATAAGTTCTTGTTCCGGCCTCGTTTAGCAGGATGTATAGGTAATACATGTGGCTTTAGGAATGTCGAATGGCGGATCCGTCATTTGCTACTGCAAATGGCGAGATCTCGCCATAATCTCCAAGCCAAACGCGTTTGGCTTGCAGATTATGGCGGAGAGGGTGGGGATCGAACCCACGGTCGAGTTACCCCGACAGCAGTTTTCGAGACTGCCCGATTCGGCCACTCTCGCACCTCTCCGTAGGCCGGGTTGTCGATGTGTAGAATCGTGAGCAGGCAAGGAGCAATTGCTCGACGACGTTGGCCGGAGCTTACCGTGTCGGAGGTAGTTATTGCAACGGCCAAGCTGCGGGTCGTTAATAAATAGGTAAGGCAAGGGAGCGTAGAGGCGAGTGGGTAAAGCAAAGGTGACCTTCCAACGGGTGCCGTTCGAGACTGATGGTGCATGGCGATCTCCGATTCTCGTGCGCGATGGGGACGTACAGATTTGGGGAATCGTACTGGAGGTCGCTCATTCCGAACTTCCTCGTGCCGCGTCCATTCTTTCGCATGATGAGCGGGAGCGCGCCGGGCGATTGATATCCGAAGAGCACCGACGCCGATCGATGGCTGCGCATGCCATGCTGCGAGCGATCCTAAGCCGCTACTGCGGCGCTTCTCCTGCCCAGTTGGCTATTCGGCGAACATCGGATGGAAAGCCTGTTCTTTCAGATTATCCCTCCATCCGATTCAATCTGACCCATTCCCATGGCCGGGCGCTCATTGCGGTCGCAAGAGATCGGGAGGTCGGGGTCGATCTTGAGCAGGTGCGCCGAGAAGTTGATGTCGTGCGCCTTGCCAGGCGGTTCTTGTCGGAGAAGGATCTGACATGTATCGAAGGTGGTGATCCGGCCCAACGGCATGAGCGGTTTCTGAAAGCCTGGGTGGCCAGAGAAGCGGTCTTCAAGGCTGACGGCAGGGGCATGACCTTCCCGCTCCATCGCGACTATCTCGAGCTGACGGGTGACGGTACAGAAGGATGCCTGGTCCTGGGCGATGCTGCATCTGATGAGAAGAGACGGCGCGTTCAGTTTCTCTCCCTCGATTCCGGATGGGTTGGCGCGGTGGCGGCGGAGGGAACGGATTGGACCGTCACCGTCTGCAATTTGAGCGAATCTCAAATCAACCGGGGAACTTGAATTCAGACCACTCGGCCTTTTCCAGTCCCTGTTTGACCAGATGGGGGATATCCAAGGCACGTTCGACTTTTCGAAGTTCTTCGATTCGAGTTTTTGTGCTGGGGTGGGGCGGGGTGAAGAGTTTGCAGCAATCCTCGTCCGGCTCGATGGATGTCTCGTAGGTTCCAATGCGCTTGGCCTCGTCGGTGATCTCCAGCTTGTCCATGCCGATGAGAGGCCGGAGCATCGGCAGCTGCGTCGCTTCTCCCACGACAGACAGATTCTCCGGCGTCTGGGATGCCACCTGGCCCAGGCTGTCACCGGTGACCAGGCCCCAGCATCGTTCCTGCCGCGCCAGTTCCTCCGCGATCCGGAGCATCATTCGCCGGTAGAGTACCACACGGAATGGCGCCGGCGTGTTCAACACGATCTCCCGCTGGATTTCTCCGAACGGGATAACGACCAGGCGAGACTCGTATTGGTAGGCGGTAAGGCTCTGCACCAGGTCGCGCACCTTTTCCTCTGATGCCCGGCTGACCAAGGGACGGCCGGAAAAATGGACGAAGAATGCGCGGCAACCGCGCTTGATCATGCGATAGGCAGCGACCGGGGAATCGATCCCACCTGAAATCAGACAGGCGACCGTTCCACTGACCCCCACCGGCATTCCGCCAGGCCCCTGCACCTTGTCGACTGCCCAATAGACATGCTTGGAAAGCAATTCAATGTAAATGGTGACGTCGGGATCCTTGAGACTGACTGCTTTGCCGAGTCCATCGCACACGGCGGCGCCGATGACGCGTTCCACATCCATTGAGGTCATCGGCAAACGTTTGTCGGCTCGCTTCGCGGTGACACGGAACGTGGTAAAGGACTTCATCCGGAGATCGTCGATGATTGCCGTATTGAGGTCATCAAGATTGGGCTGCGTCAAATTGAGCGGCGCCGACCGGCCCAGGAAAAAATTCGCGATTCCGCAGACTCGTGCAAGCCGGTCCCGCACCCGGCCGGTGTCAGCGTCCGGTGGAAGAACAATGCGAATGCGGCTGCGCAGGTGCTCGATTTGCGTGATGCCCAACCCGCTGAGGGCGAGGCGGATATTGCGGACCAAGCGTTGTTCAAAATAGTCGCGGTTGCGCCCTTTGAGAGCGAGCTCATGGTAATGGACGATGGCGCATCTCATCGTGAAGGCCGTGAGGCGTGAAGCGTGAGGGGTGAGGGGTTGGCGGATGCGTTTGTAGTCAGCAGGCGGCTATTCTTTTTGAGGTGACGGAGTAACCCGCTCAGCATTTTATCGATTCGCGGAATGTGGCTATCAAGTTTTTCCCAGTCTCTATTTGGAAGATAATTGAGACGACGCGCGATTTCCAAATGCGTATCCAATTCACTCAGGGAACCTTGAGCGATGTGGATGTAGTTGGCAAACTCCTTCTTCGTTTGCCGTGCCGCACCTTCGGCGATATTGCTTGGCACACTGATGGCAGACCGGCGCAGTTGACTGGTGAGAGCAAATCGCTCTTCCTGGGGGAACTTTTCCGTCGCCTGGTAAATAGCAAGGACAAGCTCGACCGATGAATTCCAAACATCAAGCCGACGATGGGGCTTCTCCATCCGGTGTACTCCTACCCCTGACGCCTCCCGCCTTACCCCTCACGGCTTTCGAGGAATCGCTCGGCGTCGATTGCAGCCATGCAGCCGGAACCGGCGGCGGTGATGGCCTGGCGATAGGTCGAGTCCTGCACATCCCCGGCTGCAAAGATTCCAGGCACACTGGTGGCCGTACCGTTTTTCGTGATGAGATATCCCTTGGCATCCATGCCCAGCTGGCCGGCAAATAAGGCGGTGTTGGGTGTGTGGCCGATGGCGACAAACACCCCGGCGCAGGGCAGTACTACGGTTTTGCCGGTCACGACATTCTTGAGCCGAACGCCGGTCACAACCGCGTCACCCAGGATATCCTCAACGACGGAATTCCAGACAAACGAGATCTTTTCGTTCTTCATGGACCGGTCTTGCATGATCTTCGATGCGCGGAGCTTATCGCGGCGATGGACAATCGAGACCTTTGTGGCGAACTTAGTCAAAAAGTTCGCTTCTTCCATGGCACTGTCTCCACCACCGACCACGATCAGTTCTTTTCCTTTGAAGAAAAACCCGTCGCAGGTGGCACAGGTGGAGACCCCGTGGCCGGTCAGCCGTTTCTCATTCGGCAACCCGATTTGAATCGCCGATGCGCCGGTGGCGATGATAACGGTCTTCGCTTGCACGGTTTGTTCGCCGTCAATCGTGATACTGAATGGACGCTGCGTAAACGTGACGGCTGAGACATCGCCCGTGAGAAATTCGGTTCCGAAGCGTTCCGCCTGTGCGCGCATGTCCTTCATGAGCTCCGGGCCCATGATGCCCTTGGCGAAACCTGGGTAGTTCTCCACTTCCGTCGTGGTGGTCAGCTGTCCGCCGGATTGCCAGCCTTCA
>Ga0315912_10003003_pt1 | contig 17256 bp, 12 predicted proteins | sample VfabasoilMG_FD_204469 | JGI IMG/M metagenome (GOLD analysis project Ga0315912, IMG submission 204469) | Garden soil microbial communities collected in Santa Monica, California, United States - V. faba soil | ecosystem: Environmental > Terrestrial > Soil > Garden | place: USA: California...
GCCAGGCGGACAGGACGTCCGCTCTGGCCGACCCCGGTAGCGATCGAGGAGCGAGGGAAGTCCGAGTCTTCGAGGGCCTTCGCAGCGGGGACCCGGATCCCGGACCTCGGCGCGTCGGCCAGCGCCCCGCAGTGCTACTCCGCTTCGAACACGACCTCGCCGCCGACCACGGTCATCACGACCTGGGCCTTGAGGATGTCCGCCTCCGGCACGGCGAGCAGGTCGCGGTCGAACACCGTGAGGTCGGCGCGCTTGCCGACCATGATCGCGCCGCGGTCGGCCTCCTCGAACGCGGCGTAGGCCGGCCACAGCGTCAGCGCCTTGAGCGCCTCGTCGCGCGTCATCGCCTGCTCGGGATGCCAGCCCTCGAGCTGCTGGCCGTCGAGGCTGCGGCGCGCGACCGCGGCGTAGTACTCGATCCGCGGGTCGCCCTGCTCGACCGGCGCGTCGGAGCCGGCCGGCACGATCGCACCCGAGTCGATCAGCGTGCGCCAGGCGTAGGCACCGGCGAGGCGCTCGGCGCCGAGCCGCTTGGGCGCGAAGAACAGGTCGCCGATCGCGTGCGAGGGCTGCATCGACGGGATCACGCCGAGCGCCGCGAAGCGCGGCAGGTCGGCGGGCGAGATCACCTGGGCATGCTCGATGCGCCAGCGCGCCTGGCCCTTCTTCTCAGAGAAGGTTTGCCCGGCGAGCGCCTTCTCGTAGAGGTCGAGCACGATGCGGTTGCCGCGATCGCCGATGGCGTGGGTCTCGACCTGGATGCCGGCGGCGAGCGCCTTGGCGTACCACTCGGCGAGCAGCGCGGGCTCGTTGCGCAACAGGCCGTCGCTGTCGTCGTCGCCATACTTGGCGAGCAGCGCCGCGCCGCGGCTCCCCAGCGCGCCGTCCATGTAGAACTTGAGCGCGCGGACCGTGATGCGGCCGTCGCACTCGCCGACCGACTTGCCCTGGGCGATGAGCTTGGCGGCATCGTCGCTCGGCGCATCGAGCGCGGCGTACCAGCGCAGGCCGAGCTCGCCCGCCGCGCACAGCGCCCGCATCCGCTCGACCACCGCCCACGACACCCCGGCATCCTGCACTCCGGTCCAGCCGAGCCGCTGCTCGCGGGCGATGGCGGCCTTGAGCGCCGCGACCGGATCGATCTCGGCGCCGACGATCTTCGATTCGACCAGCGCCTGCGCGCCGTCGATCAACATGCCGGTCGGCTCGCCCTTGGCGTCCTTGAGCAGCCGGCCGCCGGCCGGATCCTGGGTCGCCCGGGTGATGCCGCCCGCGGCGAGCGCCTTCGAGTTCGCGACCGAGGCATGGCCATCGGCACGGGTCAGATAGACCGCATGGTCGGGCGCGACCGCGTCGAGGTCGGCGCGGCTCGGGAAGCGGCCCTCGGGCCAATGGGTCTCGATCCAGCCGCGGCCGACCACCCAGCCGCCCGGCGCCACCGTCGCGGCCCGCGCCTTCACCTTGGCCTTGAGGTCGGCGACGCTCGCGGTGCCCTCGAGGTTGAACTCGAGCTCGCGCTCACCGATGCCCTCGAGGTGCATGTGGGCATCGGTGAAACCGGGGTAGACCACCGCGCCCTGCAGGTCGGTGACCTCGGTCGCGTCGCCGATGAACGGGCCGATCTCGTCTTTGCTGCCGACCGCGACGATCCGGCCGTCGCGGACCGCGATCGCCTCGGCGCTCGGCTTCGCCGGATCGAGCGTGTGGACCACGCCACCGACGAACACCGCGTCGGCCGGCGGCTCCTGCTTGGCGCAAGCCGCGACCAGCAGCGCGAGGCATGCGGCAGAAAGGACGGAGGAGATCCGCGGGACGGCGATGGGGGTCATCGGGCACCAGCTCGGTCGATGGGCGGGTCCCGAGTCTAATCCCCTCACCCCATCGAGGTCGGCACCGCGGCGGTGAACCGCCTCCTAACGAGGTCCCAAAGGCGGCGCGAGGGTGCGCCACCGCAGCGATGCCGACGGGGCGCGTCGCCGACGAGGTTCAACGCGTCTCGGGTGGTGCCGACGACATGTATGGGGTGTACCGCGACGCAGTTCGCGCGGTGAGGGTCTTGTCGACGGCCCAACCCCGTCGGCTTCGCGAGGAGGCGCACCGGAGCGCCGACCCGCGGCACCACGCTAGAGGTGGATCACCGCCGCGCTGCCGCCCTCGAACACCTCGGCCATCAAGATCGCCTGCAGGTTGATGCCGTAGTTCTTGGGGTCGACGATCCGCAGCACGTTCCACTTGTTGCTGCCGCCGTCGCCCTGGGCGGCGAGCGAGACGTAGCGGCGCGGCATGTAGGCCGCGCCCTTGGGATCACGCACCAGCATCACCACCGGGCGCAGGCGGTTCTTCGGGTCGTTGACCATCACGATGCCGAGCGCGCCGGTCGACAGCTCGACCAGCGAGCCGACCGGGTAGATGCCGATGCAGCGGATGAACTCCTGCATCAGCTCCTTGCCGAACTCGCTGGGCGCGAGTTGGTACATCGCCGAGAGGCCCTCGTGGGCGGGGATGCCGTGGTGGTAGACGCGGTCGGAGGTGATCGCGTCGTAGACGTCGCAGATCGCCGCCATCAGCACGTGGGTCGAGAGCTCCTTGCCGCCGATCCCCTCAGGGTAGCCGCGGCCGGACAGGCGCTCGTGGTGGTACTTGATGATCTCGAGCGAGGCATGCGGGATGTCGCGGTTGTCCTTGACCATGTTCCAGCCATCCATCGGATGCTGGCGCATGATCTCGAACTCCTCGGCGGTCAGCTTGCTCGGCTTGTCGAGGACGTGGATCGGCGTCTTGCACTTGCCGATGTCGTGGAGCAGCGCGCCGAGGCCGATGAGCTGCATCTGCTCCTTGGCGTAGCCGAGGTGGTGGGCGAACGCCAGCGACAGGATGCAGACGTTGACGCTGTGCTGCATGGTGTACTCATGCGCCTGCTTCAGCTGCGTCATCCACATCAGGGTGTCGTTGTGCTCGGTGACCACGTCGATCAACGACGAGACCACCTGCTTCGCTTCCTGGGTGTTGACGCTGGTGCCGAGGCGGACGTCCTCGAACACCTTGGTGACGTACTCGCGGGTCTGCTTGCGGACCTCGTACGATTTCTTGAGCGCGGCCTGGACGTCGGCCTGGCGGGTGTCGCCGGCGACCTGGTCCCAGTTGATGATCGCGTTGGGGCGGACCGGCTTGTTGCCGTCCTTCATCTTCATCGCCAGCGCGATGGTCCGGTCCTTGGGCTCGCCGGCCGAGAGGTCCTCGTCGACCATCACCCAGACGCAGACGTCACGCAGCTGCTTGAGGTCATCCTCGGACTCGACCTTGAAGCCCTGGAACAGGAACGGGCTCTCGATCCACGGGCGGTCGAGCTCGGCCACGTACATGCCGAGCGCAAGATCACCGACCGCGACCCGCTTCCGTCCCGCCACCTGGTCCACCCTCGGGCCGGTCGGCCCACCAACGGTTCGGGCATATTATCGGCGCCCCCGACCGGCTGCCGTCCTCCGCAGCCTACCTTCACAGAGCCTTTACCTTTGACTGTGCGATTGCTGCTGCTCTCCTCGTCGCGAGTCGCCGGTGCCGGTTACCTCGACGCCTACGAGGCTTACGTCCGCGAGTTCCTCGGCCCAAATCTGCGCGCGGTCCGGTTCCTGCCGTTCGCCGGGGTCACCGTCGACCACACCTCCTATACCGCCCAGGTCGTCGAGCGGCTCGGCCGGATGGGCATCCCCTGCCACGGCCTCGAGCACGAGGCCGATCCCATCGCCGCGCTCGCGGCAACCGATGCGGTGGTGGTGGGCGGCGGCAACACGTTCCAGTTGCTGGCGACCCTGCGGCGGAGCGGTCTGCTCGCCGCGATCCGCGCCCGGGTCCGCGCCGGCCTGCCCTACGTCGGCTGGAGCGCGGGCGCGAACCTGGCCTGCCCCACCATCCGCACCACCAACGACATGCCGGTGGTCGAGCCCGGCGGGTTCGACGCGCTCGGCCTGGTGCCGTTCCAGATCAACCCTCACTACAACAACGCCCTGCCGTCCGGACACCAGGGTGAGACCCGCGACCAGCGGCTGGCCGAGTTCCTGGTGCTGAACCCGCAGGCGGTGGTGGTGGGGCTGCGCGAAGGCAGCGCGCTCCGGGTCGAGGGCGACCGCACCACCCTGCTCGGCCCCCACCCCTTGCGGGTGTTCCGGGCCGGCCACGACCCGATCGAGGTCGATCCCGGCGACCTCAGCCGGCACCTCGCCGTCTAGCGCCCCGGCGGATCGAGGGTAAACCCCAGGCCCCGGCCAGGCGTCTGTATGGCAAGAGCGGGTCTGCCCGCCGCCCCGAACATCGCCCTTCGAGCATGAGGATCCCGCCATGAACGCGTCCCGCCCCCTGTCCCTGATCGCCGTCGTCGCGCTCGCGACCGCGGCCTCCGCCGTCACCCACGAGATCAAGACCGAGTACCGCAGCAGCAAGCACTCGGCGGTCGAGTTCGAGAACCTGCTCGGCGCGGTCAAGGTGCTGCCGGCCTCGGGCAAGGAGCTGGTGCTCGAGTACACCGTCACCGCCGGCGGCAAGGATGCGGCCGCGGCCCGCGCGCTCGCCGAGACCATCAAGTTCGAGACCACCGAGTCCAACGGTCGGGTCTCGGTCAAGGTCATCTACCCGCTCGACGAGCATCGCAGCTACGCCTACAACTTCGGCAAGGACAGCGGCAGCTGGAGCCACGAGACCAACACCGAGTACATGGGCCATCGGGTGCGGGTCAGCAGCCGCGGCGGCACCGAGCTGCGCGTCGACCTCATCGCGCAGGTGCCGAGCGGCTACCGCGCGCGCTTCGACAACGCGGTCGGCACCATCGAGGCGTCCGGCGTCTCCGCCGACCTCGACTTCGACACCGGCTCGGGCAGCATCATCACCAGCAAGACCAAGGGCCGCCTGCGCGGCGACACCGGCTCGGGCTCGATCGAGGTCCGCGGCCACCAGGGCGACGTCGAGGCCGACACCGGCTCGGGCGAGGTCGAGCTGGTCGACGTGATCGGCGACATCGAGGCCGACACCGGCTCGGGCCAGGTCGTGGTGCGCGGCGCCAAGTCGCGCAGCATCAAGGCCGACACCGGCTCGGGTCGCGTCACGATCGAGGACTCGAGCGGTTCGCTCGACGCCGACACCGGCTCGGGCGGCGTGTTCGCCCGCAACTTCATCGCCGGCGAGCGGGTCCGCGCCGACACCGGCTCGGGCGGCGTCGAGCTCGAGGGCGACCTCTCGGCGGTGCGCGACCTCGAGATCGACACCGGCTCGGGCGGCGCGCGCCTGCGCACCACCAAGCCGATGGACCTGCGGCTCGAGATCGAGACCGGCTCAGGCGGCATCCGCGTCGACCTGCCCAACCTGTCCGACGTCCGCCAGGACGATGGCGAGTTCTCGGCCATCGTCGGCAAGGGCAGCGGGCGGGCGGTGATCTCCACCGGTTCGGGCGGCGCGCGGGTCGAGCAGACGCGCTGAGGCGATCGCTCGTGGATTAATCACGCCCGCGGTCCGTGCCTTCACCAGGCGCAACGCGTTCGCGAAGAGAAGGGGCCCGCAAGGGCCCCTTCTCTTTCCCCTCGCGCTTCGTCGAACGCGGGGCCGGCCCGATTCGCCGTCCATGGCGAAGCGGGCCTCGCCCGGCCATCCCTGGCCGGGCGACCCCGCCTTCGACTTCAGCGCTCGGCGCTCTCGAGTCGCACCTGGTGAAGGCACGGGCCACGGGCGTGCAGCGCGAAGGCGATCGGCAGCGCACCTGCTCGATCCACGCGCCGCGGATGTGAGCGGTCGAGAGAGCGCATGTGCTGTTGTCGCGCGCAGAAGGCGCGCTCTTGAGCGGCGGTCAGGGGCGATCCCCGGCCGGACTCGGGCGCGCCGAGCGCCGAAGTCGGCGATGGGGTCCGCCGGCCAGGGACGGCCGGCGGAGGCCCGCGCGCACAGGATGTGCGCTCGGGCCGACCCCGGAGCCGACAAGGCGCGAAGGGAAGCACCCAACGCAGAAGGGGCGGGTCCTTCGACTCGCCCCTTCTGCGTTGGGTGCCGTGACCGCGTCCGGCCGGGGATCGCCCCTGACCGCCGCGCTCGCGCGCCTCAGCGCGCGACGATCAGAACTTGAACTCGCTCGGCAGCTTGCACTTGCGGGCCACCGGGCAATACATCAGCGTCTTGCTCTCGAACACCTTCGGCCAGATCTCGGTCGCCTCAGCGACCAGCTCCGGCGGGTACTCGACCACCACGTCCGGCGATTCCTCGCCGCCCGCATCGCGCACGAACTTGATCGTGTACTTGCCGGCGTAGTTGATGTGGTTGCCGAGCACCTCGAACGACTGCTGGGCCCTCGCGATCGGCGGCAGGTTGCGCTTGCTCGGGGTGCGGACCTCGGCCAGGTACCAGCGCCCCGCCGGCATCACGATCGCGCGCGCCTTGTCGATGTCCTCGACCACCATCTTGCGCTTGCCGCCGCTGCCTTCCTTGAACACCGCGTAGAGCTGGTCGTCGCGGGTCAGCGCCTTGGTCGCGCCGCCACCGGCGGTGCTGCGGTCCCAGATCACCCGGATGATGACGATGCCGTCCTCCGACGAGATCTCGCTGCCGTCGTACTCCTTGATGTCGCCCTTGGCGGCGACGAGCGCGACGGACGCGATGGCGATGAGCGCGATACGGCTGGAGAGCTTCATGGCTGGGACCCCCGGGGACGATGGCTGTGGCGAGTGGTGCCCGCGTCTCGGCACTGATGGCCGATGCGGCGGGCGTCCGGATTCTGTGACGGACGGTGCGCCGCGCGCAACCAGTCCGGCGGCCGGCGATCAGCCCTTGCGCTGGGCCTGCCAGGCGCCCCACACCACCGGGGCGACCGAGACCACGATGATCAGCAGCATCAGGAACTCGAGGTTGCGCTTGATCACCGGGATGTTGCCCATCAGGTAGCCGGCGCCGACGAAGCAGGCGATCCAGGCCACCGCGCCAGCCACGTTGTAGAACGCGTAGCGGCGCGCGTCCATCGTCCCGACCCCGGCCACGAACGGGACGAAGGTCCGCACGATGGGGATGAAGCGCGAGAACACCACCGCCTTGCCACCATGCGTCTCGAAGAAGGCATGGGCCTTGAGCAGGTACTCGCGCCGGAACCACCGGCTGTCCTCGAAGTGGAACACCTTCGGCCCGATCCAACGGCCGATCCAGTAGTTGACGGTGTTGCCGAGCACCGCGGCGACGAAGATGGTCAGCGCCGCGAGGTTGACGTCGAGCAGGTGGTCGGCGGCGAGCGCGCCGACCGCGAACAACAGCGAGTCGCCGGGCAGGAACGGCGTCACCACGAAGCCGGTCTCGCTGAACACGATCGCGAACAGCAAGGCGTAGATCAGCACGCCGTGGGCGAGCACGAACTCGCGCAAATGCGCGTCGACGTGGAGCAGCCAGTCGATCAGCTCCATGGTCGGCTCAAGCCCGGACCGCCGTCAGGCGGCTGACCGCGACGATCGCGAGCGCCGAGGCGACGAAGCCCGGCACCATCGAGTAGAGCGCGAAGATGCCGCCGAGATGGCTGAACGACATCCAGCCGACCACCGTCACGCCGCCGGCGAGGATGCCGGCGTAGGCGCCGGCGCGGTTCATGCCCTTCCAGTAGAGCGAGAGCACGATCGCCGGACCGAAGGTCGCGCCGAAGCCGGCCCAGGCGTCGCCGACCCGGCTGAGCACGGTGCTCGAAGGGTCGAGCGCGATCATGAACGCGATCGCGGCGACGCCGAGCACGGCCAGGCGCCCGACCCACAGCAGCTCGGCCTGGCCGGCGTCCTCCCTGAAGATGCCGCGGTAGAAATCCTCCGCGAACGCCGCCGACGACAGCAGCAGCTGGGCCGAGGCGGTGCTCATGATCGCGGCCAGGATCCCGGCCATGCAGATGCCGGCGATCCAGGGCGGGAAGAACTCGACGCTCTGGAAGATGAACACCTTCTCGGCCTCGGCGCCGGTCAGCGGCCGCGGCATGGTGGCGATGGCGGTGAAGCCGACCACCAGCGCCGCGATCAGCACCGTGATCTGCCAGCTCATCGCGATCCGGCGCGCCGCCTTCATCTCGTTGGGATCCTTGATCGCCATGAAGCGGGCCAGGATGTGGGGCTGGCCGCAGTAGCCGAGGCCCCAGGCCAGCGACGAGGCGATCCCGATCCAGCCCAGCGCCTCGCCCGAGACGTTGGTGAACGGATCGAGCAGCTCGGCGTTCACCGCGTTCATCGAGGCGTGCATGCCGTCGAGGCCGCCGGCGAGGTTCAAGCCGACCAGCGCGACCGCCAGCAGGGCGAAGAACATCAGGGTTCCCTGCAGCACGTCGGACCACGACACCGCGAGGAAGCCGCCGAGGAAGGTGTAGGCCAGCATCACCACCGTGCCCCAGAACACCGCCCACGGGTACGGCAGCTCGAACAGCGACTCGAACAGGCGGCCGGCGGCGACGAACTGCGAGCTGGCGTAGAGCACGAAGAACACCAGGATGAAGAACGCGGTCAGCGGCCGCAGCACGCCGATGGTGTCGTCGAAAGCGCGCTCGAAGTAGGCCGGCAGCGTCAGCGCATCGCCGAGCGCCTCGGTCCGCTCGCGCAGCGGCTGGGCGATGTAGCGCCAGTTGAGCCAGGTGCCGGCGATCAGGCCGCCGACCAGCCACACCGACTCGTAGCCGGCGAGGTAGGCGAAGCCGGGCAGCCCCATCAGCAGCCAGCCCGACATGTCGGTGGCCTGGGCCGAGAGCGCGGTGACCCAGGCGCCGAGCGATCGGCCGCCGAGGATGAAGTCCTTGAGGTTGGTGGTGCGACGCCAGGCGATGAAGCCCAGCACCAGGCACACGCCCATGTAGACCGCGAAGGTCGCGATGATGGTGCTGGTGTCGTGGATCTGCATGGGCCCCTCGGTTCAGCAGCGCGGCGCCGGGCACTCTGCCACGGATGGGCCCGGCGGGGAACGCTGTAGGATGTGCGGCAACGAGGAGCCGACGATGTCGACCGACGCGAACGACCCGCAGGCGCTGGCGGACGAAGCGATCATCCGCAACCTCGCGGCCCAGGCGCTCGCGATCTGGCCGCAGGAGGAGCTGCTGTTCGAGCACTACAAGCTGCCCGAGCGCGCCCGCATCCTCGACGTCGGCTGCGGCACCGGTGAGATCCCGGTCCGCCTGGTCGACCGCTATCCCGACTGCACGGTGCTCGGCGTCGACGGCTACGAATCGCACGTCGCGTTCGCCAAGCGTCGCCACGGTTCGCACAGCGAGCGCCTGAGCTTCCAGCAGGCCGATCCCTACCAGCTCGGCTTCGGTGACGGCGAGTTCGACCTCGTGGTCTGCCGCCATCTGCTCCAGGCGGTGCCCTATCCCGAGCGGATCCTCGACGAGCTCGTCCGCGTGACCAAGCCTGGCGGTCGTGTCCATCTGCTGATGGAGGACTACGGCATGTTCCACTTCGCGCCGACCGTCCTCGACACCGACGTGTTCTGGCGCGAGGTCACCGGTGTTTTCGGCCCGGCGACCAACACCGACCTGCGCATCGGCCGCCGCGCCTACTCGCTGCTGGCCGAGCGCGGCCTGCAGCAGATCGCGATCGACTACGTCCACGTCGACACGCTGCGCACCAACCGCGACGTCTGCGTCCAGATCGTCGAGGCCTGGCGCGAGGGCTACGCCACCACGCTCGCCGAGCGCTCGCGGCTCAACCTCGACGAGGTCCGCGCCTACTTCGACGACATGATCAAGTGCATCCGCAATCCACGCGGTTACGCCGTGTGGCAGATCCCGATCGCGACGGGCTTGAAGCCGCGCTCGCGGTAGTTGCGCGCCGGGGCGGCCGGCGCTCCGGTGCACCAAGCGCAGTGCGCGCCTGGCGGCGGCGCTCCGGTGCGCCTCCTCGCGAAGCCGACGGCGTAGGGTCGTCGGCAAGGCCCTCACCGCGCGAAGATCTTCGCGGTGCACCCCATACATGTCGTCGGCACCACCTGATTCGCGATGAACCGCGCCGGCGGCACGCGCCGTCGACTTCGCTGCGGTGGCGCACCCTCGCACCGCCTCGGCGCGCGCGAAGGATGGTCCGGGACTCAACCATCGCGGTCGTGGGCGTGGGGGTGGGGAGCGAGTCACAGTTCGGCGCATGCTCTGGCGCGCCGAGCGACGGCGAAGCGACGGGGTCGCCCGGCCAGGGATGGCCGGGCGAGGCCCGCGCGGACAGGATGTCCGCCCGGGCCGACCCCGGTAGCGACGGCGGCGCGTAGGGCAGCCCGAGCGAAGCGAGGGCCGCGACAGCGCATGTGACGAACTGTGACTCGCTCCCCACCCCGCACCCGCGCCCGAGCGCACCTCGGCGTTATGCTCCGGGTCCCCCCACGGGAGATCCGCATGAACCGCATCGCCGCCCTGACCCTCGTCCTCGCCGCCGGCATCGCTGGCCTCGCGGGCGCCGCTAACTCCGCGTCAGCGAAATCTGCCGCCGCCGCCGCCGAGCTCGACCGGCAGTTCGAGGCGTACTTCGAGGAGAACCTCAAGCTCAACCCGCTGCAGGCCTCGTCGATCGGCGATTACCGCTACAACGACAAGTTCCCGGTCACGATCTCGCCCGAGCATCGCGCCGCGTCGACCGCGCTCGACAAGAAGTACCTCAAGTCGGTGAAGGCGGTGGACCCGAAACAGCTCGACGAGCAACGCGCGTTGTCGCGCGAGATCTTCATCCGCGGCCGCGAGCGCTCGCTCGCCGCCGACCGCTTCCCGACCCACCTCGCGCCGGTCAACCAGTTCTACATGACGCCCAACCTGTTCGCGCAGCTCGGCTCGGGCGCCGGCGCGCACCCGTTCAAGTCGGTCAAGGACTACGAGGACTTCCTCAAGCGCGTCGACGGCTTCGTCGCCTGGACCGACCAGGCGATCGTCAACATGCGCGAGGGCATCAAGGTCGGTTGGGTCCAGCCCAAGGTGCTGATGCTCAAGGTCCTGCCCCAGCTCGAGTCGCAGATGAAGGACGACCCGATGGAGACGGTCTACTGGACCGTGGTCGCCAAGTTCCCCGACTCCTTCAGCCTCGACGAGCGGGTGCGGCTCGAGGCCGAGTACCGCACCGCGATCACGACCAAGATCGTGCCGTCGTACCGCAAGCTCCACGCCTTCATCAAGGACGAGTACATCGCGAAGAGCCGCGACACGGTGAGCGCCGCGGCGCTGCCCGACGGCAAGGCGTTCTACGAGTTCCTGGTCGAGGGCACCACCACCACCGACCTGAAACCGGCGGCGATCCACGACCTCGGCCTCAAGGAAGTGGCGCGCATCCAGGGCGAGATGCGCGCGCTGATGAAGGAGGTCGGCTTCGTGCCTCCCGCGGGCTCCGCGCCAGCGGAAGGCGACCTCCAGGCGTTCTTCAAGTTCATGAAGGAGGACCCGCGTTGGTTCTGGGGCACGCGCGAGGAGCTGATCGCCGGCTACACCGAGATCCGCAAGCGCATCGACCCCAACCTGCCCAAGCTGTTCGGCACGCTGCCCAAGGCCGACTACGAGGTGCGCGCGGTCGAGCCGTTCCGCGAGAAGTCGGCGTCGGGCGGTTCCTACAGCGCGGCGAGCGAGGACGGTTCGCGGCCCGGCGTGTTCTACGCCAACGCCTACGACCTCAAGTCGCGCCACAAGTGGGCGATGGAAGCGCTCTCGCTGCACGAGGGCAACCCGGGCCACCACTTCCAGATCACGGTGGCGCGCGAGCAGAAGGCGCTGCCCAAGTTCCGGCGCTTCGGCGGCTACACCGCGTACTCGGAGGGCTGGGGCCTGTACGCCGAGTCGCTGGGCAAGGATCTCGGCGCCTACGTCGATCCCTACAACCGCTTCGGCCAGCTCGACGGCGAGCTGTGGCGCGCGATCCGCCTGGTGGTCGACACCGGCCTGCACAGCAAGGGCTGGACCCGCGAGCAGGTGCTCGACTACATGCGCGCCAACTCCTCGCGCGGCGAGTCGTCGGCGGTGTCGGAGGCCGAGCGCTACATCGCGATCCCGTCGCAGGCGCTGGCCTACAAGATCGGCGAGCTCAAGTTCCAGGAGCTGCGCGGCAAGGCCGAGAAGGCGCTCGGCGCCAAGTTCGACGTCCGCGCCTTCCACGACGAGTGCCTGCGGCACGGCGCGCTGCCGCTCGACGTGCTCGAGAAGCAGATGGACCGTTGGGTCGCGGCGCAGAAGTAACGCTGGCGGAGCACGACCACTAGTTGAGACGAGCGGCGGTCCAGGCTCCGGTCCTGGGCCGCCGCGGCCCTCGCGATGCGAGGGCTCCCCTTCGCACCTCGCCGAACGCTGGGGTCGGCCCGAGCGGACATCCTGTCCGCGCGGGCCTCACCCGGCCGTCCCTGGCCGGGTGACCCCGCGTTCGGCTTCGGCGCTCGGCGCGTCGGACAGGACCTTCGCCCGGACCACCGCTCTCCTCTTCGACCCTCGTGAGCGCACCGCAGCGCGCGTTGCGCCGCGATCCAGCGGTCGCGGGTGGTGGTCCAAGAGCGCCCCCTTCTTGGCGTGCCGAGCACCGACGGCGGCGATGGGGTCCGCCGGCCAGGGACGGCCGGCCGGAGGCCAGCGCGCACAGGATGTGCGCCCTGGCCGACCCCGGAGCCGACGAGGTGCGAAGGGAAGCCCGCGCCGCAGGCGCGGGCCACGACAACAAAGGGGGCGCTCTTGGACCACCACCCAGCGACCCGCTCCCCGCCTCGCTCAGCGCGCGCTGTGGTGCGCGAACCGCCAGAGCAATAGACCACCGACCACGACGAGCGCGGCGGTCAATCCGACCCACACCCCGACCGGCCCCATCTCGAGCGTGAGCCCGAGCCACCAGCACAGCGGCAGGCCGACGCCCCAATAGGCGAGCACCGTGATGAGCGCCGGCACCTGGGTGTCCTTGTAGCCGCGCAGCACGCTCGCCGCCGAGACCTGGGCGCCGTCGGCGAGCTGGAAGATCGCGGCCCAGAACAGCAGCGAGAACGCGACCGCCGCGACCGCGGCGTCGGTGGTGTAGAGCGCGACGATCCACTCGCGGGCGAACACCAGCACCGCCGCCGAGCAGGCCATGAAGCCGATCGCCGTCCCGATGCCGACCCAACCGCGGAAGCGCGCCGCCGCCTCGTCGCCCGCGCCGAGCGCGTGGCCGACCCGGATGGTGGCGGCCAGCCCGATCCCGAGCGGCACCATGAACATGAACGCCGCCCAGTTGAGCGCGATCTGGTGACCGGCGACGATCTCGGCGCCGAGCGTGCCGAGGATCAGCGCCGCGGCCGCGAACAAGCTCGACTCCATGAACACCATCACGCCGATCGGCGCGCCGAGCCGGAACAGCTCGCGCAGCTTCGCTGGATCGAAAAAGGGGTCGAACTCGATTTCCTTGAGCGACGGATTCCCGCCAACGGAACCTTCATTCGAGGAAATTGAGTTCGACCCCTTTTTCGACCCCTTTTCCCACAGCGCGAACGGGGCGTAGTACGAGTGCGTGCGCAGGTGCCAGCGCAGCGCCAGCCACATCAGCGTGAACGAGATCGCCGAGGCGAGGCCGCAGCCGGTGGCGCCGAGCCGCGGCATGCCGAGGTTGCCCCACATCAGCACCCAGTTGCCGAACACGTTGCCGACCACACCGAGCACGGCGATCGCGATCAGCGGCGTGGTCCGGCCGACGCCCTCGCTGGTGAAGCGCAGCACGTGGTAGAGGCAGATGCCGGGCAGGCCCAGCGACAGCGCCTGCAGGAAGCCGGCGGTGCGCGGCGTCAGCGTCGGGTCGGTGCCGATCCACTCGAGGAACGGCTGCGCCGACCACATCAGCGCCATCGCCACCATCGCCAGGCCGAGCGCGATGCGGTCGGCCTGGCGCTTCCAGCGGCCGATGGCGGCGTGGTCGCCGGCGCCGTAGAGGTGGGCGACGGTCGCGGTCAGCGCCATCAGCAGCCCCATCACGAAGCCGAACGCGGGCCAGAAGATCGCGGTGCCGACCGCCACCGCGCCGAGGTCGGCAGCCGAGAGATGGCCCGACATCACGGTGTCGACGAACATCATCGCAGCGACCGCGAGCTGATGCGCGATCAGCGGCCCGGCGAGCGCGAGCAACGAGCGGAGTTCCTGGCGGACCGGCGTCGGCATGGGTTGCGCAGTCTACGGGGGCCGGCGTAGGTTAACCGGGCTCGCACGCCCGTTTCGTTCCGCTCTTCGAGGAGCTCCCATGTCCACCCTCCGCCGCGCCGCCATCGTCGGCAGCAACCGCATCCCGTTCGCCCGCTCCAACACCGCCTACGCGGAAGCGACCAACCAGGAGATGCTGACCACCGCGCTGCAGGGCTTGGTGGACAAGCATGAGCTCAAGGGCCAGCGGCTCGGCGACGTGATCGCCGGCGCGGTGATCAACCACGTCAAGGACTGGAACATCGCCCGCGAGTGCGTGCTCGGCACCACGCTCCACCCCGACACCCCCGGCCTCACGCTGCAGCGCGCCTGCGGCACCTCGCTCGAGGCCGCCGGCCTCGTCGCCAAGAAGATCATGGTCGGCGAGATCGACGCCGGCATCGGCGCCGGCACCGACACCACCAGCGACGCGCCGATCGTCTACCGCGACGGCCTGCGCAAGGCGCTGCTGCGCGCGATGCGGGCCAAGAGCATGGGCCAGAAGGTCGGCGCGCTCGCCGGCATCAAGTTCCGCGACCTCAAGCCCGGCACGCCGGGCGTGATCGAGCCGCGCACCGGCATGTCGATGGGCCAGCACTGCGAGCAGATGGTCAAGACCTGGAAGATCAGCCGCGAGTCCCAGGACCAGCTCGCCTACGAGTCGCACATGAAGGCCGCCGCCGCCTGGTCCGAGGGCTTCTACAAGGACCTTGTCCAGCCGTTCGCTGGCCTCGCCTTCGACAACAACGTGCGCAAGGACTCGACGCTGGTGAAGCTCGGGAGCCTCAAGCCCGCGTTCGACCGCAGCGCGGCCGGCACGCTGACCGCCGGCAACTCGACGCCGCTGACCGACGGCGCCGCCGCGGTGCTGCTGGCGAGCGACGACTGGGCGATGCGCAACCGCCTGCCGGTGCAGGCCTACCTGACCTACACCGAGTCGGCCGCGATCGACTTCGTCTCGGGCCAGGAAGGCCTGCTGATGGCGCCGGCCTACGCGGTGTCGCGGATGCTCGACCGCGCCGGCTTGAAGCTGCAGGACTTCGACTACTACGAGATCCACGAGGCGTTCGCCGGCCAGGCGCTGTGCACGCTGGCGGCCTGGGAGGACGCGGCGTTCTGCAAGGACAAGCTCGGCAAGGGCGGTCCGCTCGGCTCGATCGACCGCGCGCGGATGAACGTCAAGGGTGGCTCGGTCGCGCTCGGTCATCCGTTCGCGGCGACCGGCGCGCGCGTGCTCGGCACCGCGGCCAAGCTGCTGGCGCAGAAGGGCTCCGGTCGCGCGCTGATCAGCGTCTGCACCGCCGGCGGCATGGGCGTCACCGCCATCGTCGAGCGGTAAGGGGGCATCGCGATGGAGTTCATGGGCGCGGTCGTCGACTTCCTCAACACCTACCTCTGGCACCAGGCCGTGCTGCTGACGCTGGTCGGCACCGGCCTGCTGTTCACGGTCTGGTCGCGGTTCTCGCAATGGACCTCGCTCACCCACGGCGTCGCGGTCACCCGCGGCCTCTACGACGACAAGAAGGACCCCGGCGCGATCAACCACTTCCAGGCGCTCTCCACCGCGCTGTCGGGCACGGTCGGTCTCGGCGCGATCGGCGGCGTCGCGCTCGCGATCGCGCTCGGCGGCCCGGGTGCGGTGTTCTGGATGTGGGTGGTCGGCCTGCTCGGGATGGCGGTGAAGTCGACCGAGGTCACGCTCTCGATGCTGTACCGGGTCGAGACCGACCGCGGCAACCCGCACGGCGGCCCGATGTTCGTGGTCAGCCAGGGCTTCGCCAAGCGCGGCAGCCCCCGGCTCGGCTACGCGCTGGGCTGGCTGTTCTGCCTCTCGCTGCTGGTCGCGACGCTGCTCGGTGCCTCGATGTTCCAGGCCTGGAACGTCGGCGCCATCACCGAGGAGTACTTCGGCCTGCCCGGCCTCGCCACCGGTGCGGTGCTCGCCGTGCTCTGCGGCCTGACCATCATCGGCGGCATCAAGCGCATCGGCCGGGTCACCGCGTTCCTGACCCCGCTGATGTGCCTGACCTACCTGGTCGGCTCGATCGTGGTGCTGGTGGTGAACGCCGCCCTGATCCCCGGCCTGTTCGTCGACATCATCCGCAGCGCGTTCGCGCCGACCGAGGCCGGCGGCGCGTTCATCGGCGGTTCGGCCGGCTACGCGTTCCTGATGGGCATGAAGCGCGCGATCTACTCCAACGAGGTCGGCCAGGGTTCCTCGCCGATGGCGCATAGCGCGGCCAAGACCGACGAGCCGGTGCGCGAGGGCGTGGTCGCGGGCCTCGAGCCTTTCATCGACACCATGCTGGTCTGCACCATGACCGCACTGGTCATCCTCTCGACCGGGGTCTGGAAGCACGGGCCCGAGGCGACCTACGACGTGCCGCCCGCGGTGCTGACCGGCGTGACGGTCGGCGCCTGGCACTTCGAGACGCTGCCGGCACCGGCGCGTTCCGCTGATGCCCAGCGCGCCGAGTGGCGCGAGGGCGAGCGCGTGTTCCTGGTGGTGGAGCACCCCAACGAGGTCACCGGCGGCGAGCGCAAGCGCCTGTACGGCAGCGTGACCGCCGACGGCGCGATCGAGTGGGATACGGTGCACAGCGCGGTGGCGCCGATGCACACCGACGGCGGCGTCTACGGCAACTACTCGGGGGCGAAGCTCACCGCCAAGGCCTTCGACACCGTCCATCCGGCGCTCGGCAAGTGGATGCTGACGATGGTGGTCTGGCTGTTCGCGCTGTCGACCATGATCTCGTGGTCGTACTACGGCGAGCAGGGCCTGGCGTTCATGGGCCTGTCGAAGCTCTTGCTGCCGTACCGCGTGCTGTTCTGCCTGCTCGCGCTGGTCGCGACCTCGGGGCTGATCTCGACCAGCGAGCACCTCGATGCGCTGACCGGCATCGGCACCGGCTTCATGCTGTGGGTCAACATCCCGATCATGCTGCTGTTCGGCGGCGAGGCGATGCGCGCCTGGCACGAGTACAAGGGTCGCCTCGACAGCGGTGCGATGCAGCGCTCGAACGATCCGCCGCGGCTGCGCGACGTGTTCTCGGGCAAGGACGTCGAGTAGGAGAAAAGGGGTCGTACTGTATTTGCGTGGAAATTAAGTGAGTCCCCGGTTATGATTTAGCGTA
>Ga0315912_10003004_pt1 | contig 17255 bp, 15 predicted proteins | sample VfabasoilMG_FD_204469 | JGI IMG/M metagenome (GOLD analysis project Ga0315912, IMG submission 204469) | Garden soil microbial communities collected in Santa Monica, California, United States - V. faba soil | ecosystem: Environmental > Terrestrial > Soil > Garden | place: USA: California...
CGTCCACGGTGACCAACAACGGCAAGGTCATCTTCGGCGCCACCGTCGACCTCGAAGACCAGGACGGAGGCAAGTCAATCTGCTACCAGATCGTTGGCGAGGACGAGGCCGACATCAAGTCCGGACGAATTTCCATCACTTCGCCGATCGCGCGAGCGCTGGTCGGCAAGAGTGCCGGTGACGTCGTCGATGTCGCCGCACCCGGCGGCAAGCACAGCTACGAAATCGTCAAAGTTCGTTATCTTTGACCTTCACGGGGGCGGGGACATGAAGCGATTCGCGTGTTTGGCCGGCGCGCTGGCAATGTTGTGCCTGGCGCCGCAGGTGCTGGCGCAGGAATGGATTGCGCTGCAGGACGGCAAGTCGATGGCCGGCTGGAAGGCGCCCGAGCGGCCGGAGTCCTGGGCAGTGGAAGACGGCGCTTTCGTCACGCGCGGTGAACGCTCGCACCTGTACTACGTCGGCAAGGTGTCGAAGCACGACTTTCGCAATTTCGAACTCTCGCTGGATGTCATGACTTTGCCGGGCGCCAACAGCGGTGTGTACGTGCACACGAAGCTGCAGCCCGAGGGCTGGCCCGCGGCCGGCTACGAACTGCAGGTCATCAACTCCAATCCGCCGGTCGACAAGTCGAACGATTACATCGAATACAAGATGACCGGCAGCATCTACGCCGTGCGCAACACCTGGATTGCGCCCGCGAAAGACAACGAGTGGTTCAACTATCGGATTCGCGTCGTCGGCAAGACCATTCAGACCTTCGTCAACGACAAGTTGATCTGCGAATACGCGGAACCCGCGAGCGCAACTCGCGCCGATGACAAGAAGGGACGCATGCTGGGCTCGGGGACTTTCGGGCTGCAGGCGCACGACCCCGGCAGCATCGTGAAGTACCGGAACATCAAGGTCAGGATACTGCCCGCCGACGCCACGCCGCCTGCCGGCCTGGTTTCACTGGCGGACCCGGAACTCGACCAGCTCGTGAGCCAGGCCTCCAACGACAACATTCCGCTGATCGATCTCGATCTCGCGCCGCCCGCCGCGGGCGCGGACGAATTCTGGAGCGCTGCGCGGCGCCTGGGGCTTACTCCCGCCTTCGCCTGGCCGGAAGAAGTGCTTGCTGACCACCACGGCTCGTTGCTGGTGATCGTCGATCGCGACAAGGCGCCGGACCTCGCGTTGTTGCAGGCCGCGAAAGCTGCTGGTGTGAAGGTGGCGTTCAGTTCCGGTGGTGTGGCGATTGACGAGACGCGTATCAAGCGACGCCTGCAGGCCATCAAGGCCGCCGGCCTGGGATGGAAGGACTTCTGGGTACCGGGAAAATGATCTGGTTGCGGTTCAGGAAACCCTGACGATTTCCAGGCTCGGGCCGCTCTGCATCGGCGCTGCGCCGCGCATGGTGCGCAGCAGTTCGTTGGTCTCGCTCGCCGGCATGGGCTTCGAGAAGAAGTAGCCCTGGCCGATGGAGCAGCCCAGCGCCAGCAGCTGCGAAGCGTGCTCGCGGGTCTCGATACCTTCGGCGACGATGCCGAGGTGCAGGCTCTGGGCCATGCTGATGATGGCGCGCACGATGGCGGCATCGTTGCGGTCGACGTTCATGTCGCGCACGAAGGTGCGGTCGATCTTGAGATAGTCGATGGGCAGGTTGCGCAGGTAGGCAAGGCTCGAATAGCCGGTGCCGAAGTCGTCCACCGACACGCGTACGCCGAGATCGCGCAGCGCATGCAGCTTGGTCACGTGCTGCTCGCTGTCCTGCATGGCGACGCTCTCGGTGAGCTCGACTTCCATCTGGTGCGGCGCGATGTCGAATTCGTGTGCGATTGCCACGAGGCGTTCGGGCAGGTTGGAACGCTTGAGCTGCTTGGCCGAGACGTTCACGGCCACCGGCACGGGCTTGAGGCCGGCGCGCTGCCAGTTGGCGATCTGCCGTGCGACGTTGCGGAACACGCACTCGCCCAGTTCGACGATGAGATCCGAAGCTTCGGCGACCTCGATGAACGCCAGCGGCGACACCGCGCCGTGGCGCGGATCGTTCCAGCGGGCCAGGGCTTCAAACGACACCAGGCGTCCGCTGCGGATATCGACGATGGGCTGCAGCTGGATCTCGATGGCATCGCGGTTGACCGCACTGCGCAGGTCCTGCTCGAGCGCCAGGCGCGTGTGCACGCGCTTGTTCATCGCGGCGTCGAACATCTGCACGTTGTCGCGGCCGCGCGCCTTGGCTTCGTACAGCGCGATGTCGGCCGAGCGCAGCAGCTCGCTCATCGTGGTGGCGTCGCGCGGATAAACCGACATGCCGATGCTGGTGGTGGCGGAGTAGGTGGCTTCACCGAGGCGCACCGGTTTCTTGAGCGCCGCTGCCACGCGTTCGGCGATTGCGGCGCTGTCGGGCTCGAGGCCGTAGTGACGGGTGACCACGAGGAATTCGTCGCCGCCCATGCGCACCACGAGATCCGGGCTCGCGATCGAATCGCGCAGCCTTCGTGCGACCGAACGAAGATAGTCGTCGCCGATCGAGTGGCCACGTGAATCGTTGATGTTCTTGAAGTTGTCGCAGTCGATGTACAGGATGGACAGCGAATCGCCGCGTCGTGCCGCCTCGTCGATGAGACGCGGCAGCTCCTCGTTGAGATAGGTGCGATTGGGGAGCCCCGTCAACGCATCGTGCGTGGCCAGGTGCTGCAACGACAGCTGGTGTTCCTGAGCGCGACGCTCGGCCTCGCGCCGGTGCGACACGTCCTGGAGGATCATCGCGTGGATGCGGCCGGTGCCGTGTTCCAGGTCGGCGATCGAGAATTCCACGTCGCGACGCTCGTCGTCCCCGCGCAGGATCTGGGCCGGCCGGCTCTCGGCCGGTTCATCACGCTCGCTGCCGGGCGCCAGCGAAACCGGGGTATCGAAAATGGTGGCGACATCGCGGCGCCGCAATTCGTCGAGCGATGCGCCCACCAGGCGCTGCGCCTGCGGGTTGGCGTCGAGTACCCGTCGCGAAGCGGGATCGAACAACACGATGCCCGAGGCGGCACGATCGAAGATGGCGCGGTAACGCGTCTCGCTGATGGCAGCGGCATCGGCGCTGCGCTTGAGGCGGCCGCGATAGGCGTGCCACGCGGCGACCACGATGCTCACGAGCAACGCCACCAGCACCACGAGGTAGCGCACGCCCTGCTGGCCGCTTTGCATCACCGAGCGCTGCAGCGGGGTGTACAGCACCGCGAGAGGCTGGTTGCCCAGCGAATCGAGCCGCAGCTGCCCTTCGATGAGATTATCGGAACGTCGCACGATGCGGCGCCCATCGGAGGCCGCAAGCAGTTCCTGCCTGTCGTCGGCCACCGAGCGGTCGCCGAGCAGGGCAAAGTTCACGTTGAGTTGTGTGTCGGCGCCGATGCTGGCGATTTCCGGTGCGCCGATGCGGCGCGCGAATACCAGCGTGCCCGCCGCCGGGCCACTGCGATCGCTGTGCAGGATCGTGTGTGCGGCAACCACGTGCGTCACGCCATTGATCTGCAGCAGGCGCAACGTGCCTTCCTGGTCGATCACGCTGCGCACCAGCGGCGTGACGCGGTTGATCTCCGCCGTAACCGTGTCGCTCGCCGGGTGGTGATAACGCGAGTCGTCGGTGTCGTTTTCGAACGAGGAGATGAGTTTCTCCTTCGAGTCGAGCAGCCACACCAGGTCGACGTTCATTTCGTCGAGGCCGGCCTCGGAGAAATTCTGGTATTCGAAGTTCTGGTCGAGCGACGAGACATACGAATACATGTCGTCCCAGCGTGCGAAGTCGCGCGACACGGTTTCGATCTCGGTGTTCTTGGCGACCAGCGCCTTGCGCATGACCTCGATACTGCGCGCGACATCGTTCTGCTCGATGTTTTCGAACTTGCGCAGGATGAGGTAGCGGGAAGCGGTCCAGGTTCCGAGAACGACCAATGCCGCGGCTAGATAGACCGCTACAGCTTCGCGCCCAAACGAGCGTGTGATTTGAGCCGCCATGTGTAACTGATATACGACTTATTCCAGCGACTTACCACTGGAAGTTCCGCATGTACTCCTTGTCGGAGCAATCCTCGCTCCCACCAAAGGAATCGGCCAGCGGCAGCGGGTCTTTATGCGTCGGGTATCACAATTCCGGGACGGTCGATTCGGCGTTTGTAGTAGAGAGCTGTATGACCGATTCGCTGTAACAGGATGCTTTCGGTGGCAGTGGCTAGTTCCGCGAGACCTGCATCACGAACTTCACGATCGGCGCCGCGGAACTTCACCTTGATGAGCTCGTGATCGTGCAAAGCACGCTGCGCTTCGGCGATGACGCCCGCGGTGACGCCATGCTGGCCAATCAACAGCACCGGGTCGAGCACGTGACCAAGTCCGCGTAGATACTTGCGCTGCCGTTCCGAGAGTCCCATGGCGCCGATTCCAACAGAAAAGTCGTAAAGATTGCAGATGCCCCGAGGTTCGAAGAACAGAGCGGAGATCGGCGGTGCAGGTCAATTGGCGATACCGGGCCTCGATTTTGCCTCCCGCTCTTGAAACCAATTGGCGCGGTCCTCATCAAAACGTCCCAGGGCGCCGGCTACGAGGAATTGGTGGAATTGGCGCTCTGATCCATCTCACCAAGGTCCGCTTCGCGAAGCCTGACGTCTCACGGGCCCGCAGTTCTGAGCTTTACCTGCTGGCGAGCGGTTTTCGATTGGTGTAGCGTGGCCTCAATCCTGCATGCCGGGCGTCACCCCGAGCGAGGGTAAACCTTTGAATGACTTGACGAAAAACATCCTGCTTTGGGTCGTGATCCTGATGGTGATGGTGGTGGTGTTCAGCCGCTACGTGCCCACCGGTACCGAGCCCACGCAGGTGTCCTACTCGGCCGTACTCGAAGACGTGCGCAGCGGCCGGGTCGAGTCGGTCACCCTGCGAGGCGAGGAGATCCTCGGCCTTCGCAAGGACAAGTCAAAGTTCAAGGCCTACAACCCGGAAACCGAGAACACGGCGCTGATCGGCTTTCTCGACAAGAACAAGGTCGAAGTGAAGGGCGAGCCGCCCAAGCAGCCGAATTTTCTGATGCAACTCTTGTTGCAGCTGGCACCTGCGCTGCTGCTGATCCTCGTGTTCGTCTACATGCTGCGGCAAATGCAGGGGTCGGCCGGAGGCCGAGGCGCCATGTCGTTCGGCAAGAGCCGCGCACGCCTGTTGGGCGAAGACCAGGTCAATGTGACCTTCGCAGACGTGGCCGGCGTCGACGAGGCCAAGCAGGAAGTGGGCGAGATCGTCGACTTCCTCAAGGACCCGTCCAAGTTCCAGAAACTCGGCGGCAAGATTCCGAAGGGCGTGCTCATGGTGGGCTCACCGGGTACCGGCAAGACCCTGCTGGCGCGCGCCATCGCGGGTGAAGCCAAGGTACCGTTCTTCACCATCTCCGGTTCCGACTTCGTCGAAATGTTCGTCGGTGTCGGCGCCTCGCGCGTTCGCGACATGTTCGAACAGGCGAAGAAACACGCGCCCTGCATCATCTTCATCGATGAAATCGACGCGGTCGGCCGCCATCGCGGCGCCGGCCTCGGCGGTGGTCACGACGAACGCGAGCAGACGCTGAACCAGTTGCTGGTCGAGATGGACGGTTTCGAAGGCAGCGAAGGCATCATCGTCATCGCCGCCACCAACCGTCCGGACGTGCTCGATCCGGCACTGCTGCGTCCGGGCCGCTTCGACCGCCAGGTGGTCGTGCCTCTGCCCGATGTGCGCGGTCGCGAGCAGATCCTGCGTGTCCACATGCGCAAGGTTCCGCTGAGCGAAGACGTGAAGCCTGCTTACATCGCGCGCGGCACGCCAGGATTCTCCGGCGCCGATCTCGCCAACCTCGTGAACGAGGCCGCGTTGTTCGCGGCAAGAGCGAACAAGCGCATCGTCAGCATGGACGAGTTCGAACGCGCCAAGGACAAGATCTACATGGGCGCGGAGCGCCGCTCCATGGTCATGTCCGACCAGGAAAAGAAGATGACGGCGTATCACGAGGCGGGCCACGCCATCGTGGGGTACACCGTTCCCGAGCACGATCCCGTGTACAAGGTGACCATCATTCCGCGCGGCCGCGCGCTGGGTCTCACCTGGTATCTGCCGGAAGGTGATCGCTACAGCACCAGCAAGCGGCGCCTCGAGAGTCATATCGCTTCATTGTTCGGTGGTCGCTGCGCCGAGGAACTCATCTTCGGCGTCGATGGTGTGACCACCGGTGCTTCGAACGACATCGAACGCGCCACCGACCTGGCGCGCAGCATGGTCACGAAGTGGGGCCTGTCCGACCGTCTCGGTCCGTTGACCTATTCGGAAGAAAATGGCGAGGTCTTCCTGGGCCGCCAGATGACCCAGCACAAGCAGGTCTCCGACGACACCGCGCATGCGATCGACGAGGAAATCCGCCGCGTCATCGACATGAACTACAAGCGCGCCAAGGAAATCCTCGAGTCACATCTCGACAAGCTGCACGCCATGGCCGATGCGCTCGTGAAGTACGAAACCATCGACGAGACGCAGATCAAGGACATCATGAGCGGCAAGGCGCCCAAGCCGCCGGCTGACTGGGATGATTCTGTCGGCACACCGCCGCCCAAGCGGCCGGAAGGTGAGGCCGAGGGCGGCGGGGCTATCGGCACGCCTGCCGGTCAGCACTAAGACTAGTTAGCTCCATGCCCGCGGGCGGCCGTCGGTGAATAACGCCGCCCAATGGCAGTGCCGGGATCGAATCCTGGATCTCGGCGCACCCGTGGTAATGGGTGTCCTGAACGTCACACCCGATTCCTTCTCTGACGGCGGCCGGTTCGCGGACCGTGCCGCGGCGCTGGCGCAAGCGCGCCGCCTGGTCGCCGAAGGCGCCGGCATCATCGACGTGGGAGGCGAATCCACGCGCCCCGGCGCGCGCGCCGCCGGTCTCGACGAAGAACTCGAACGTGTCATCCCGGTGATCGAAACCCTGCGGCGCGAGTCCGCGGTCTTCATCTCGGTGGACACCAGCAAACCCGAAGTGATGAGCGCCGCGGTCGCCGCGGGCGCCGACATCATCAACGATGTCCGCGCGCTGGTGGAGCCCGGCGCGCTGGATGCGGCGGCAGCGAGCGGCGCGGGCATCTGTCTCATGCACATGCAGGGCGAGCCGCGCACCATGCAGGATGCTCCTCACTACACCGACGTGGTTGAAGAGGTGAGCGCATTTCTTGCCGCGCGGATGCGCGCCTGCCGCGAGGCTGGCGTCGACGCGGCACGCCTCGCAATCGACCCCGGCTTCGGATTCGGCAAACGCATCGTCGACAACCTGGTGCTGCTCAAACAACTCGCGAGTTTCGAAGCGCTGGGTGTTCCGATCGCGGTCGGCCTGTCGCGCAAGTCGATGCTGGCAAGCCTCACCGGCCGCAACGTCGATGAACGCATGGCCGGCAGCGTCGCGCTCGCCGCCATTGCGGTTCTGCACGGAGCGCGTATTGTGCGCGCCCACGACGTGGGCGCGACCGTGGATGCGGTGCGCGTTGCGGCCGCGGTGATCAAGGGAGAACAGGTCGATGGGACGTAAGTATTTCGGCACCGATGGAGTTCGCGGACGGGTCGGCGAACATCCCCTCACGGTGGATTTCGCGCTGCGCCTCGCGAGCGCCGCGGCGCGCGTGCTCGCACCACAGGGCGGCACCGTGCTCATCGGCAAGGACACGCGCCTGTCCGGATACATGTTCGAAGCCGCACTCGAGGCGGGCTTCGTTGCCGCCGGCGTGAACGTCAACCTGATCGGACCGCTGCCCACCCCGGGAATCGCCTATATCACGCGCAGGTTCAACTGCGACTTCGGCATCGTGATCAGTGCTTCGCACAATCTCTACGACGACAACGGCATCAAGTTCTTCGACGCCCAGGGCGGAAAACTTTCCGATGAAATCGAAGAGGCCATCGAAGCCGAGCTCGAACATGGCGCCATCACGCGCTCTTCGATGAGCCTCGGTCGCGCGCAGCGCGTGGACAAGTCGCGCCGCCTGTACCAGAACTTCTGTGCCGAGTCGCTCCCCAAGGGGCTCACTCTCGAGGGACTCAAGCTGGTGGTCGACTGCGCCAATGGCGCGGGATACAAGGTGGTGCCGCGCACACTGGCGGACCTGGGCGCCGAGATCATTCCGATCGGCTGTTCGCCGAATGGCCGCAATATCAATGACGGCTGCGGCTCGACTTCTCCGGAACTGCTGCAGCTCACCGTGCCGGGAGTCCGTGCCTCCGCTGGTATCGCGCTGGATGGCGATGGCGACCGACTCGTGATGGTCGATGGCCTGGGCCGCGTCATCGATGGCGATCAACTCATCTATATCATCGCTTCGGCGCGCAAACGCGCCGGGCTGCTCAAGGGACCCGTGATCGGGACGGTCATGAGCAACCTCGGGCTCGAGGTGGCGCTGCGCGAGCAGGGAATCGATTTCCGGCGGGCGCAGGTCGGTGACCGCTACGTCCTCGCAATGCTGCGCGAAACCGGTGGCGAGGTGGGCGGCGAGACCTCGGGGCACATCCTGCTGCTCGACAAGACCACGACCGGGGATGCCCTGATGGCCGCACTGCAGGTGCTGGCCGTCATGCGCGAGACCGGCCAGAGCCTGGCCGAATTGGCGGCCGGGATGCCCCGGTTTCCGCAAACCATGATCAACGTGAAGGTGGCCCGCCGTTTCGACCCGAAAACCGTGCCCGAGGTCGAAGAGACGGTACAGAAGGTCGCTTTGCGGCTCGGGAACGAGGGGCGCGTCGTCCTGCGCCCGTCCGGCACCGAACCCGTAATCCGCGTCATGGTCGAGGCGCGCGATGAGACCGATACGGTGCGTTGCGCCGAGGAAATCGCCGCTGTGGTGCGCCGCGTTGCGTCCTGAGGGGCCCGCCGCTATGATCGCGCCCCTTTTTTGAGCCGGTCCTACATGCCACGTCGCCAGATAATTGCAGGCAATTGGAAAATGCACGGCTCGCGCGCGGAGAACGCTGCGCTGGTCGAGACCATCGTGCACAAACTGCCGAATTCGACGGCCGAAGTGTGGGTGTGCCCGCCGTTCGTGTACCTGGCCGAGCTGACACGGGCGCTGGGGGGTTCACGCGTGAGCCTGGGGGCGCAGGATGTTTGCGCGGAAACCCAGGGCGCATTCACCGGTGAGGTGTCCGCCGCGATGTTGCGCGACGTGGGATGCGCGGGCGCAATCGTTGGCCACTCCGAACGTCGCGCCCTGTTCGGCGAGTCCGACCAGCTGGTGGCGCGCAAATTTGCCGCGGTGCTGGCCGCGGGCCTCACGCCGATTCTCTGCGTGGGCGAACAACTCGCGGAACGCGAGGCCGGGCGTACATTCGAGGTCGTGGACCGCCAGCTCGATGCGGTGCTCGACCTGTCGGGCGTGGAAGCCTTCAATCGCGCGGTCATCGCGTATGAACCTGTCTGGGCGATCGGCACCGGCAAGACGGCGTCTCCGCAGCAGGCAGAAGACGTGCACGCCCACATCCGCGGGCGGATCGCCAGCCGCGATGCTAAAATCGCCGCCCTTGTGCGCATCCAGTACGGTGGCAGCGTCAAGGCCGCGAATGCCGCGGAGCTCTTCTCGATGCCCAACGTCGACGGCGGACTCATCGGCGGCGCATCGCTCAAGGCCGAAGAATTCCTCGCCATCGTTTCCGCTGCGCGCGCCTGAACCTGGTACCCAAGATGTTGCGAACCATTCTTACAATTTTGCAGGTGCTCACGGCCTTCGTGATCGTCGCCCTCGTGTTGTTGCAGCGGGGCAAGGGTGCCGATGCCGGAGCCGGATTCGGCGCTGGAGCCTCGGGCACCGTTTTCGGTGCACGCGGTGCGACCACCGGCCTGTCGCGCATGACGGCAATCTTTGCGGCGATCTTCATGCTGAACAGCCTGTGCCTCACTTACCTGTTTCAGCGCGATGCGCGTCCCGTGGCGCCGACTTCGCTGCTCGACAAGGTGCCGACGAGCAACACCGCGCCGGCGCCGGCGCCAGCCGCGCCGATTGATGCCAACGCTGTCCCGGTGCCCGCGGCGCCCGCCACCGAACCGACGCCTGAAAAGCCGTAAGAGCGAGACCGTAGGACAGCAGCCGGACGATTTTTTGCGCAACGCCGACGTGGTGGAATTGGTAGACACACTAGCTTGAGGGGCTAGCGGAGCGATCCGTGGGAGTTCGAGTCTCCCCGTCGGCACCATCACTTTCCTTTCTCCTGTTACAATCGCGCCCGAATTTTTGGGGGGCGGTTGTCTCTCGTTGTCGAGAGGTTGCTGCCCCTTTTCGTGACGGCGCAGAACATCCACACATGCTTGCGAATTACCTGCCTGTACTGATTTTTCTCACCGTCGCCACGGGCCTGGCGATGGTGCTGATGGGGCTCGGTCTCGTGATCGGCCGGCTGCGTGTCAAGGCGCGCGGCGATGCGCAGAAGCTCTCGCCCTACGAATGCGGCTTCGAGGCATTCGAAGACAGCCGCATGAAGTTCGACGTGCGGTACTACCTCGTCGCCATCCTGTTCATCGTTTTCGACCTGGAGATCGCGTTCCTGTTTCCGTGGGCGGTGGTCCTCGACCAGATCGGCGTCTTCGGTCTCGTCGCCATGGGCATCTTCCTGTTCATCCTCGTGGTCGGCTTCATCTACGAGTGGAAGAAAGGGGCCCTCGAATGGGATTAGACGGTAACGCCGCGGTCAGCACCGAACAGACCAGCGACGGCGGTTTCGCCGAGCGCGGGTTCGTCACGACGACCATCGACGCGGCGATGAACTGGGCGCGCACCGGCTCGTTGTGGCCAATGACCTTCGGCCTTGCGTGTTGCGCGGTGGAGATGATGCACGCGGGGGCGTCGCGCTACGACCTCGACCGCTTCGGCGTGGTGTTTCGTCCGAGCCCGCGCCAGTCCGACGTGATGATCGTGGCCGGTACGCTGGTGAACAAGATGGCGCCCGCACTGCGCAAGGTTTACGACCAGATGCCCGAGCCGCGCTGGGTCATCTCCATGGGCTCGTGCGCGAATGGCGGCGGTTACTACCACTATTCATATGCGGTGGTGCGCGGCTGCGATCGCATCGTTCCCGTGGACGTGTACGTGCCCGGTTGTCCGCCGACCGCCGAGGCGCTGCTCTACGGAATCATCCAGCTGCAGAAGAAGATCGAGCGCACCAGCACCATTGCTCGCCCATGACTTTTCCACAGACCGAAAAAATCGCGGCGCTCGCGGCCAGGATCGAATCCCGACTTCCCGCTCTGCTGCAACGTGCGCCGTCACTGGCCGATGAGCTGTGCTACGAGGTGCAGCCCGCCAGCCTGAAGCAGGTGTGCATCGCGCTGCGCGACGAACCCGAACTGCGCTTCGAAATCCTCATCGACCTGGCCGGCATCGACTACCTCGATTACGCGTCGAGCGAGTGGAAGACACTTTCCGCCACCGACTCCGGTTTCAGCCGCGGAGTGAGTCGTGGCGGTGCACGCCTGCCGCACGATGGCGCGCGCTTCGCCGTCGCTTACCAGCTCCTGTCGGTCACCCACAACCAGCGCGTACGCCTGCGCGCGCGCTGCGAGGACGCCGAAGATCCCATCATCGATTCGGTGGTGGACATCTGGCCCGGCGCCAACTGGTTCGAGCGCGAGGCATTCGACCTGTTCGGCATCCTGTTCACCGGCCATCCGGATCTGCGCCGCATCCTCACCGACTACGGTTTCATCGGCCATCCGTTCCGCAAGGACTTCCCGCTGATCGGCAACGTCGAAGTGCGCTACGACGCCGACAAGCAGCGCGTGGTGTACGAGCCGGTGAGCATCGAGCCGCGCACGCTGGTGCCGAAGGTCATTCGCAACGACAACCGTTATGACCCGGCCCTCAAGACTCAGAAGTAACCCCGGGGCATGAACGAGATCCGCAATTTCACGATGAACTTCGGTCCGCAGCACCCGGCGGCGCACGGTGTGCTGCGCCTGGTGCTCGAGATGGACGGCGAAGTCGTCCAGAAGGCCGATCCGCACATCGGACTCCTGCATCGCGGCACCGAGAAGCTGGCCGAGTCCAAGCCTTTCAACCAGTCCATCGGCTACATGGACCGGCTCGATTACGTTTCGATGATGTGCAACGAGCACGCCTACGTCCTGGCCATCGAGCGGCTGCTCGGTGTCACGGTGCCGGTGCGCGCGCAGTACGTCCGCGTGATGTTCGACGAAGTCACGCGCATCCTGAACCACCTCATGTGGCTGGGCGCGCACGCGCTCGACATCGGTGCGATGACCGTGTTCCTGCTGGCCTTCAAGGAACGCGAAGACCTCATGGATTGTTACGAGGCGGTATCGGGCACGCGCATGCATGCCACCTACTACCGCCCGGGCGGCGTTTACCGCGACCTGCCTGACTCGATGCCGAAGTACCAGGCCTCGAAGTGGCGTACGCAGAAAAGCGCCGATCGCCTGAACGCGGCGCGCCAGGGCTCGATGCTCGATTTCATCGACGAATTCGTGGGGCGCTTTCCGAAGGCCGTCGACGAATACGAAACCCTGCTCACCGACAACCGCATCTGGAAACAGCGCACCGTGAACATCGGCGTGGTGACTCCGGAGCGCGCCATGGCGCTGGGATTCACCGGCGCGATGCTGCGCGGTTCCGGAATTGCCTGGGACCTGCGCAAGAAACAGCCCTACGAGGTCTATGCCGATCTCGACTTCGACATTCCGATAGGCGTGAACGGCGATTGCTACGATCGCTACCTGGTGCGCATCGAAGAGATGCGACAGAGCACGCGAATCGTCAAGCAATGCATCGAGTGGCTGCGAAAGAATCCTGGGCCCGTGATGATCGACGACCGCAAGGTGCGGCCGCCGAGCCGCGAAGAGATGAAGGGCGACATGGAATCGCTGATTCATCACTTCAAGCTGTTCACAGAAGGTTATTCGGTGCCGGAAGGCGAGACCTACGCCGCCGTGGAAGCGCCCAAGGGCGAGTTCGGCATCTACCTGATTTCGGATGGCGCCAACAAGCCGTATCGGCTGAAGTGCCGTGCGCCGGGTTTCGCGCACCTGTCGGCGCTCGAGGAGATGACCCGGGGCCACATGCTGGCGGACGTGGTTGCCGTTATTGGCACGCAGGACATCGTGTTCGGTGAGGTGGATCGATGACGCAGGTCGTCAAGACAGCGGATGGCGGCACGTTCGAGCCGGTGCTCGGCGAGAAGGCGCGCCTGTTGAACGAACACACGCGTCACGAAATCGACGAGTGGATCGGACGTTTCCCGACCGGCAAGCAGCGCTCGGCCGTGTTGTCGGCGTTGCGGTTCACGCAGGAACAGAACAACGGGTTCCTGACTTCCGAACTCATGGACGCCGTCGCCGAGTACCTGCGCCTGCCGCCGGTGCAGGTCTACGAAGTCGCCACGTTCTATTCGATGTTCGAGACGCATCCCTGCGGCCGGCATCACGTCAGCATCTGCACCAACATCAGCTGCATGCTGAACGGCGCTGAGGACCTGGTGGCGCATTGCGAGAAGAAACTCGGCATCAAGCTCGGTGAAAGCACGTCCGACGGGCGCATCTTCCTCAAGAAGGAAGAGGAATGCCTCGCGGCCTGCACCGGCGCGCCGATGATGATGGTCGATCACGAATTCCACGAGTACCTGACACCCGAGAAGGTGGACAAGGTGCTCGACGAGCTGAAGTGAGTTAGCCAGATGGCAGGTGCAGTAGAAAAGTGGGCTGACAAGATGAACCTGACGGTGTTCGAGCCGCTCAAGTTCAAGGAATCCTGGAAGCTCGAGAACTATCTCAGGATCGGCGGCTACGACGCGTGGAAGAAAATCCTCGCCGAGAAGCCGACGCCCGAGAGTGTCATCGACCAGGTGAAGGCCTCGGGCCTGCGCGGCCGTGGCGGCGCGGGATTCCCCACCGGCACCAAGTGGAGCTTCATGCCGCGCAAGTCGCCGGTGCAGAAGTACACCGTGTGCAACTCGGACGAATCCGAACCCGGCACCTGCCACGACCGCGACATCCTGCGCTACAACCCGCATTCCCTCATCGAGGGCATGGCCATTGGCGGTTACTGCATGACGGCCACCGTGGGCTACAACTACATCCGCGGTGAATTCCTCGGCGAGCCCGTGCCGCGCTTCGAGGCGGCGGTGAAGGAAGCCTATGCCGCCGGATTGTTAGGCAGGAATATCCTCGGTTCTGGCGTGGACTTCGATCTGTTCACCGCGGTGGGCGCCGGCGCCTACATCTGCGGCGAGGAAACCGCGCTGCTCGATTCGCTCGAAGGCAAGCAGGGCAAGCCGCGCTTCAAGCCGCCGTTTCCGGCGGCGTTCGGCCTCTACGGCCTGCCGACCACCATCAACAACACGCAGAGCTACGCGTCGGTACCGACCATCCTGCGCAAAGGTGCGGACTGGTTTGCGAAGCTGGGCGTTCCGAATGCCGGTGGCACAGCCATCTTTTCGGTATCGGGCCACGTCAACAAGCCGGGCAACTACGAAGTTCCGATGGGCATTCCATTCGTGGACCTTCTCGAGATTGCCGGCGGTGTGAAGGACGGCCGCAAGCTCAAGGCCGTGATTCCCGGCGGTTCCTCGGTGTACGTGTTGCCCGCGGAAAAGATCCTGGCCGCGAACATGGACTTCGACTCGCTCAAGGCCGCGGGTTCGTCGGTCGGCTCCGCCGCGGTCATCGTCATGGACGAGACCACCTGCATGGTGAAGGTGCTCGAGCGCCTGTCGCGCTTTTATAAGAGTGAATCCTGTGGCCAGTGCACGCCGTGCCGCGAGGGCACCGGCTGGATGAATCGCGTAATCCGCCGGATCATGGCGGGGCAGGGCACCAGGCCAGACCTGCAATTGCTGGTGGATGTCGCGGGGCGCATCGAAGGCCACACCATCTGCGCGCTCGGCGACGCGGCCGCGTGGCCGGTACAGAGTTTCCTCAAGCACTTCCGCCACGAATTCGAATACATGATCGACAACGGTGGCCGCAGCATCGTCGACGACCCCGCGCGGAGGGCCGCATGAGCGCAGCGCCTCCGGTAACTCCGGCACCACCCGCGGCGCCGCCGTCCGACGTGGTCAACGTCGAAGTCGACGGCAAGGTCTGCCAGGGCAAGAAGGGTCAGATGATCATCCACGTCACGGACGCGCAGGACGCGTACGTGCCGCGCTTCTGTTACCACGACAAACTACCCATCGCGGCCAACTGCCGCATGTGCCTGGTGGAAGTGGAAAAGGCGCCCAAGCCGCTGCCGGCCTGCGCCACGCCCATTACCGAGGGCATGAAGATCTTCACCAAGAGCCCCAAGGCCATTGGCGCGCAGAAGGCGACGATGGAGTTCCTGCTCATCAACCATCCGCTGGATTGCCCGATCTGCGACCAGGGCGGCGAGTGCGAGCTGCAGGATCTCGCCATGGGGTTCGGCCGCGACGCGGCGCGTTTCAACGAACGCAAGCGCGTGGTCAAGGACAAGGACCTGGGTCCGCTGGTGTCCACCGACATGACGCGCTGCATTCACTGCACGCGCTGCGTGCGCTTCGGCCAGGACATCGCCGGCATCCAGGAACTCGGCACCACGGGCCGTGGCGAGCAGATGGAAATCGGCACCTACGTCGAGCGCGCCGTGGAGCACGAGCTCTCGGGCAACATCATCGACCTCTGCCCGGTGGGCGCACTCAATTCCAAGCCGTTCCGCTATCGCGCACGTGCCTGGGAAATGACACAGACGGCGCTGGTGTCGCCGCACGACGGCGTCGGCACGAACATTTTCGGCCACGTACTGCGCGGCAGGCTCATGCGCGTGGTGCCGCGTCCCAATGAAAACATCAACGAGACCTGGATCGCGGATCGGGATCGCTACAGCTATGAAGGCGTGTACAGCGCCGACCGACTCGAAGCACCCATGGTTCGCGAGGGGTCCGAATGGAAACGCGTCACCTGGGAAGTCGCACTCGAAACCGCCGCGAAGGGTCTGAAGGCCGCGGGCGCTGAGCTTGCGACGCTCGCAAGCAGCTCGGCCACGGTCGAAGAACTCTATCTGCTGAGCCGGCTCACGCGGGCCCTGGGGTCCGGCAACATCGATCACCGCCTGCGCCAGACGGACTTCCGCGACCAGGATGCCGATCCGACTGCGCCGAGCCTGGGCGGGCTCAGCATTGCGGCCATCGATCAGCTCGATGCATTGCTCATCGTGGGCTCGAACCTGCGCCGCGAAGCGCCGGTGCTGGCGCACCGCGTGCGAAAAGCGGCCAAGCGCGGCGCCAGGATCACCTTCCTGAATCCCGCGCGCTTCGAGTACCTGTTCCCGGTCGCCGGTTACCTCGAGTCATCGCCCGCGAAACAGCTCGGTGACCTCGCCGCTATCTACTCAGCGGTGCTCGATGGAGCCGCAGATTCGAAAGCCCCGAAGCACCTGGCCAAGCTGGTGGCCGGCGCGCAGGTGAACACCGCACATCGCGCGATTGCTGCCGCTCTGAAATCGGGTCCCAGGCGCGCGGTGTGGCTGGGCGCACTGGCGCTGCGTCACTCGGCGTATGCCGATCTGCGCGCGCTGGCCGCCGGCATCGCCGCAGCCACCGGCGCAACGCTGGGAACGCTGGCCGAAGGCGGCAACGCCGCAGGCGCGTACCTCGCCGGCGCCGTGCCGCATCGCGACGCGGGCGGCATCAAGAGCGCTGCGGCAGGCAAGTCCGCGCGTGACATGCTCTCGGGGCCGCAGAAGGCCTACCTGCTCTTCGGTGGCGCAGAACCGTGGGCCGATGGCTTTGGCCCCGACGCCGTAGGAACTCTCGGCGGCGCGTCTTTCGTGGTTGCGGCAACGCCGTTCGCCGACGAGACACTCAGGTCCGTGGCACATGTGCTGTTGCCGATCTCCACGTTTGCGGAGACTTCGGGCACCTACGTCAACCTCGAAGGCCTGTGGCAGAGCTTCACCGGCGCAGCGCGGCCGCTGGGCGAAGTTCGCCCCGGCTGGAAAGTGCTGCGCGTGCTGGGCAATCTCGCCGGTGTCGCCGACTTCGACTACCAGTCTTCCGAGGAAGTACGCGAAGAACTTCGCTCCCGTTGCGCCGACATCGTGGCGCGCTCCTACGACGGCACGCACCCAGTGAATGCCGGTGGCGCTGATGCCCCCAAATCTGAAGCACGAGTCGTCGACGTGCCCATGTATGCGATCGATGCCGTGCTGCGTCGAGCACCGTCCCTGCAGCGCACGCGCGAAGGCAAGCTCGCGCCGCTGGTGTACGGAAGCGGTGGCGCATGA
>Ga0315912_10003005_pt1 | contig 17246 bp, 5 predicted proteins | sample VfabasoilMG_FD_204469 | JGI IMG/M metagenome (GOLD analysis project Ga0315912, IMG submission 204469) | Garden soil microbial communities collected in Santa Monica, California, United States - V. faba soil | ecosystem: Environmental > Terrestrial > Soil > Garden | place: USA: California...
GGGTTGTCGTTTGGACGACTGATCACCAGGAAATTTCCCGGACTTATACCATAGACCAAATGATTGTATGCGTCCAGGTTGACCAGGGCATGTTCTCCCTGCAACGGCTTCACCGGGAAACTGTGAACGGAAAAGAAATAGGAGAAGTCGCCTTGCTGGTAAATAAGCCGCCCATGGGAATAGCGGGCGAATGAATAGTTGCCGGCCTGTTTGTTGAAAGATACTTTGCTGCTGATAAATAATTCAGGAAGTCCCTCAGCGACCTGCATCAGTTTTTCATCCAGGCGTATCAGCACATGTCCCAGGAGGGAGTCGCCGTTCAGGATGGGAATCATGGATACATAGGAGAGTCGTCCCGATTCGCGCGTCACGGCATAGAGGTAATTGTTGGAGGTCGCTTCCCCGTTGTCTTTGATAAACTGAAGGGCTTTGGCAAAAGTCCACCCCGACAGGGAATCAGAAGGTTCCCCGTCGCGTCGAAGGGCTGTGATGGATGTTTCATAACGCTTCCAGTACCCGCTAAGATACAGGCGGCTTACCCTGCGTGATACCTGTTGCTGCACCGTGGCGCCGGTTTGCAGGATTCTTTTCAGCATGACATCGGCCGATATTTTTCGCTGGACGTCATCGAACAGGTATTCCGCGACGGAGTCCTGGTTCGTCTCCAGTTTAGATGCCAGGACTTTTCGGCCTTCCATTTCCTTTTCCCGCGTATAGACCTGGATGACAGCAGCTGAGTATAAGGAGAACAGCAGGATGTTCAGCAGGAGGAAATTCAACGTCTGATTTTTTTCCTGCTTCGGCAAAGCCTGGAGAAGGAGCAGGGCCGTGGCAAATGCAAAGTCCACCCAGGAATAATGGAGGGTCAGGGAGGTATTGGCCTGGATGAGCCTGACCATATACCAACAGAAGACAGAGGCGCCGCCATATAAAAAGAGGAACTGTCTTTGGGTAATATTCATCCGCTTCAGCATACTCATGAGGCCCTTGGCAAAAAAGAAATAGGAAAATAAAACGATGGCAATAATCAGTACGCCGGCCAGTGTGAAATAATCCAGGCTGAAGAGGTTGGAGGCATCAAAAGAAATACGGGAATTGAGAATCAGCCCGCTGACCAGCGAGTTAAGCAATACCGACAAACCAAGATAGAATACCAGGAATGCAAGCGCGATGCCCGTGCTTCCCGGATGCAGCCGGATCGAATAGCGGTGGCGGCAAAATCCATGGCATAGCATCAGGACCAGCAACACGTTTAAAAGCAAGTCGCCCGGTGAATTAAACCAAAACGAACTGGCATACAATTGGGGGGAAAAGAAAAGCGTTTCATACAAGGCGGAGGGCCAGTGGCCGTCAATCATCAGGTAACGCAGGAGAAACAAAGACAGGATATAGGTTGCTGCGAGGAATGCATTTTTCCGGAAGAGGAGCTGTTGAATAAGCGCGATGGCAACAAGCAGGAATGCAATGGCAACAGCCTGCCAAAGCGCAAGCACCATTCCGGGTTGGACTGTGGTCTCCGTAAGTTTTATGCGAAAGAGGTCCCGGCCATTCGGATTTTTGATGGTGAAATGAGTGCCTGCATTCCCTTCCGAGATTTCAGCATGCGCCGGCAGTTCCAGGTGCGGGTTGAATTCATTGACGAGGTATTCGTTCTGGTAAGAATAATTTCTCTTCACCAGGAGTAAGCCGGCTAGGGTGCGGGTTTCCTGTTGCTTTTTATAGAAGACGTAGGCGCCGTTTTTCAAATTCACCGGGGTTCCGGATTCCAGCGAATCCGGTTTCAGCGGGGACAAATCCGTTTCATTGTCGGACCAGTAGGCCGGCATGCCGTTCTCGTAAAAGAAAAAACTGATCCCGTATTGTTTGAGTCCCTTGTGAACTAAAAAAGCCTGGATGGAAGAATCAGACCGGAGAAGCGTGGCTTCCCTGAGCATGGCGTCCATTTTTTTTTCGAGGCCGGCATAGGCCTTGTTAGCGGAAGCTTCCAGCGCACGGATATTGGTTTCTGCCGGGGGAAAAAGCTTCGGTGAAAAAAGCAGGATCAATGCCGCAGTCATCCCCAGCAGCAGGGCAATGGCAGCATTGTTTTTAAGCCGGCGAAACATCTGTTTTTTTAATCTCTTGTCAGCAGTTTTTCTATCACGGAAGGAAAATGCGCGTATTCCAATGCATGAATCTTAGCCGCCAGCGTTTCCGGTGTGTCGCCGGGTTCAATGGCGCATTCGGCTTTGAACAGTATTTCTCCCTCGTCAAATTCCGCATTCACAAAATGAATGGTGATGCCGGACCGGGTGGCGCCGTTTTGAATAACGGTTTCATGCACTTTCATGCCATACATGCCCTTGCCGCCCACACCGGGTAACAGGGCGGGGTGGATGTTGATGATCTTTCCCGGGTAAGCCGCAATCAGGCTTTTGGGAACCAGCCAAAGGAAGCCTGCCAATACCACCAGGTCGGTCTTTGCATCCCTGAGCCACTGCAATATCGTATCCGTCTCATAAAAATCGTGCCGCGAAAACACTTTTGAAGGGATATTCAATTTTTCAGCGCGTGCAAGGACTCCGGCTTTGGGATTGTTGCAAAGAATAAGGGATACACGGGCTATGCCGGACTTCTCAAAATACCGGGCTATATTTTCGGCATTGGATCCGGACCCGGAGGCAAAGATGGCAATGTGTTTCATGGAATGGTAATGCAAAGAAAGAGGATAATTTGAATTCCCGAAGAACACCCGGGATGACTGGCAGTTTTTTGGTAATTATACTTCTATTCAGGTTTCTTATTTCGCACGGAGCTCACGGAGGAACGCACACGGAGATCGCGGAGATTCCCGTGTCCTCCGTGTTTTCCTCCGTGTTCTCCGTGCGAAACCCACCTTATTTGGCGGATGCAGTCACATGATTTTTAACACATATTAAGATTTAAGTTATTTACATTCGTCACCTCTAAGTTCCCCCTAACCTGAAACCTATGAAAAGACAGTTACTCTGCCTGGGTCTTTTTTTGTGCTCCGGCGTTTACCTCAACGCCCAGGTAACGTTTCCTGTGAACGGCACCACGGATCCGAAACATCTCACGTACGCATTTACCCATGCGAAAATAGTTGTCGATTATAAAACCATTATCGATTCGGCCACACTCCTGGTTCGCGACGGTGTGGTCCTGGAGGCCGGCAAAGGGATTTCCGTACCCGCCGATGCCGTTGTGTATGACCTCAGCGGAAGGACTATTTATCCTTCGCTGATTGATATTTTTTCAGACTTTGGAATAACGCAACCCGGCAAAGCTTCCCAAAACGATGCGGCCCAGCCACAGTTTCTTTCGAATACAAAAGGCGCTTACGGCTGGAACCAGGCCGTGAAAGCCGAATACGAAGCCTACAGAAATTATTCTTCCTCCAATGCCGCCGACCTGCGCAAGCTGGGATTTGGAACCGTTTCTTCCATACTGCGTGACGGCATTTTAAGAGGGACATCGGTATTGGCAGTCCTGGGAGATGGTAAGGAAAACGACCTGCTGCTGAAAGAAGAGTCGGCTGCGCATTACTCATTCGACAAAGGCAGCTCCCCGCAGGATTATCCGTCATCCCTGATGGGATCCATAGCCCTTATCCGCCAAAGCTTTTACGATGCAGCCTGGTACGCTGCCGGCGGAAAAAACAAGGAAACGAATATCACGCTGGAAGCGATGAACCGGACCTCAAACCTTCCGCAAATATTCGATGCCGGCGACAAGCTGAATATTTTACGGGCCGCAGCGATCGGAAAGGAATTCAATAAAAAATTTATTGTCAAAGGCGGAGGCAATGAATACCAGCGGCTCCGGGAAATCAAGGAAGCGGGGGTGCAGCTTATTGTTTCCCTGAATTTCCCCGACGCCTACGATCTCACGGATCCGCAGGAAGCCATGAACATCACCTATGCCGCGCTCAAACACTGGGAGCTGGCACCGGCCAACCCGGGGATGCTGGCCAAAGACAGCATTCCTTTTGCCCTGACGGCTGCGGATCTGAAAAAGAAAGAAGATTTCTGGAAGAACCTGCGTAAAGCCATCAGCTACGGCCTGACGGAAGAGCAGGCATTGAAAGCCCTGACCGTTACGCCTGCTACCATGCTGGGCGTGGAGAAGCAGGTAGGAAGCCTGGGCAAGGGCATGGTCGCCAACTTCATCATCACCTCGCAGAGTCTTTTTAGCAAGGACAATATCATTCTCGAAAACTGGGTAAAAGGAAAACGCTACCTCGTGAAGGAATACGGTGTCCCTGAAATACGCGGAACGTATACGTTGACCATTGGCTCGGAACCTTCCTGGCAACTGACGGTAAGCGGTGATGCGGCGGCTCCCGAACTTTCCATCCAGGAAGATACTTCCAAAATAAAAGTCACCTTTTCCCGGCAAATCAACCGTGTGAACCTGTCGTTTGAAACGAAAAAAACAAAGCAGTTTTACAGGCTGACCGGCGAAATACTGGATGCTACGACCTGGGAAGGGAAGGCCGTGCGCCCCGACGGAGAATCGGTGAACTGGACAGCCAGGCAAACCAAGGCCTGGCAGCCGGAAACCAAAGCCGACACGGCAAAAAGAGATACGTTGCTTATCGGCAAAATGATCTATCCGTTTAACGCTTACGGGTGGACGGAAAAACCTGTAGCTAAAAAAGTTTTGTTTCGCAATGCCACGGTATGGACCGGTGAAAACGACGGGGTCCTGCAGAATACAGACGTGCTTATTGAAAAAGGTAAGATTGTAAGGATTGGCAGGAATCTCGGCGGTGGCGATGCGGAAACCGTGGATGCCACCGGCAAGTACCTTACCGCCGGAATCATCGATGAGCACTCGCATATTGCCGCCAGCGGATCGGTGAACGAGGCGGCGCAGGCTTCTTCCGCTGAAGTTCGCATTGGCGACATCATCGACTGCGACGACATTGATATCTACAGGCAGTTAGGCGGCGGTGTCACCACCTCCCATATTTTACATGGCAGCGCCAACCCCATTGGCGGCCAGACACAATTGATCAAATTGCGCTGGGGTTCGGCACCTGAGAAAATGAAAGCGGAAGGATGGCCGGGCTTCATCAAATTCGCCCTCGGTGAAAATGTAAAACAAAGTAACTGGGGCGACAACCAGGTATCCCGCTTTCCGCAGACCCGTATGGGCGTGGAGCAGGTGTATAAAGATTACTTCACACGGGCGCGCGAATACGATGCTTCCTGGAAAAAATTCAATTCCTCGGGCAAATCGCAGGGCCTGGCGCCCCGCCGAGACCTCGACCTGGACGCCCTCGCCGAAATCCTCAACAAAAAAAGATTTATCACCTGCCACTCCTATGTGCAAAGTGAAATCAACATGCTCATGCATGTAGCCGACACGTTTGGATTTACGGTAAATACGTTTACCCATATCCTCGAAGGATTCAAGGTGGCCGATAAAATGAAAAAGCACAATGCCGGCGCTTCCACGTTCAGCGACTGGTGGGCTTATAAATATGAAGTGTACGAAGCCATTCCCTATAACGGCGCGTTGATGTACGGCGCAGGGTTAACGGTAGCGTATAATTCCGACGACGGCGAACAGGCGCGCCGGTTGAACCAGGAAGCCGCCAAAGCCGTGAAATACGGAAACGTTCCCGAGCAGGAAGCCTGGAAATTCGTTACGCTGAACCCCGCCAGGCTGTTGCACATAGACAGCCGCACCGGAAGTATTGCCACGGGCAAAGACGCCGACCTGGTGTTATGGGACAACAACCCGCTTTCCATTTATGCAAAGCCCCTGCAGACCTATGTCGACGGAATAAAATATTTTGACACCGTTACCGACCTGCAGCTACGCGGTGAAATCCGCAAGGAGCGCGCGCGCCTTGTGCAGAAAATGCTCGATGCAAAGAAGAAAGGCGAGACGACCCAGCCGCCTGTCGTGAAATACAAAACCTATAAACATTGCATGGAAGAAGAAGATTTTTTTCTCCATTCTGAAAACTGAAAAAGATGAAACCCATTTTTAGAATAGTCAGTTGTCTTGCTGTGCCGGCCATGTTTGCAGGCAGCCTTTCCGCACAAAACCCGGCGCCCGCCGGTCCCCAGTCCGGTCCCGTCCTCATCCTGAATGCCACAGCCCACCTGGGCAACGGCACGGTGATTCAGAATTCAGTGATGGCCTTCGACCAGGGAAAGATCACGCTTATAGGCGACGCTTCCGTAGTACGTCCGGACACCACACTGTATAAAACCGTCATCCATGCGCAGGGCAAACAGGTATATCCCGGCTTTATCAACTGCAATACGACCCTGGGCCTTACCGAGATCGATGCCGTGCGTTCCACGCGGGACATGTATGAAGTGGGTGAGCTCAACCCGCATGTCCGGAGCGCCATTTCTTACAACACGGACTCCAAAATAATTCCCACCGTCCGCAACAATGGCATCCTGTTGACTGAAGTAGTGCCCCGCGGGGGGACCATATCCGGACAATCCTCGGTGATGCAGTTGGACGCATGGAACTGGGAGGATGCCGTCTACAAGGAAGACATTGGCATTCATATGGACTGGCCGGGTATGTACATTTTTAAAAACAATGAAAACGATCCGGAGGAAAAGCAGCGGGATCGCATCAGTGTCGCCTTGCAGCGTATTGAAAGTTATTTTAAAGAGGCGAAAGCCTATGCATTGACGTCGTCGCCCGAAGAAAAAAACCTCCGCTTTGAAGCCATGCGCGGCTTGTTTGACGGCAGCAAAAAATTGTTTGTGCATGCCTGGTATGTGAAGGCCATTGAGTCGTCCGTGAATTTTTGTAAGAAGATGGGAATTCAAATGGTCCTCGTCGGAGGCGCCGATTCCTGGATGACAACGGAACTCCTGCGAAAGAACCAGGTGCCTGTGATCCTCGTGAAGACGCACAGCCTGCCGCCCCGCGAAGACGCCGACATCGACCAGGCGTATAAAATGCCATACCTGCTTCATAAGGACAGTGTAACGGTAGCTATTTCTTTTGACGGTTCCTGGAATTCACGCAACCTGCCTTTCGATGCGGGAACTGCCGCCGCTTACGGACTTACTAAGGAAGAAGCGCTGATGTGCATTACTTCTGTGCCGGCAAAAATCCTGGGCATTGATAAAACTACAGGGACACTGGAAACGGGTAAAGACGCTACCCTTTTTATTTCTGCAGGCGATGCCCTGGATATGCATACTAATTCGGTAGAAACCATTTTTATCCAGGGAAGAAATGTGAATACCGATGATGTGCAGAAGCAGTTGTACAGGAAATACAAGGAGAAGTACAAGCTCAATTAGTCGACGGTCTACGGTCCACAGTTCAAGCCCCATATGCTCCGTGGGAAAAAGGCGTATTTCGCACGGAGTTCACAGAGGAGAACGCACGGAGTTCACTGTGCGGAAAAGTTGAACCAAACGTCATAAATTATCTCCGTGTTCTCCGTGCGTTTTATCTCCATGTTCTCCGTGCGAAAAACGGAGCCCTACGGTCCAAAGCAGTTCATCCAGCATTACTTGGCAGGTAACTTCTTCAACCCTCCGAGCGAAGCAAAAGGCTTCGTAGGATCTTAAATCTTCAATTGACCTTTACAATTTTCCGGCAACTTTTAGCTCCGCCGGTTTCCAGTGTCAGCAAGTACACACCTTTTACAAAGGACTGCATACTAAGAAAGCACGGCACGGCATTCCGGATATTTTCCTTTTGAAGAACAACCTGCCCAAGCGCATTGGTAAGGGTAGCTTTGATATTGGAGCCTGCATTCCCTGCCACTTCCAGCACAAGGAAATCGGAAACCGGATTGGGGTAAAAGCTAAAGTCAAGCGGTTCATCCACATTTTTTACGGCCGTCACAAACGACACCACAGGTTCACTGATGGTATTGTGTCCCGATCCCGGTCCTGTATTTCCGGCCATCACCGTTCCGTAATAAGAAGGGCCGAGCACATAGGGATAAGCAGCAACGAGGCTTGAATCGAGCGTGACGAAATAAGCATAGGTTCCCAGCGGGTAATCGGGCGTGATGCAGAACCTGCCGTTATGTTCATCGAGATCACCGAGTCCCGGCACATATTCAAAATCTTCCACATAAAGTCCCAACGGGTAGGTTCCATTTATGGCCGGGCCGTATTGCGAAGCATTCAGCACCGTACCGTCAGGCAGTGTTTGACGCGCAGTGATGTTGCGCAAACGGTAACTGGAAAACAACTGGCGCACACCGCCGCTGCCATTGGTACTGTCGAACCCGTATCCGCCGTAAATCGGAAAACCATCGAAGGCATAACCGATGATGGAGGAATGCACAAGACCGATGCTGTCGTCATACAGGCAGGTAGGATTCAGGTGGTGATGGTATTCGCCGTTCGGAGCGGGATGTCCCAGGCAATTGTCAAATGACATAGCTTCGGCGACGATGGCATTGCGGTTCCAGATTCCCAGGCTGTTGTAACTGAAGCCGTCCTTCGGGTTAAAGATGGAGACGCCGTTGGACCAAACCCCGATGTGACCCATGGGTGTAACGGTGGCCGTGCCTGAATTGGCCTGAGGGTTCCGCGTTATCTTAAAAAGGAAATTCTGGTTGGAAGGAATGTTCGGATTTCCCGTCCACGGCCCGATATCATAGCCGGGGATGCAGGTACAGGTGACATATACATTGTTCGTCGAATATTGAACCTGCTGAACATTGGTTAAGATATTGGCATATCCTGAATCGCCATTCAGATTTTGAATCCAGGAATAAATTTCAGGAGTGACCTGGGAGTAACCTGTAAGCAAACCGGTGCATAGCAACCCCAGAGAGAGTAAAATATGTTTCATATCGTTTGTGGTTGTCGGATTAGACTTCGCAATGGCATGCGGGTTTAAATTCCAATTTGAGGAGCACTGTATGTTTTCAAATAATTATTGACCAATGTATTTGGAAATTGAATTTTCATTATGTAACGTTGCTTCGCTAACATAAAAACAATTTAACATGCATAAAGCTCTTAATGAATGAAAGTATAGAAAATTAAATACATATCAGACTTATGAAGCAAGTGTCAAGTAGACATTGCTTTTATATTTTGTTGCGCCCGGTTCGTATCAAGAATGATTTGGTACGAAGCGGGTGTTTTTTTAAAAATAAAATCTCACCTGTAATTATAACCTATCTAATATAAACAAATCTAAACAATATGACACACAAATTCATAGTCTTTTATTTGCTTGCCTTTTTGTCAGGCACGGGAGCATCTTCAATGGCATTAACAATCTCCGCTCCCAGAACAGGAACGAACCAATTTTACGATGTTTGTAGCAGTTCGTCTAACAGAATTACATGCTATTTTAATGACACCGCCGCTCCTTCAAAAATCATTATCCCCCGGGGTGGCTGTTTGTTGCATGCTGATGGCTCTCCTTCTGGAATTACTCCTATAGATTCGAGTGATTTCTATGTGTATAGTAATGTCACCGCTTTTGATACATTTCAAGTTGATCTTAGTACAATAGATTGCAAATACTTCTCATACATAAATCCTCCTTCCTATCAGCGAATTTATGTTATTGGCATTTCAGGTATCGTCTGGGCTGATATTCCATTGAATCAGCCGCATTTGGAATATTCTTCACCTTTTGCAGATGTCAAATGTACCAAGGGAAAAAGTTATTCCCGAAAATACCAGCTGAAAGCTGATAAGACTGCCGATTATCATGACATAAGAGTCGATGCGGCTATTGAACCTGCCTTTTTTGTTTCATCCGTTTTCATTCGGATCATTGATTCTACCGGTACTGTGGTTGACTCCCTTCAACGAAACATTGATACACTTCAATGTGAGGATATTCCAGATAGAGCTGATCGTTTGATCAGTAATGTAGTGCAACGTTTCTCCTTGCAATTCTCTAATGCAAGTTCAGGTGGGGCGATCATTCCTTTGCCTGTTAATTTTTCTAAAGGATGGAAAATTGAGATTAGGGAAAACTTTTTTGCGATAAGCCTGGATAAAAACAATGCTAAAAGCACATATTCCTGGCATTTGAATAATTGCTCGGACAGTCTGAATAACTGCGGAACGGTAGGGACGATATGTGATCTAACCGAATTATTTTATATGAATTCAATTTGCGATTCCCTTGGAAAAAACCATTGTCTGAATTACTTCGCAGGAGATTTGAGCACTGCAACTACAGACTCTACATTTGATATTTACGACTCTATCGCAGATTTCTCATACCGGATATTGATCGCCAAAGGTAGTGTAAATGAAAATCCGGAGATTAATTGCCGTAGACTTTTTGATTGCCAGTTTTTAGTAGACACTCGCTATTTTTCAATTCCTTCAACCAATGATGTAGAAATCGGTTCGCTAGATTCAAGTGGCACTTATTATCCGTTGACAACCCAGCCAAGCATTTACTTCTCAAATGATGTAAGCGACATGCAACGAATTGTAGTTTGCTTCAAAAGCATACAATTAGGTATAGACCCGGATGGGGCAGGACCTCTACAAAATATTTATCCAAATCCCGCTAATACAGCGGATAGCGCCCAATATAAATGCGATTTGCCGGGCGGCAATTCTTTGCTGGTCCATTTTCGTAATATTCAGTTTAACGATTCCAATTCAACATTGCATTCCTGTACATATACTCCGATTAGTTTCATTAAAGGAATAAACACCAATTTTGTCATTAGTGACAGTGTAGATTTGTGCACAGAAAAGCTTCGGCAATACCATCCGGACACAACTCATGCTCGTTGTGATATTAGCAATGTTCCCTTGGCAACCATCAAGAATGAGGGATATATTTCCGGAAGCGGAGATGGCAATCATGTTTTTGCTGGCAACTTTTTATCACAAATTTCAAACACGGACATTGTACAATCACCGAGTAACCCTTATCAAAAGACTCAGGTACACGTTACATTTTCTTTTGATAAAACGTTCGGAATCTCGCCCTGGGATTTGTCAGGACCGCTGGATGGCTGTAGCCCGACTTATACCCATTCACATGGCATAATAAATCAGCACGGTGAAGTCTATTTTGCGCGCATAATGATTCCAGCTGGTTTTAGGATCGTTCCAGATTCTAGTGGGGTATGGTATAGAACCATTGAATTGAACACAGATAGTACGAACCTGCATTTCGATTCTCTTAACTTTCACGCAAACCAGTGCAATACTTATGAATTGGTTCTACCATCCGTGTCCTCTTCGATTTCTTTTCTTGTAACTATGGATGGCTGTCCTGCTTCTACTGATTCTTCGCCCTGTACCAATTGCGGATTACATAATCAGCGTAATGCAAGATATGGGGCGTTGGATATTTGTGCTGAGTTCTGCTCACAACTCAACGATGCAGCGCATCATCTAAGTAATGTACTTGACACTGCCGTTATGATAAACATGACCTATGGCTGTGGATTTCGCACGATTTACTATCACTGCACTGACGAATGTACAGGTGACAGTCCGATCTCGACAGATTTTGCCCAAATGGAGCGTAATTCATTTGGATACCCATCTGACAGTCTTTACCTTTCTGGAGCAGCTCCATTTACTTTTTCTCAGTCCGAAGAAGGAAAAAGTCGGTTATTAATCGGGGATGATCTTATTGTCAGATCGGAAGGTGATATCAAAATAATACGCCCATGTACTGACCATCTTAGTTTCCAACTGCTATATGGATCGGTGGCTGACCATAAAAACTACATGATTTTTGATTCAGGACGATTTGATATTAGTGTAGATACTGGCAGTATTCATTTTCAACTTGCCCTGCACCTGGATGCAAGTAATTTAGGATCCATGTGGGACGTCTCCCTATTTAACCCCTATGGGAACAATGATAGCAGTTATCTCACAATCCGACTTTTACTAGACAGCATCAGGTTTCAAGATTCAACCAGCTCAGTAAGTGATACTTTACTCTATGACTTACTCAGACATTATTTTGCAAAAATAAGATATACAGGACATTATCATATTTCCTGTCAATCCATGCTTGCGACTCCCACGCTTCCGACGGTTGCTCCAGGAGCTTATCAGCTCAGTCTGTTTCGTGGACAATTTACCATTACTTCCTCCGATTCCACTTGCAACCGATATTCCTGTGATGATTGGGGCGCCCCTCTGGAGGCAATTGTAATTAAAAACACACTTCTTTATTCTTTTATGGAGCCGACTGGGTCGGTTAGCAATACGCAAAGCACCAGCCCCTGCGCACTGCGTTTATTTACCGGAATTGTATCTGAAGGTGGTTATGGAAAATCGCAGGATTTCCGTGGTGAATATCGACCCATCGTTAGATACCCGATGAATTTCGGATTTCGGATCAACAATAATTTATATCTTGATCGGGTACTTCATACCCATAGTGAAAATGATGCTCAGAGCACTGGTGAAGATATATGGGCTTATAACATTGCGGGCGCTTGTAGCCCATCAAATCAATATATCCAATGTCCCGATTCTAATTCAACGGCAAGTCCGTTGAATCCAGGAGGATTAATTCAATTTCATTACGATACAGCGGCACATAAAGTTGTGGTTAATGGAGACACCTTGGCAACGGGGAGATTTCCTTCCAATGTGAGGATGCTAGTACAGGCCAAGGGGCAGGGAAATTACTTTACATATTATCTAATGCGGACCTGTCTGGATTCAGGAGTTCAATTCGCCGTAGATAGCATTTATTTCCCGGCTGAGTTTTTTAATAGCTATACTGAATACAAGTATCAGAACTTGCTGCAAAACAAACCTGCTGACTCGATCTTCGCATGTGCTACTTCACTTCCGGACTTTGATAGTGCAGGCTATTTTTCGTATGTAAATAAAATTAACGAAAACAGTAAATCGCAAATCCAGCTAAATGTTTTTGGAGCTGGCACTGATGGTTCCTTCCTGGCCAATGGAAATACAGTCAAGTTCTGTGCTCAGTTCAGCTCTGGTATCCGGGCAGGATGGGTTTATTGTCCTAACGACTCCATTCTCTCAATCCGAAAGACCAATGGTTGTACAACATCTGCCGGTTCATCATATATGGACTTTAACGATCACGGCTTATTCTATTTTGATTGTAACGCCAGCAATCCACAAAGTCTCGAATTTATAATACAATTCCCTTGCACTACTAATGCATCGGGAACTGGATATGAGACCACACCCATTGAGATCCGGTATGGGGTATTTTGTAATCGCTGCCTACTCCACAAACTAAATCCCGCTTCGCCTTCTGATCTGAATTTGTTAACTTCATGTGGTGAAGTAAAAAGCATTATCGTGCCAGCTCGTCCGGCCCCAATAACACTGAATTTAACGTCAATCCCAGTACAGGACTCCGTGCCGTTTTGCGATTCAGCGGTCATTCAATTGCCATATATTCTGAACAATACCAGTTCTGTGTCTCCTCTTGCCACGTTATACCAATCTACGCTAGTCGTAACGAATGATCGGTTTGGCGCTACGGGTGAAGCCTTTCATCTTAAAAATGGACTTATCAGTTATACGGGAACAAGCGATAGCCTCAATCATACGATCAACTTTCAACTGGATACTTTGTTTTCAGGTTCAGACACTCTAACCTTCAGCTATTTCCCAGGATGTGAGCAGTTTGATAATACAGCGCAATTTTTCTCCTTTCGAATACAGGGATTGAATTCTTGTGATGATACAATTGCATCTCTGCGACCTGCAAGCAATGAAGGATCGGCAGAATTTGTATCGGGAACCAGCAATGATACAATCGTATTTAAAATGGCGCTTCATGACAGCCTATATATTTCCGGCAACAGTTTCTATTGTTCCGGCGGAAGCACCCTTCTAACAGCACACCCATCTTCAATTGCCTATCAATGGTATCGCAATGGAATCCCAATAGTTGGTGCAAACAGCCAAACTGTTTCAGCTCAGGCGGGGATATATCATTTCGTTGCGACATTGCCCGAATGCTCTCGTTGTCATTTCAATTCCAGCTCATATACAGTTATTGAGAATACCTCTTGTTGTGATACAGTTAACCGCGTCGAATTACATACCAGAATTGATAGCATAAGCTCATTTGGCAACAATAATTATTCATTAAATGGTAATCTTGTAATTGCGACTGGTCGTTCAGTTGTGTTTAATCACTCTGACGTGATTATTGCACCTGGGGTTATTTTAACAGTTGATTCAGGAGCTTCACTGCGAATTGAGAATCACTCCTGGTTTCATGCATGCAGTTCCATGTGGAGTGGAATTCTAGTGAATCCTGGTGGCACTTTGACAATTGATTCGTCAATGGTCAGCGATGCAGACACAGCGGTTAGAAATGCTGGTGGTTGGGAGTCTATAATAATTTCAGGTTCATCGTTTTCATCTAATTATACAGGAATTAGCCTGAATCAAAATGATGGTTCCCATGCCACTTTTGCTGTACATGGAAGTTATTTCAATGGAGGGCCTCTTCTAAAAGCTCCTCATGATGGTGAATATGCATTTACAGGCATATATCTTAATGAGAGCACAGAAATTAGAATTGGTGATGAGAAAGAAGGTCAGAATGTATTTTCAGAATTAAGGAGCGGAATCTACGCGCAACAAAGTAGCTTCAATGCAATTAATTCTCGTTTTCAAAACATGACTTTTGTAGATCACATCGGTCCCAAACTATATCCTGCGGCTTATGGAATTTTTGCGATTGGCGATAACTCCACCACGGATTATCAAATAATTACTATTGGTGGGCAGGATTCAACATTTGGTTGCGAGTTTAGGAACTGTTTAGCTGGTATATATGCTATTAGGAATATTTCTCCAAACATTGAACAAAATAAATTCTGGATAGATTCTGCTTTCGACAATTCCTCGGTAGCTACTGGGATTATATGTGGCCAGAATACAAAGGTTGCCGCGCATGTTCCGAGTATGAGCATTCATAAGAACATATTCAACAATTATTCTAACGGGATCAACGTCTATGCATCTGATTATGGATTTACTATAGACAGTAATATATTTAATAAAGATAATTGGAATTTGGAGCTCTTGAATCATACGGCTATACAGGTGAGAAATACAGCAAAGCATGCCGAAAATGAACATTATATAAAAAACAATAATATTTATCAATACCAGAATGGAATTTTGACTACATTTCTAAATCATTCACAAATCGAAGCCAATACAATAAGCTATCACACAACCACTGATGGATTACGTTATGGAATTAAATGTGAAAGGGGATATCTGACTACGATCTTGAACAATATGGTGTACAATGACCACATCTTGCCTACTAACAAAGAAAAGTCAATGTACGGAATATCCGTTGAGAGCAGTGTTGAATGCGTAGTCTCTGATAATGAAACAACGAATATGGGTACCGGAGTAAGGTTTTTTAATAGTAGAAGCCCAAACACAGCTCATTGTAATCGCCTTCACAACTGCGTTGCAGGAGTAACGCTTGAAAGATCAGACATTGGTGATCAAGGGGACTCTTTACATCCTGCAAATAATATGTGGTCAGAGCCGCTTAATTCTACACATGCCAATATTGTTGGTTACGGGACAGGAGCCTTTAGTAGACCTACTTGGTGGGTACGAAATTTTCCTGGCTTTAATCCAGATATTAATAATACAAATTCTGCTCCAAATCTTGACCCTCCTGGAGTTGTATTTTTGAATGACAATGCAGAATTGGATTATTACGATTGTTCTTATGAAGTCCCATGCGATGACTTAGCAGGCTTGCCTTGTTGGCAGCTAATTTTATATAATATGTCAGAAAGAACTGGGGCTTATTCCGGTTTTGATGATGGTGCTTACAGGGATATGTGTATGTTTGTTTATCGGCAGCTAAATGAAGATAATTCACTAATGGAGTTGGGAACTGGTTATGATGAACCACTTCAGGAATTCTACAATAACATGGAGGATAGCAATATTGGAGAACTAATCGAAATTGCCAATTTAATTGAAAGTAACGATACCGTTCAGGCAGCCTTACAAAACTCGAATTTTACTCCTTCTGACGTTAGTGAAGAAAATACACAGATTGTCAACGATGCTTTTTTGAAGACCTGGGCTGTTGAATTTTATGAATTTGACCAGGATTTGGAGAATATGCTGTTGAATGTAGCGTACCAGAATCCTATTAATGGGGGTGAAGCTGTTTATGAAGCAAGGGTTATGCTTGATCTGGATCTTTTAGATTTTTATGAAGAAGGATATGGTGAACGTCTTGCAGGTCCAGGATCTTTTATTAGCCGTGTCGGATACATCGTTCCTAATCCAAGTAATGGAACAATGAAATTCATATACCACTTAGTAGAGAATCTTTCTTCAAGGATTGAGATTTTTGATACCCATGGGCACCTAATCACAAGGTATGAATTGCCATATGATCAATCACAGATTGATATTGATATGAATGAGGTTGCATGCGGTGTTTATTTTTACAGAGTCACTTCAGGTTCAAACATACTGTTCAGTGATAAGATTGTTATAAATAAATGAGTTGGAAATTGAAAAGGATCTTGCTGGTGTTAACTGTTGTCTTGGTTTGCCCTAACCTTTATGGTCAAAAACAAGGTTATGTTTGGTCTATGAGTGATAGCACAGGAATTGATTTCAACAACCTATCTAGCCCTATACCTATACATTCTGCAATTGGTAGGGCGTCATTTTTTAATTATTCTTCAATTGCCGACACAACTGGAAATTTATTGTTCTATGCATCGGCTATTTACCAAAGAACAAATGGTATGGTGATTTTTAACCGCAATCATCAAAGAATGATGAATGGTGATTCGCTTTATGGAGTTAATATCGCAACTTCCCTAATCCTTCCAGTTCCAGGTGATTCGATTAAGTATTACTTGTTTTCTATTTCTAAAAATAGCACTCAACAGTTTCTTGCCTATTCAATTATTGATATGTCTCAGGATTCAGGCCAAGGGGCAGTCATATCAAGAGATAATTACTTGTATGGCCCATTAATAGCGCTTGACAAACTCGCCGCCTGCAAGCATGGCAATGGCCGGGATTGGTGGCTGTTGGGATTGGATGTAAGCAATTTCTATTTTGAGTATTTAGTTACGCCCAATGGCATACAAGGGCCTTATTCTCTTAATAGTATTTCTCCTTCCACTTCATTGCCTGCTGGTAAACTTGGATTTTCAGAAGGCGGGAATAAGATGGTTTCAGTTGGCGTGGGCGGGCGAATTGATGTATTCGATTTTGACCGGTGTAATGGCACAATAAGTAATTACCAAGACATTGGTGAACATA
>Ga0315912_10003006_pt1 | contig 17243 bp, 13 predicted proteins | sample VfabasoilMG_FD_204469 | JGI IMG/M metagenome (GOLD analysis project Ga0315912, IMG submission 204469) | Garden soil microbial communities collected in Santa Monica, California, United States - V. faba soil | ecosystem: Environmental > Terrestrial > Soil > Garden | place: USA: California...
CTGTCCCTGTTCCGCCTGATCCCCTGGGCGCGCGCGCAGGAGCTCAAGCGCAACCGCGGCGACGGCGAGGTCCCGATCGGCGGCAGCGTGGTCGCGGGCGCGAAGCTGGTGCTCAAGGACCGCTTCCTGTTCGCACTCGTGCTGCACATGTTCTTCGGCGTGAGCTGCGGCACGCTGCTGTACAACCAGCAGGCGGCGGTGGTGGATTCGCTGAACCTCACGGCGGTGGGGCGCACCGAGTACTACGCCACGCTGGATCTCGCGATCAACCTGCTCACGCTCGGCGTGCAACTGGTGCTCACGCGCGCGCTGCTCATGCGCTACGGCGTGGCGCCGCTGCTGATCGTGCCGGCGGTGCTGCTGATCCTGGGCATGGGCACGCTCTCGTTCGCCTTCACCGCGTTCGGGGTGAGCGTGGTACAAGTGCTGACCCGCGGCCTCAGCTTCGCCCTGGTCAAGCCGGCGCGCGAAAGCCTGTTCACGAGGGTGGACCGTGAGACGCGCTACAAGGCCAAGAACTTCATCGACACCGTCATCTACCGCGGCGGCGACATGACCACGAGCTGGACCTACCACCTGCTCGCGCAGGGCCTCGGCCTTACGCTCGCGAGCCTCGCGGGCATCTGGGCGGTCGTGGCCGTGGCTTGGCTGCTGGTCGTGCTGTGGCTGGTGCGGCTGCAGGCCGACCTGCCCGAGACCCCCGAACCCGCGTCGGAGGCTCGCTGAATGGCGACGCGCCGCGACCTCCTGCGTTCCGCGCTGGCGGCGCTCGCCCTTCCGCTCGCGGCGCCGCTGCGCGCCGCCACGCCGCGCACGCGTGCCCCGACCATGCTCGTGCTCGGCGGCACCGGCTTCCTCGGGCCCCACATCGTGGAAGCGGCCGTGCGTCGCGGCTGGCAGGTGACGCTGTTCAACCGCGGCAAGACCAACCCCGGGATGTTCCTGCAGCTCGAGCGCCTGGTGGGCGATCGCGCGGGCGACCTCCACGGGCTGGTCGGCCGCCAGTGGGACGCGGTGGTGGACACCTCGGGCAACCTGCCTTCCGAGGTCAGGCGCGCGGCCGAGCTGCTGGCCGCGAACGTGCAGCGCTACCTGTTCCTCTCCAGCACGGCCGTGTACGCACCTGCCGAGCGCGGCGGGCAGGACGAATCGGCGCCGGTGCTCGAGACCGAATTGCCGGCCGACGAAACCCTGACCGAACAGAACTACGGCGCGTTCAAGGTGCAATGCGAGCGTGCCGCCGAACAGGCGATGCCCGGGCGCACGATCGCGCTCAGGTCGGGCATGATCGTCGGTCCCGGCGATCCCACGGACCGGTTCACGTACTGGCCGGTGCGTGCGAAGCGCGGCGGCGAGATGCTCTGCCCCGGCGCGCCCGGCGACGCCATCCAGCTGATCGATGCGCGCGACCTCGCGCAGTTCGCGCTGCACGCGCTCGAGCGGAAGCTGGCCGGCGCGTACAACATCGATTCCCAGATCGGCGCGCTCGCCATGGGCAGGCTGGTCGAGGCCAGCCGGGCGCAGACCGGCGGGCGCGCGCGCGCGACCTGGGTGCCGGCGTCGTTCCTCGCGCAGCAGGGGCTCGCCGCGCAGGAGCTGCCGGTCTGGATCGCGGGCAGTACGCGGGAGCTGCCGATCGGGCAGTTCAGCGCGGCGCGCGCGAAGGCCGAGGGCCTGCAGGTGCGTCCGCTGGAACAGACCGTGCGCGACACGCTCGCGTGGTTCGAGGGCCAGCCCGTGGAGCGGCGCGAGGCGCTGCGCGCGGGACTCGCGCCCGCGCGCGAGGCGGAATTGCTGCGCCGGTGGCGCGACTCCGGGGCGCGTGCATGAGGCCGATGGCGTGGTGCGCAGCGCTGCTGCTCGCGCTGCTCGGGCACGGACGCGCGTCCGCGGCGGATATCGCACCGTGGAGCGGGTGGTACGCCGGCGTGCGCGGCGGCATCGTGGTCACCGACCAGGACTACGACAACGACGGCACGAACTACGCGATCGACGTCGGCCGCCGCTGGCGCGAGGACTATGCCTTCGAGATCAGCATCAGCCGCGAGCGCCTGGACTTCGGCATCGACTACGGCCTGGTGCACCGCACGGTCGAATTCAACCTGGTGACGATCAACCCCGAACCGCTGTGGCATCCCTACCTGCTCGCGGGCATCGGCTACATCGAGTTCGACGCGCCGGCGGGGCAGCCGATCCGCCACGGCGGCAACGCGCTGTTCAACCTCGGCGTGGGCGGCACGTGGGAACTGCTGCCGCCGGGCCGCGTGCTCGCGCGACTGGACCTGCGTTTCCGCTACGACCTCAACGACACGAACCAGCCGGGCCAGGCGGGGTTCGGGGATGGCCTGCTGACGGTGGGCCTGGTCGTTCCGTTCGGTCGCTGAACCTTCCGAGGCGTCACGAGCCCTTTGTAGGAGCGCGCTTCAGCGCGCGGTCTTTTCCGGCGTGCGAACCGGTCTGGACGCGGGTCGAAAAGATCGCGCGCTGAAGCGCGCTCCTACAAAGGGGGCGAGGCGGTTCGCTAGGCTGCGGGCTTCTTGGGCGACACGTACATCGTGATCGCGGCATCGAACACCACGTCGCCGCCCGGATCGCGTACCTCCACCTTCACCACCAGGTCCTCCGCCGAGTGCTCGTCCCGCACGGCGGGAATGGTGGCCGTGCCGGTCTGCGTGCCGGTCGCCTTCTTCAGGTAACGCACCGTCATGCCCTTGGGAATCCAGCGCATGCTCGCGGGGATGGAGATGTCGGTGCCCACGCCCGCGGTCAGCTCGGCGAGGTTGCACAGCGCGATCGCGTGCACGGTGCCGATGTGGTTCTGCACGCGCTTGCGGTGCGGGATGGTGGCGACGCACTTCCCCGGCTCCAGCACGACGATGGTGGGCGAGATGCTGCCGAAGTAGGGCGCCTGCTGGCAGACGATGCGCGAGAAGAACCAGCGCCCGAGCGCGCTGCCGCCGAAGCGGCGATAGAGATCCAGTACCTTGGGATTGGCCATCGCCGCGTGCTCGCTGGTGGGTTGCCGACTATGCCGCGTGCATGAGCTGCAAGCGACGTTTCTCCCGTCCTGCCACCAGTTCGGCGGAGTCGAAATCGTCCACGGCGATCACCTCGGCGGTCAGTGCGCGCGCCTCGGCCACGAGCGCGCGTTCGGCTTCGCTCAGCACTTCCATGCGCACCGCTTCGTCCAGTTGCTGGACCGGGTCGAAACCCGCGATCACGCCGCTGCGCACCGCCTTGAGGATGCGCCGCTCCAGCGGTTCGGCCGCGATCACCTTGGGCAGCGAGGCGAGCATGCGCCCCACGGGGTTGTTCGGGCATTCGGCGGTGAACACGCCTTCCGCCATGCGCTGCATGCTGTCGTTCGGCGCCAGCATCAGGCTGGCGACGCGATGGCCCAGGCGATCGCTCGGGGTCTTTTCGCGCAGGCCGATCGGGAAGATCATCAGGCGCAACAGCCACGCGATCGGGCGCACCGGGAAGTTGCGCAGCACGCCGTCGAGCGCGACCTGCATCTTGAACACGGCATCGTGGATCGCCCACGCGAGCAGTGCGTGGTCGGCGGCCGGACGTTCCTGGTCCTCGTAGCGCTTGAGCATGCTCGAGGCGATGTAGAGCTGGCTGAGCACGTCGCCCAGGCGCGCGGACAGGCGCTCCTTCTGCTTGAGCTTGCCGCCGAGCACGAGCATGGCGGTGTCGGCCGCGAGCGCGAGCCCGGCCGAGTAGCGGTTGAGCTTGCGGTAGAAACGCCGCGTGGAGCGTTCGCCCGGCGCCGAGCCGATGCGCGAGTGCGTGATGCCGAGCACGAAGGCGCGCACGGCGTTGGACACCGCGAAGCCGATGTGGCGGAACACGATGCCGTCGAAGGTGTTCAAGCGCTCCACCGGATCGGGCAACGTCGCCGCGCGCATCTCCGCCAGCACGTAGGGATGGCAGCGCACTGCGCCCTGGCCGAAGATGATCATGTTGCGGGTCAGGATATTCGCGCCCTCGACCGTGATGCTGATCGGCGCGGCCTGCCAGCCGCGGCCGAGGTAGTTCTTCGGGCCGAGCACGATGCCCTTGCCTCCGTGCACGTCCATGGCATCGCGGATCGCCTCGCGGCAGCTCTCCGTGGCGTGGTACTTCGCGATCGCGGAGGGCACGGCGGGCTTCTCGCCCAGGTCCACGACCGAGGCGGTCTGGCGCGAGAGCGCGCTGATCGCGTAGCCGATGCCGCCGATGCGCGCGAGCGCCTCCTCGATGCCCTCGAAGCGGCCGATCGGCATCTGGAACTGCTTGCGGATGCGCGCGTAGGCGCCGGTCGCCACCGCGAGCAGGCGTACGCCGCCCGAGGCGGTGGACGGCAGCGAGATCGCGCGGCCCACCGACAGGCACTCGACCAGCATGCGCCAGCCCTGGCCGATGTAGGTTTCGCCGCCGATCAGCATGCTCAGCGGCACGAACACGTCCTTGCCGGTGACCGGGCCGTTCTGGAACGGCGCGTTCAACGGGAAGTGGCGGCGGCCGACGACCAGGCCCGGCGTCTGGCGCGGGATCAGCGCGAGCGTGATGCCGCGGTCGCCCACGTCGGAGAGCAAATGGTCGGGATCGTGCAGGCGGAAGGCGAGGCCGATCACGGTGGCGACGGGCGCGAGGGTGATGTAGCGCTTGTCGAAGGTGAGGCGCACGCCGAGCACTTCCTCGCCCTCGTGCATGCCGCGGCAGACCACGCCGAAGTCGGGGATCGAGGTGGCGTCGGAGCCGGCATACGGATTGGTCAGCGCGAAGCAGGGGATTTCCTCGCCGCGCGCCAGGCGCGGCAGGTAGTGGTTCTTCTGCGCATCGGTGCCGTAGTGCAGCAGCAGTTCCGCCGGGCCGAGCGAATTGGGCACGCACACGGTGGAGGACAGCGTGGGGCTCACGCTCGCGCACTTCTGCACCACGGCATGGTGCGCGTAGGCCGAGAAGCCCAGGCCGCCGTACGACTTGGGCACGATCATGCCGAAGAAGCGGTTGCGCTTGAGGAAGTCCCACAGTTCCGGCGGCAGGTCGGCGCGCTCGTGGCTGATCTCCCAGTCGTTCGTCATCCGGCACGCTTCCTCGACCGGGCCGTCGAGGAACGCCTGCTCCTCCGCGTTGAGCGCGGGCGCGGGCTGCCTGAGCAGTTTCTGCCAGTCCGGCCGGCCGGAGAACAGCTCGCCTTCGAATCCGACGGTGCCCGCTTCCAGCGCCACCTGCTCGGTCTCCGACAGCTGCGGCAGCATGCGGGTATAGAAGCGCAGGATCGGCGAGGAGATCACGCGCCGGCGCGTGGGCAGGTGGTTCAACGGCACGGCCAGGCCCGCGAACGCAGCCGTGGTCAGCAGCGTCGCGAACCACTGCGCGGGCGCGAGCGCGAGGCAGGCGACGAGCGTCGCGCCGATGGCGATCGTCCAGGTCCTGAGCGACCAGCGGTGGTAGGCGGCGAGGGCGCCGACCGCGAGCGCGGCGAGCAGGGGGATCCAGGGGCTCATCGGGGTCGTTCCTCTCTCTTCGTGGTCACGCGACGCGTTGCAGGTAGCGGGCGATCTCGCCCGAGAATCGATCGTTGTCGTCGCCCGCCACCATGTGGGTGGCGTGCGGGATGCGCACGTGTTCGGCGTGCGGCACCAGTTCGCGAAACTCCGCGATGGTCGCGTCCGAGACCACGTCGCTGCGGCCGCCGCTGACCAGCAGCACGGGCAGGCGGAGTTTCCGCGCGGCGGCGTTGAGGCGCTCGAGCCACTGCGGGGCCTCCTGCACCATGGTGTCGAGCAGGCGCGGGTCCCAGTGCCAGCGCCAGCGTCCGTCCTCGGCGCGCACCAGCAGTTTCGCGAGGCGTTCGGGCGACTTGTTCGCGGCGCGGTGCGGCAGGTAGTCGCTGACCGCGGACTGCGCGTCCTCGAGCGAGGCGAAGCCCTCGGGCCGCGCGCGCATGAAGGTCATGATGCGTGCCACGCCGTCGGCTTCCCAGCGCGGCGTGATGTCGACCATCACGAGCGCGCCGAAAACGCCGGTGTCGGTCGCCGCTTCGGTGAGCAGGCCGACGAGGCCGCCCATCGAGGCGCCGATCCACACCGGTTTGCCGCCGACATGCGCGGTCATCTCGCGCGCATCGGTGACGAACTGATCGAGTCGATAGTGGCCGGTCGGCTCGCGCCCGCTCGCCCCGTGGCCGCGGCCGTCGATGGCATGGCAGCAGTAGCCCAGTCGGCTCAGGCTCTGGGCCGTGGCGGTCCACGCGTGGCGGGTCTGGCCGAATCCATGGGCGAACAGGACTGGCCGGTCGGCAGGGTGCCCATAGCGATCGCCGGCCAGTTCCACGCCGTCGCGCGTGCGGAACCTGAACGGAGAGGCAGGGGTATCCAGGGAGGATGGACAGGCGACCATACGCCGAAGTATGGTAACCGTCCGTAGACGTGTCAATACGGTACCGTATGGAGAGTGTGTCCATCGAATCCCACGAGACCCGGTCCGGCGCCGAGGGATTGCAGGCTGCCGGGCGTGGCGGTGAACGGCCACGGCTGACCGCGGGCGACTGGGAGCAGGCGGCGCTGGACCTGATCGCAGAGTCCGGCGTCGGCGCGGTCGCGATCGAGCCGCTGGCGCGCCGCCTGGGCGTGACCAAGGGCAGCTTCTATTGGCACTTCTCCAACCGCGAGGCCCTGCTGCAGGCCGCGCTGGCGCGTTGGGAACAGTCCGACGTCGAGGCGCTGATGCGCCAGGTGGATCGCGTCGCCGATCCGCGCGCGCGCCTGGAACTGCTGTTCCGCCGGACCAGTCGAGAACTGCGTACGCACGTGATCTACGCGGCGTTGCTCAAGGCGCTCGACCATCCCCTGGTGCAGCCCGTGATGCAACGCCTTTCCCAGCGCCGGATCAGCTACCTCGCCGTGGCCTACCGCGCCCTGGGCCTGTCCCGCCGCGACGCCATGCACCGCGCACGCCTGGCGTACTCGGCCTACGTGGGCTTCCTCCAGATGATGCTGCAGCTCTCGCTGCCGCGCATGCGGCCCGAGGAGTTCGAGGAGTACATCGACCACGTGAGCGCCGTGCTGATCCCGCCCGAGCCTCCGATCGCCCTGAACCCGTAGGCTGGAGTGCGCGTAGCGCTCTCCGGCGCTCCTCGCGACGGATGATGCGAGCCGCGGAGAGCGCCTTCGGCGCACTCCGCGCCACCGGGGCGGCGCTGACCCGTGGGTAACGCCTTTCCATCGACCCCGCAAGAGTTGCAATGCCCTCGGACGGGCCGGTACCTTGGCAAGTCCGATCCGAGCCGGCACCCGGCCAGAGAACCCCATCGTGACCAGTTCCTGCACGGCATTGACCCAGTGGGTGGACCAGATCGTGGCGTTGACCACGCCCGATGCCGTCCATTGGTGCGACGGCTCCGAGGCGGAGAACCGCGCGCTCATCCAGCTGATGCTCGATCGCGGCGACCTGGTCGCCCTGAATCCCCAGACGCATCCGAACTGCTACCTGCACCGCTCGCATCCCTCCGACGTCGCACGCGTCGAACACCTGACCTACGTGTGCACGACCGACCAGGACGATGCCGGTCCGAACAACCACTGGCTGGCACCGGCCGACGCGCACGCGAGGATCGATGCGCTGTTCCAGGGCTGCATGAAGGGCCGCACCCTGTACGTGGTGCCCTACTGCATGGGCCCGATCGATTCGCCGATCGCACGTTGCGGCGTGGAGCTCACCGACAGCCCCTACGTGGTGGCGAACATGCGCATCATGACGCGCATGGGCGCGGCCGCGCTGCGCCGCATCGAGCGCGAGGGCACGTTCGTGCGCGGCCTGCACTCGGTGGGCGAACTCGATCCCGACCGCCGCTTCATCATGCATTTCCCCGAGGAACTCACCATCAAGTCCTACGGCTCGGGCTACGGCGGCAACGCCCTGCTCGGGAAGAAATGCCATGCGCTGCGCATCGCCTCGTGGCAGGCGCGCTCGGAAGGCTGGATGGCCGAGCACATGCTGATCCTCGGCGTGCAGAACCCGGCCGGCGAGACGCACTACCTCGCGGCCGCGTTCCCCTCCGCGTGCGGCAAGACCAACCTGGCCATGTTGATCCCGCCCGAGGCGTTCCGCGAGCGCGGCTGGAAGGTGTGGACGGTGGGCGACGACATCTGCTGGATGCAGCCGGGCCCCGACGGCCGGTTGTGGGCGATCAACCCTGAATCGGGCTTCTTCGGCGTCGCGCCCGGGACGAGCGCGAAGACGAACGCGAACGCGCTTGCCATGCTGAACCAGGACGCGATCTTCACCAACGTGGCGCTGACCGATGACGACCAGCCCTGGTGGGAGGGCCTGGACGACCGCATCCCGGCGCTCGACTGGCAGGGCCGGCCCTACCAGCGCGGCAACGGTCCGGCGGCGCACCCGAATTCGCGCTTCACGGTTTCGGCGCGCCAATGCCCGAGCTGGTCGCCGCGCATGGAGGACGCCGAGGGCGTGCCGATCTCCGCGATCGTGTTCGGCGGTCGGCGCGAATCGCTGGTGCCGCTGGTGTTCGAGGCGCGCGACTGGTCGCATGGCGTGCTCGTGGGCGCCGCGATGGGATCGGAGACCACGGCCGCGGCCACCGGTGCCGTGGGCGTGATGCGCCGCGATTCGATGGCGATGAAGCCGTTCTGCGGCTACAACTTCGCCGACTACTTTAGTCATTGGCTCTCGATGGCCGGGCGCGCGAGCAAGCTGCCGCGCATCTTCCACGTGAACTGGTTCCGCAAGGGCGAGGGCGGCAAGTTCCTGTGGCCGGGGTTCGGCGACAACATCCGCGTGCTCGCCTGGATCCTCGGGCGCTGCGCCGGCACGGCGGGTGCGCGCGAGACGCCGATCGGCTACGTGCCCGATCGCGCCCACCTCGACCTCGACGGCCTGGACCTGGACGCCGCGGCGCTCGACACCCTGCTATCCGTCGACCTCGACGGCTGGCAACGCGAGTACCAGGGCATCGGTGAATACCTGGGCCACTTCGGCGCGCGCATGCCCGAGGCGCTGCTGCGCGAGCACGCGGCGATGACGCGGGCGCTGTCGGCGTCGGGCGCGCCGGCCGAGAACCGCGCTACCGGCTGAGCGGTTTCGGCCGGAACGGGATCGGCAGGGCGGGTTCGATCGCCGAGCGTCCCCACTCGACCGCGGCGCGCACCAGGTCCCCGTACTGGGAGTCGAGTTCGTCGCGCTCGCGCGCGCGCTCGTCGCGCCCGTAGGACTTCGTGGTGTCCTTCGCGTCCTTGCCCATGACCCCGGCCACGCGCGCGGGGAGGTCGCTGCGCGCGGCGTCGAGGCCGAGCCAGTCGGCCGCGCGTGCCACCACGCCCTGCGGATCGTCCAGCAACGCGCGCATGTCGAGCGTGCGCAACCGGTCCCCGGCATCGCCTGCCAGCACCTGGGCGTAGCGCTCGACCTGCGCGTACCAGGTCAGCACGCACGATTCGACGAAATTGAACGCGTGCCCGGCCGGGATCCCGATGCGCAGGGGCAGGCTAGACCCGACCAGCAGGTGCTGCGCGTTCCAGCGCGTCCAGATCTCCACGTTCGGCAGCTTCTTGCAGCACGAACGCACGAATTCCTCGAGCGTGGAATACAGCAGCACGGCCCGGGCGCGCGGGTGCGCCTCGAGCATGCGCGGCAGCAGTCCGTTCACCACGTTGCTGGGCTTGATCAGCACGCGTCCGCCCCCATCCCAGGGACGCGAGAGCAGCCGCAGCGAACCGAGCAGGCGGCGGTCGATGCGGGCGAAGTCGGCGTTCGGCGCCAGGGTCAGGTTCGCCAGGCGCGTGAGCACCTGCGGCTCCTTGAGCGCGACCGCGCCGGGGGCCTGGTGCAGCGCGCGGGCGAGCAGGGTGGAGCAGCAGTAGGCGGTATGGAACAGGAAGGCGGGTTCGGCCGGGCTCTGGGGCAGGACGGTGTCGCCCGGAACCATGCGGGTCGTTTCGCGATCGAACGCCATGCGGTAGTCGAGGAACGCGGCCTCGCCGATCGAGGCCAGCCCCGGGCGTGCCAGCACGTAGCGGTCCTCCCGGTCGTCGTAATCGACGGGAAACCAGTCCGGGTCCGACAGGTCTAGGGGCTGTTCCAAGGGGCGGGCTCGGGTTGGGGGCGCGGCGGGGGGATGCCGTCCCGGGGTCGGGAATGCGATTCTATGGCCTGCCAGGGCGGCGGGAACGACGGGACCGGGCATCTTTGCCGCAACACGCAAGGCTAGAAGATCGAACATGAACGTCTACTACTCGCACCACTTCGTGCTGCCCCTGCCGAACGGGCACCGGTTCCCGATGGCGAAGTACCGGCTGCTGCACGAGCGCGTCGCCGCGCGCGCCCGGCCGCTGGGCATCGAGATGCGCGAGGCGCCGCGCGCCAGCGACGAGGACCTGCTGCGCGCGCACACGCCCGAATACGTGCGGCGAGCCAGTGCCGGTGAATTGAGCGCGACCGAGATCCGCCAGATCGGCTTCCCCTGGACGCCGGAACTGATCGAGCGGTCGCGCCGTTCGTCCGGGGCCACGGCGGCCGCGCTGTCCGATGCGCTGGCGGGCGGTCGCATCGCGGTGAACCTCGCCGGCGGCACGCACCATGCGTTCGCCGACCACGGCGCGGGCTACTGCGTGTTCAACGATGCCGTGATCGCGGCCCGGCAGGTGCAGGCGCGCAGGCTCGCGCGGCGCATCCTGGTCGTGGACCTCGACGTGCACCAGGGCAACGGCACGGCCGCGATCTGCGCGCAGGACCCGAGCATCTTCACCTTCTCCATGCACGCGATCCGCAACTACCCCGCGGTGAAGTTCCCAGGCGACCTCGACGTGGCGCTGCCCGACGCCTGCAACGACGCGCGCTACCTCGACGCGCTCGCCGCGAACCTGCCGCTCGCGATCGAGCGCGCAAGGCCCGACGCCATCATCTACCTCGCCGGCGCCGACCCGTTCGCCGGCGACCAGCTCGGCTGGCTCGCGCTGAGCAAGGCGGGGCTGCTGCAGCGCGACCGCATGGTGCTCGAGCGCGCGCGCGCCGACGGCCTGCCCGTGGCGATCGCGATGGCAGGCGGCTATGCCGAATCGGTGGACGACATCGTCGACATCCATTTCGGCACGGTCGGGATCGCCGCGGAGCTGTGCGCGCCCGTGCGCGCGAACGGGCGCCGGACGCGGGTGGCGGAAACGGCCGGGTCGGCGTCGGGCCGATAGTCGACGCGCGCGGCGCGGACGCATCCCGACACCTCGCGCGCGGCGGGAGGAGCCCGTTCCGGCGAGGTCGCGGTTAAACCCGCGGGCCCGTTGCCGGCATCCCAGCTGTCAGAATGCGCACGAACCTGGCCACCGTCATGACCGAACCGATGCCTCGCCCCGCAGAGGATGGCGATGCCGCGCTGGTGCGCCGCGCCGTCGCGGGCGATTCGGGGGCGTTCGAGCAGCTGTACCGCAAGCACGTCGGTCGCGTCCACGGCGCGATCTGGCGCCTCTCGGGCCGCAACCATGCGCGCGCCGAGGAACTCACCCAGGACGCGTTCGTGCAGGCCTGGCGCAAGCTCGGCGAATTCCGCCACGAGAGCGCATTCGGCACCTGGCTCTACCGGCTCGCGATCAACGTGGCGCTGATGGCGCTGCGCGCGAAGGGCGGCGCGGCGCTCGAGGACTCGATGGAGCCCTACGAACTCGAGGACCTCGGCGGCCATGCGCGCCGGCCCGACCTCGGCATGGATCTCGAAAGCGCCGTCGCCTCGCTGCCGCCACGGGCGCGCGCGGTGCTGGTGCTGTTCGACGTGGAAGGCTGGACGCACGAGGAGATCTCCGCGGAGCTCGACATGGCCGTGGGATCGTCCAAGGCGCAGTTGCATCGGGCGCGCGGCCTGCTGCGGGCCCGATTGGGAGCGACGACATGAGCGAATTCGAACTTCGACGCCAGCTGCAGGGCCTGCGCCAGGAACGCCAGCCCGGGGTCGACCTGTGGCCCGGCATCGCCGGCCGAATCGCCGGCCCGCAGCCGGCGCGGCTGTCCGCGCGCCAACGCGCGCTGCGCACGCCCTGGCCCTGGGCCGCCGCGGCCGGACTGGTGCTGGCGATCGTCGGCGTGCAGGTGGCGAACCGCGTGCATCGCGCGGATCTCGCCGAGCGCGAACGCGCGGCGGCGGCCCTGCGCGTGGACCAGGCGCTGGCACTGATCGACGCGAGCTACCTCGGCGTCGAGCGGGAACTGAGCCGGGCCGGTCACGATGGCCCCGCGGCCGTGACCTCGCCGACCCTGATGAATGCCGAGGCGACGCTGCACGGCGCGGAGCTGGAACTGCGCCGCACGCTGGCCCGCGAACCGCGCGCGGAGTACCTGCTCGACCTGCTCGCGCGCGCCCGCTCCAAGCGCATGTCGCTGGAACTACAGCGGCGGGACGCCTGAACCCCGCTGTCGACCGCAAGAATCCGAACCGAACCGTACGCATGAGCAAGGAGAATTCCATGTCCCGTCGCTTCATCCTGGCGCCCCTGGCGCTGGCGCTGGCGCAGGTCGCCCACGCCGATAGCCCGATCGAGAAGAACGTCCCCATCAACGCCGATGGCCGGCTGGAAGTGAACAACGTGCGCGGCGAAGTGGATATACGCACCTGGGACCGCAACGAGCTGGAACTGCGCGGCAACCTGGGCAGCGGATCGACGCTGGAGGTTTCCGGCAGCGGCGCCTCGGTGTCGGTGGAGGTGAAGACGCCCGACTCCGGACGCTCCTGGTTCTGGGGCGGCAACGGCCCGCGCGAGGACACGCGCCTGGAGATCCGCGTGCCCAAGGGCATCTCGCCCGGCGTGCACGTGGTGAGCGCGGACGTGACCATCGACGGACTGGACGGCGGGCGCGAGGTCGAGGTGGAGAGCGTGAGCGGCGATATCCGCCTGGGCTCGCGCGCCCAGCGCTGGGAGCTGCACAGCGTGAGCGGCGACATCCATGCGAGCGGATCGGCGCAGCGCGGCAGCTTCGAGACGGTGAGCGGCGACATCCATGCCGAGGGCGTCTCGGGCGACATCTCGGCCGAATCGGTTTCGGGCGACGCGCATGTGGACACCAGCGCGCCGATCTCCGAATTCAAGGGCAACAGCGTCTCGGGAAACATCACCATCACCGGCGCGCTCGCCGCGCGCGGGCGGATCAAGATCGAGAGCATGAGCGGCGACGTGCAGGTCTCGCTCCGCGGCGAACCGTCCGCCTCGATCGAAGCCGAGACCTTCAGCGGCAGCGTGAACTCGGACTTCGGCCGCGTGGACCGCGAGGAGTTCGGGCCCGGCGAACGCCTGCGCACGCGCGTCGGCGGCGGCGAGGGCGACATCGACCTGAAGTCGTTCAGCGGGGATGTGACGATCCGCAAGCGCTGAGCTTGCCGGCCGCTGGCGCTGCACGAGACTTTCCGCTCGTGCGTCCGGGCCCCGCAAGGGAACTGTAGGAGCGCGCTTCAGCGTGCGATCTTTTCGAATCGTCGAACCGTGGCGGATACGGAAAAGATCGCGCGCGATGCGCGCTCCTACAAGGCGCCCGAGGGGACTTCGCGAGATCGTGTCAGGTCAATGGCCGATGGCCGTGCATGCGGAGGCGGTCGATCAGCGGCCCGAGCCAACGCTCGTACTTGCGCCAGGCGCCCACGGACTTGCGCGAGATCGGCTGGCGCACCTGGGCGGTCGAGGCGGTGGCGACGGGCTTGAGGTTCGCCTCGATCGCACTCACGCCCGCCTTGGGCGACAGGTCGCAGAACGCGAGCAGGTCGGCCGAGACCGGTTCGGGGTCGGTGACCAGCGCCTCGTAGCCCACGTCGTGCACGCGGCCGGGGAACAGCCGCTGCCACTTGTCCATGCTGTAGCGGTAGCGCGCGTAGTAGTCGGCCATCTCCACCGGGTCGTAGCAGGCCTGGTAGTTGCGCGTGAACAGCTGCTTGAGGTTGCTGAAGCAGGTGTCGACCGGGTCGCGCACCATGTGCACGACGCGCGCATCGGGCAGCGCGTGCAGGATCCACGGCACCAGCTGGTAGTTGAACGGCAGCTTGTCGGTGTGCGCGCGCTGGCGGCCGCGCTTGTGCACGGTCAGGTCGAGGTAGCGTCGGCCGGCGGCCGCGAGATCGCACCGGTCCAGGCGCTCGATCAGCGACGGCGGGATCAGTTCGCGGCTCTCGATGCCGAGGTTCTCGCGCAGGGTCGCCGCGAAGTCCATCAGCTCGCCGCCCTGCGCCACGTCGGGGTGGTTGGTCAGCACGCGCTCGATCACGGTCGTGCCCGAGCGCGGCAGGCCGAGCACGAAGATCGGCAGCGGGCCGCCCTTGCGGTCGGGCAGCGGCTGGCGCGCCAGCTGCTCGGCGGCGCGCACCAGCTGCAGCGCCGCCTGCGCTTCGGCGCGGGTGTCGTACTCCAGGCGCCGGCGCTGCGCCTGCATGCCGCGCGCGAGCGCGTTCCAGGCGGGCTCGACCTCGTCCAGGGCGTCGAACTCGATGAACAGGGCGTGCTGGAGGAAGACCTCGTCGAGGCTGCCGCGCTCGCAGCTCGCCAGCTCGCGCTGCAGCGATTCCACCTGGTTGCGCGCGCGCGTGATGCCGCCGATCGTGCTGATCGCCCAGCGCACCTTGGTCTTGTCCGGCCAGCGTTCGAGGATGGACGCGAACTGCGCCCGTGCCGGTTCGAGCCTGCCCAGGTGCACGTTGCCCTGGGCCACGTTGAACCGGTACATGAAATTGTCGGGCTCGAGCTTTGCCGCCTGCTCGAACCAGGGCTGGGCGTCGTCCTCGTGGCCGGTCAGCGTGTGCACCGAGCCGATCGCGTTGAGCACGCGCGCCTCGCGCTCGCGCTCCACCTTCAGCCCGCGCACACTGGCCACGGCGTCGCCGCTCAGGCCGTAGGCGACCTGCATCTGCCCCAGGTGGGCGCGCAGCACGGCCGTCCCCGGGCTCGCGGCCACGGCCTTGGCGGCATGGCCGATCGCGGCATGCGGGCGGCCCAGGCGCACCTCGAGGTCGGAACGCTGGAACCAGGCCTCCGCCATCCGCGGCTGGCTCGCGTGCAAGCGCTCGAAGGTCGCGATGGCGGCGTCGTACTGCCGCATGCGCACCAGCGACAACGCCTGTTCCAGTTGCTGTGCAGGCGTCACGCCCGGTCTCCGTCGCCGTGGTCCGTCGTCGATGCAGGATGGTGGATGGCGCCGGTGCGGCCCCAAAAAAAAACGGCCCCGGATCGCTCCGGGGCCGTACTGTAACGCGATTGCTTTTCTAGCTGTTCTGGATGGTGCGGTTCTGGATCCTTCCGACCTGGATCGGGGGATCAGAACTTCTGCGTGTACTGCACGTACCAGAAACGGCCCGGCACTTCGTACTGCGGATCGAACGAGTTCGCGAACGTGGAGTACGCGATCGGCGGATCCTCTTCGGTCACGTTGCGGACGCCGACCGCGATGCGGCCGTTCCACGGCGTGGCCCACGAACCCTGCAGGTCGAAGTACCAGGTCTCGTCGAGCTTGTTCTCGGCGACGCGGTTCGCGCCACCCGAGAAGTCCTCGCCCGCACGGATGTTCGAGCACAGGTTCTCGAGTTCCGGCAGACCGGTGTAGTAGCCGGTCAGCACGACGCCGCTGCAGTCCTCGTCGAGGGCGGAGTAGTAGCGCGAAGCGATGCTCGCACCCCAATCGCCGTACGACCAGTCCAGGGTCACGTTGGAACGGATGCGCCACACCGGGAAGCGGTCGAAGTAGTTGCCGGTGAGGGAGTTCGCCGGGGTATCCGATGTGGTCTGGGCGTCGTACTTGGAGTTGTACGTGCTGTCCCAGTTCACGTGGAACTTGCCGACCGAGGTATCCCAGCGGTAGTCGACCGTGACGTCGTAGCCTTCGACTTCCGTGCTGCCCGTGTTCAGGGTCGGCGCGTTGATCTCGGTCACTTCGCCAGAGGCGGCGCGTTCGATCGCCTGGCAGGCCTGCGAGTTCGGGTTGAAGTCGCCCGTCACGTAGCAGTTGTTCAGCAGCGTGCCCGCACCGGCGCCGCCGATGGAGTTGCTGATGTCGATGCTGTACCAGTCGAGGTAGATGTCCAGGCCCTGCGCCCAGCTCGGGCTGTACACGAAGCCCAAGGTCTTGGACGTCGAGCGCTCCGGCGTCAGGTTCGGGTTGCCGCCCGACGAGGTGCGGATCTGGGTGTTGGTCTGCGTGTAGCCCTGCGGCACGCCGTCGGCTTCGCAGTTCGCGAACACCTGGTTGTAGCCGTCCTCGGAGATCAGGCCGTTGGCGAACTGACCGAACAGCACGGCCGACCAGCACGGGTCGAACACGGTCGGGAAGTTGTCGTTCTGGCCCGTGAACAGCTCGGCGATGTTCGGGGCGCGGAAGCCCTTCGCATAGTTACCGCGGACGAGCAGGTCGGAGAACGGCTTCCAGCGGAACCCGAACTTGGAGTTCGTGGTGTCGCCGAAGGTCGAGTAGTCCGAATAGCGCGTGGCGGCGGTGAACTCGAGGATCTCGGCGCCCGGGACGTCCTTGAGGATCGGCACGTTGAACTCGACGTAGAACTCGTCGAGGCTGAACTGGCCGGAAACCGGGAAGCCCTGGTTGCCCGTGCTCACGCCCGAGACCGTCAGCGCGTCGGGCTGGTTGAACGCCGACTCGCGACGATATTCGTAACCGGCGGCGAAGCCCAGCGGGCCGGCCGGCAGCTCGAACAGGTTGCCCGTGATGTTCGTGGAGTAGTTGTACAGCTTGTTGCGGGCCTCGTCGTGCGCCACGAAGGAGATGTAGTCGAGCATCTCCTGGGTGATCGCGCCGGCGCCCTGGAACACGTTCAGCGGCACGCAGCCGATGATCGGGGCGGTCGGGGTACCGCACTGCGCGACGCCGTTGGCATCACGGAAGTTCGGGCCCACGGCCAACGCGACGCGCTGCAGGTTCAGCAGGCCGAACGTGGTGTCGTTCTGCTCGGACTCGGAGAATGTGTAGTTCGCGTTCCACGAGAAGTTGCGGTCGCCTAGGTCGAACGAGCCGTCCAGGCCGCCGGAGAAGCGGAACGTGTCCACGTCCTGGAAGAAGCGACGCGGCAGGCTGTCCGGCATACGCATCTGCATGCGGGTGACGTTCACGCCGAACGGGTTGAAGACGTTCGAGGCGGGAATCAGGATCACCGTGTTGCGGTTGCGCGGGCTGGCGAAGATGCCGGTCGAGGCGATCGTCAGCGGCATCGGGGCGAGGAACTGCTCCGAACGACGCTGGTTGAACAGCAACTCGGTGCGGAACGTGAT
>Ga0315912_10003007_pt1 | contig 17241 bp, 18 predicted proteins | sample VfabasoilMG_FD_204469 | JGI IMG/M metagenome (GOLD analysis project Ga0315912, IMG submission 204469) | Garden soil microbial communities collected in Santa Monica, California, United States - V. faba soil | ecosystem: Environmental > Terrestrial > Soil > Garden | place: USA: California...
TAGCTCTCCGGTTCCCAGTTTCCTTCACCCTCCGGGTGAAGCTCTTTGCCCTCTTCGTTGCCCGTCATCCTTCATCGTTTCTAGCACTTCCTGCTCGCCGCACTCAACCAAACTGCCGGATTTAGGTTCATGCCTACGTTCAGGACGCCTTGCTGTTGCTCCTAACATCGGCCATCTTACTTGATGAAACGGAATCTAACGCCTTCCGGCGAGTCACCACCCTAATGCTCCTCCCAATACCGTATCTGCTTCGTTTGTATGGACCACCGGGCAGCGGATTGTTCGGGTTACTCTTGATATTGGCGCTGTTGGTCGCCGTTCGCGACCAACTCAGAACAACCGCCTTCGAGGACACCTCAATCCAACCAGTTCCTCTAAGGCAGCCTTAAAAGCCCCGCAAACCGTGTCGCCCGCTGAACTCTGCCGTTCCCGGACGGACGGATTCCTTAAAAGCATCACGCCCCATATATCATATTGGCACCGGCTGATAGGGTTCCGATGATCAACAGGAACGCGGTACCACTTTCATCCTCTGTATTATATGAGCGAGCGGTGGGGCGGCGTGAATCAGGTAACCCGCTGCCAGAAACGTCAGCCACAGCACAGGATAACGGTACCTCACGTCGGAAACCACGATATAGTACATAACGGGATACACAAGCAGAACACATCCTATAAGCAGCGCCGCAAGGTCACGTCTCCACGCCATTAGGATGAGCCCAGGAATAGACAACACGGTTCCAAGCCATGTCACATACGCGGGAAAGGCATTCCTTCCAGGCGGCGGAAGCCAGAATTGACGGAACCGGCTGATCGTCAGTTGTTGGAAGCGAGCTGGATTTGCTTGGATCCAGTTGATGGAGGCGGCCACGCGGCTTCGATCGTAATTCACTTCGCCTTCGGACCGTACCGCCTGAGCTTCAAGAATGCTGTCGTTGGGATGATGCGTTCCATAACAGCCGACAAGCGCGCTTTCTATGAGACTCGGCTGAGCGCATCCGTTGTTGGACACATAAAGCGTCATTCCGAGATTGGTCCGTAAGACCGGTGCGCCCAGGACAATGGAATTTCGCAACATCCATAAAGAAACCGGAATGCAGATGATTACGAGAACAGCCCCCGCAAAGAGAATTGCTCGCTTCCTGTTCCTTGTATGAATCAGGACCAGGTAGGAGAGCCATGGCAGTAGAACGATAACGCAGGCGGGATTGAGCATTACGACCATTGCGGCCAGCAACCCTGGCCTGACAGGGCGGTACGATTTTATGGCGGAGACGGAATACCAGCAGAACAACGTTAAGCCCGCCACGGTGTAGCTGACATCCCACGCCGGCATCAACTGAACCGCCCCTAACCATAAAAGCGCGGCAACAACTCCTGGGACGAAGCTTCCGAATACCGCCAGGGAAACTCGCGGCAGCCACGAAGCCGTCAGAGCGTTCATCACCATATTGCCTATCGCGGCGGCTATCAGTACGACACCAGGTGAGCCGAACAGCTTGAACAGAAGGCCTAAGAACAACGGATACAGAGGTGGATTAACAGAAGTCGGACCGGTATCGAGAATCCGGAATGGATTGGCAAGAGTTCCGGATTCTGCCAGATTCTTCCCTGCCGCAACCATTTCGAATCCGGCTCCGAACGGTAGCGGATTCGAGAGCTGTGCGACACCGGCTATTCCCCCGAGCACAAACAAATAAAAACATACATTCGCGAGGTCAGGCGAATGCCGGCCACTAGTGTTCGCGGGCATTGTGTCGTCGGGGGTCTCGCCCACTAACCTGGAAGGACTATATGTAGCGTCGATATCCATGATGAGGATTTAGAGTCAAAAACCTATGAGATTATTTACTCTCGAAAGCTGTCGATCCTGAGAGGAAGTTCCACACCTAGCCAAGTGGTTTCGGTGCTGCGGCTCGGCCGAATATTACCGACGATTCGTCGGAGTACAGTAGTTTCCACCCGGGCAAATAAGGGAAAACTCGCGCCATGGGGGCTGATCGAGGTATCAGACAGAACTCAATATTGTATTTGTCGAGTAAGAATCCCGGGTCCTGCCTGAGAGTCGCCCAGGCCCCGTATTCTCTTAATACTCCAGTCCAGTCGTATATATCGGCTCGGCCGTCCACAAACACCTTGTGTTCCGGTGCCGCCCAAATCAGGTACCCGCCGTATGCGTAGTCGTTCAGCATCCGCCCCGACAGTCCCGCACTGCGCATGAAGTCCAACGCTTTCACCGGATTTGCCTGCTTCACCTGCTGCGCGAGGTTATTCGCCGACGGAAATCCAATGATAGCGACACCGACCGCCATAAGAATCACAACCAGATTTGGTGCCCGGCGGTCACGGGATAGTTTGTAGTTCTCCCACGTGTCCGCCAGAAGCCGGCACACGATGGGTGCGGCAACGATTCCGAATACGAATACCATCCGCGTATGCCGTACCGCCATGGCAACGCTGAGCGCGAGCAGCACCAACTCGTCAAGGTGTAGTCCTGCCCGGCGGACCAGGACGAGCAGAAATATCACTCCGGTAACCGTCAGGAAGGCCAGATCCCGCCCGTTGTCGAACGACATCGGCTGCCATTCTTCCACAGCCCCTAAGTTAGTGGTCTGTTGTAACATAACGTCCAGAGGATAAATAACCTGTTGCAGCCCGGCAGGATTCACAAACAGGGCCGCGATGGACAGGACAATCGCCAGGGCCAGCATGTTGCGCCGCGCCTTCTCCCATGGAATCGATACCAGTGATCCCGCTCTAATGCTCAGGAAGGAACAAACGAGAAATACCGCCAGGAGCATGAGTCCGAAAAAAAAGGACCCGTGGCAGTTCACCCACACCGCGAATACGGGGGGGAGAAGCAGGAACCAGCGGCGGTCCTTGGACCTCCCGAGATGAACGAGCAATAATGTACCGGCGAGAAGCAGATATCCGATGATGTGCGGGCGAATTGCCAGACCAACGGTCGCGAATCCCCAGGTAATTAACCCCCCCAGAAACGCCACCTTCGCATTGGCTGAATACAGGGAACACAAGGCATAGGAAGTGATGACGATCCCCGACGTCAACAGGCATAGCCAAAACATCATCCCACTGTAACCACCGGCTTGCCATGCGCCATAAATGGAAAGCTCCGCCAGCCACTCATGGGCCGTCCAGGCATGATTGTTGGTGGTGAACGAAAAAAGGTCAACCGTCGGAATGGCATGTGTGTTCCAGATAATCTCGCCGACCTTAAGATGCCACCACACATCGGGGTCATTGAAGCGCGCCCGCGCGGTTAGCACGGTCAAGACGGCAAATAAGGCCGCCAGCATCACCGGAAACGAAAAGACGGCCCGCGACCACGCGGAAACCCGCGATTCCGCGGACGGCCGCGCCGCCACTTCGCCTGGATCAGTTAACAACACTCTCTTCCCCGGCCTCGCGTATCAGTCGATGCAGATAGGCGCGCGATATGTTGAGGTTGCGGGCTGCCACCGACTTGTTTCCGGCGGCATCCTCCACGGCTTTCGTCGCCAACTTCACTTTGTAGTTCCGTAGCTGGCCTTCAAACGAACCTCCCGGTTCGCTATCCTCCAAGAGAAAGCAACTGGCCTGCCTGAGCGAATCAGGAAGGTCCTCCGGACCAATCCTGGTTCCGGCGGCCATGATGATCGCCCGCTGAATCACATTCTCGAGTTCACGAACATTCCCCGGCCACGAATAGGCTAATAGCAGGTCCATGGCGTTCGGCTCGATGCCGGTCATCGGTTTCTCGTATAACTTGGAATACCGCTCCAGGAAGTGTTTGGCCAGCAATGGCAGGTCTTCGAGGTTGTCACAAAGAGCGGCCGATTGGATCGTCATCACGTTGATTCGGAAGTAGAGATCCTGGCGAAACTTTCCCTCCTCTACCATTCGCGTTAGATCCCGGTGAGTGGCGCACAACACCCGCGCCCGCAGCGGCATCGGCCGGCTGCTGCCCAGCCTGCAGAACTCCCGCTGTTGCAGCACTCTTAACAGCTTTACCTGGGTGCTCAAACTCAATTCGCCAATCTCGTCCAGGAACAGTGTCCCGCCGCCGGCCTGTTCCAGATATCCTGTCCGCACTCCAGCCGTACCGGTGAATGCGCCCTTCTCGTGACCGAACAACTCCGCTTCAATCAACGTCTCCGGAATCGCCCCACAGGATACCGCCACGAATGGAAGCGCCGCACGATTACTTTCGTTGTGAATGGCGCGGGCTATCAATTCCTTTCCCGTTCCGCTGGCGCCGGTGATAAGCACGTGCGCGTTGATATTCCTGACCCGGTGAATGAGATCGTAAATAACGCGCGATCGCGCGCTCAAGCCGATAAGTTGGTCGCACCCTGCGGGGGTAGTCACCAACGGTGTCTGTGCATCCCGTTGCGAATTTGCCAGTTCCCGTTTCAAGACCGCATGCTCATGTGCCCGCCGCACGATAATCTTCAGCTCGGGCAGCGCTGGAGGTTTTCTAAAGTAGTCGTAAACGCCGCGCTGCACCAGTTCCATCGCCGTCGAACGTCGGTCGTCATCCGTCATGACCACGATAGGAACAGGAAGGTGGCGTATTTCGTCAAACAACTCGAGCTGCTCTTCCAGGGAGCTATAGCTGGCGTCAAAATCCAGGATCACTACGTCACATTCGCCTTGCGCGGTCAACCGCCTCACCAGTTCCATGCTGGATTCCACGGCGACGTGGAAATCCACTCCCAGCGTGGCCGAGAGCAGGAGTTGCAGCTTCCGGTCCTTCGAGTAAATGAGCAGACGAATCATGACGATCCCCACCTCCAATGAGGGTATGAAATTGCGACTTCGCCGGGATGACTTATAATCATATAAGCCTCGGGATGAAGCAAGGCCTAAAATAGTCCCAACAGTACTAGACCCTAGCGTAGGGTCGGAAGTCGGACAGCAGTATGTATTAAGACGTAGCCGTCCGGAATGAGCTGGAAAAATCGCATCGGCGGCGGTTATTACGACCGCAATAGTTGATTCATTTGCGAACCCAGTCCAGGAAAACACTCATTCGAGGAGCAGCCTCTGGACATTGGGCCGAACACCTATCGTTCACTAGCGGGAGCACGCGACGGATGGTTCGTTCGCTTCCATTTCAGTATGCAGCCCAGCTCACTCCTGCAAAAGAGAGCTAACAGTTAGCTAACGTACGTGGCCAGGGTCCAAATCGGAGTACTCCGGCCCGAACTTCGACCGGTCTCGAACAATCGCCGCGCATTTTTCCATCTAAGGCGCGAACCTGCGAACCGGGGGCCTCTTCCGGGTCCACGGTGAGGAACGCGTCCATTCGCTCCACAAACCAGGTAGCCATTGCGTCGTACGGGTTCAATTTCACCGCGTCGAGTGATCCAGTGTCGACACCGTCAGCCTGTGATCGGCGCAGTACTCTGCCCGGGTGTCTGGCTTCCCTTCTCATACCCGGCCACGAAACGGCCAAAATACGTTTTCGCCCTCCTCTTTCGTCGTCTTGGCCGACTTATAGCCAGCCATGGTTTCCCGCTTTATAAAGCCACGGGGATGCCCGAATGTTTACATTCGTTCGGAACATCCCCACTTCCATTTCGCCTTCGGATGTTGAAGTACCCAGCCTCGACACATCATTTTCTTGCCGGCTCTCTCACATTTCCTGGCACGCCTGAATGGAACTTAACTATCTCCTCGGGAGAGCAGATCAGGAGTTCATCCCCGATCTGCGTGTTTGAGGAATAGATCGTGCGGGTCTTCAACTGCAAAACGCTGGCGCTCCCCATCCGGATAGGCGCAATCCGGAATGTTCCGAGATCCTCGATCAGGTGAATCACGCGATTCTCCGAGTCCAGATAGATAACATCTATCGGGAACAGCATGCATATGGTGTGGATTCCCTGCGAAGGGATGGTCCAGAGTCCTTCGTCCGATCTCAGCTTTACCCTACCGAGCAGTCCTTTCAGGCGCGCGAAATGAGTATCGGCTCGAGTAACGCTCAAGCTTAGAAAAGTTTCACGCGCCCGATTGTATACGCAAAAGGTTTCATTCATCATTTTCAAATCCAATTGATGCAACCATTCGTTGCTCGTCCCGGCCTGTACCGTCACTGGCAGTCGCTGGCCGCTGAGGCTATCCCGGACTCCCAGTCATCGATGGGCGCCGCTTAGCGTATTTTCGTACGCCGTCGCTGGATCAAAATGATCAATACAATCGCAAATCCTACCCCGGCTATAATGCGAATGATATCCGTGTCCATTGCTTTTCCTTTCTTTTTGTCCGTCAGAAATACTTGTCCAAAGATTCCAACAACACTATCATGGCCGGGCCAAGCACGACCACAAAAATGGCTGGGAAGATAAAGAATACCAGCGGGAAAACCAGTTTCACCGCCGTCTTCGCCGCTCGTTCCTCGGCGTCCTGACGCCTTTGCGTGCGCAGAGTGTCTGAGTGTACCCGAAGTGCCTTGGCAATACTGGTGCCAAACTGGTCCACCTGAATAATTAGCGCCACTAGCGCCCTCACGGACTCCACATCGGTCCGCTCGGCAAAGTTCTTCCACGAGTCCGCTCGGCCCCGCCCCGCGCGCTGCTCCAGGATAATCAGGCCAAGCTCATCGCTCAGGACGGGTTGGCCCAGTTGCAATTCATCCGCTGTGCGAACAGTGGCTTGGTCCAGTGCTAGACCCGCCTCGATACAGATCACCATGAAGTCCAGAACTTCCGGCAATCCCAATTGAATATCGAGCTGCCGGGAGGAAATGCGATTGCCAAGCCAGAAATCCGGTGCCAGGTATCCTAATCCCAACGCACAGGCATAGATGAAAAACGGGCCCAACTCGTATACGCCCGTGACCGTCGCCGCCACGCAGAGGGATATCGGAACCAGGAATTTCGCCCCGTAGAAGATATTCAGGTGGGCATCCTGGCGATATCCGGCCCGGATTAGCCGTTTCTGCGTGATCGAGGTTTCCTCAGCCGTCCGCGGCACCACCCGCTCAAAGGGTTTAACCAGCGCTTCCATTGAGGAGCCAGCCCGTACCCGTCCCAGGCGGTCCAATACGTTCTGCTGCTCCTTGTCTGGGGATACTACCGTGGCCAACCTCTTCATCATGGCCTCGCGATAGAACAGCAGCAGCCCGGCGCTCGTGATGAGCAGGAAAACACCTAGGAAGGAAAATACAACAAGTCCCATACTTTGTCCTCAGATGCGAATACGGATGATTTTCCGTATAATCAGCGCGCCTATTACCGTCATGATGCCGGAAGCGTACATCATTTGGATCCCGATCTCGCGCTTCCACAGTATGCTCATATGCTCGGGGTTTACCAGATACAACAGTAATCCCAGCACCAACGGCAGCGTCGAGAGAATCACACCTGTCAACCGTCCCTGCGCCGTGTGAACCTGGACCTGCTTCTTCAGCCGGAACCGGTCTCGTATTATCCCCGCCACCTTCTCCAAAACCTCGGCGAGATTTCCCCCGCTCTCCTTCTGAATCAGCACGGCAGTCACCACAATCCGAACGTCCTGTATCGGCACGCGATGCGCCAGGTTCAGCATGGCGCTGCGGAAATCCACTCCAAAGTTCTGCTCGTCGAAACAGATCCGGAACTCCTTACTTATCGGGTCCGCGGCTTCCCGGCCCACAATTCCAATCGTTGAAACCAAGCTATGTCCCGCCCGCAGAGCGCCCACGATAAGATCCAGCGCGTTGGGCAACTGCTCCTCAAACCGCGAAAATCGTTGGGCGCGCATCCACAGTACATAAAAAAACGGCAAGCCGCTGCTGGCCGCGAACAATAGCACTGCCAACTCCGTCGCCCCCGTCCTCCAATATACGCCGTATCCGACGAAAACACCCGAGGCCAGGGACATCAGCAGCAGCCCGCCGACCGTCCACTTCAGGTCTGCCTGGTATAGTAGCGCTCGCAGCTGGGGCGCCATATCTAACTTCACCAACCACCGGTTGAGCCACGGAATCGAGCTAAGAAGTTCCTGTCTGCGAATGTCAAGAACCTCTTGCTCATCGCTGGTTGCCAGGTTGGGCCGCGTCGCCAACGCTGAATCCAGCATGGCCAGCGTTTTCTTAGTGCCCTCCGATGCTCCCGTACCGGCGGCCGCCATCAGCAGCACCGCCACCGCGAACACGCCGACAAAAACCAGGATAATGATCAGTAGCATTGAATTAGCGCCCCTATAGGGTTACACGACTTCCATCGTACGTTCGAACAACTCATTCGGTAACAGAATGCCGGCAATTCGTAAACGGTCGAGGAACTTCGGCCGTATCCGGCTCGGTTGGAACGTGCCGACCACCTTCCCGTTGGTTCCTATGCCCTTTCTGTTAAAGGTGAAAATGTCCTGCATGCTGATTACGTTCTCATCCATGCCCGTAATCTCGGAAATGGCCACTACTTTTCTGGAACCGTCGCTCATACGCGATACCTGCACGATAATAGCGATCGCTGATGCGATCTGCTGGCGGACTGCCTTGTCAGGCAGGTTGATGTTCGCCATCGCTACCATTGACTCGAGCCTTGCAATCGCATCGCGCGGAGTATTGGCGTGAATCGTCGTCATGGAGCCCTCATGGCCGGTATTCATGGCCTGCAACATATCGAACGCCTCCTCCCCGCGTACCTCCCCGACGATGATCCGGTCCGGGCGCATACGCAGACTGTTGATCAGTAACTGCCTTTGGCGCACCGCGCCTTGCCCTTCCACGTTCGGCGGCCTGGTCTCCAGTCGTACAATATTCTCCTGCGCCAGTTGCAGTTCCGCCGCATCCTCAATGGTTACCAGGCGCTCCGTCGTCGGAATGAACTTAGATAGCACGTTCAGAAAAGTAGTCTTACCCGCGCCCGTTCCGCCAGAAATCAAAATGCTGATCCGCGCTTTCACCGCCGCGGTCAGTAATTCCAGCATTTCCGGCGAAATGCTCTGCAATTCCACCAGTGCTTGCGCCGCGATCGGCCCTGTTCCGAATCGCCGTATAGAAATGGACGGTCCATCCAGCGCCAGCGGCGGAATGATCGCATTAACGCGCGAGCCATCCGGAAGCCGCGCATCCACCATCGGCGACGATTCATCCACCCTCCGGCCCACCCGCGATACAATCCGTTCGATAATCTGCATTAAATGCCGGTCGTCCCGAAATTTGACGTCCACCCTGCTTAGGCGGCCCGCCCGTTCAATGAAAACCATGTTTGGGTTATTGACGAGAATGTCGGATATTGTACGGTCGTTCAACAGCGCCTCAAGCGGCCCCAGGCCAAACACTTCGTCCAGCAGATCGGATTGAATTCTCTCCTTCTCAGCGGCATTTAATGGCACTTTCTGGGTAGCGACAATCTCCTGCACCATCGTCGCTACGGCCTGTCTGGCTCTGGCATTGTTGGATGAGGATAGCTTTTCCAGGTCTATCTGCGCTAGCAGAGTCCGATGCACTTCGGTCTTGAATTTTTCGAAATCTAGGGGTTCCATTTGCCGGATCGAATCCTAACCGAACAATCCGAATCTCTTCTTTTTGGCCGCGATCGCGGGTTTTCCGCAAACGGTTCTCGCCATTTCGTGCAGCACTCGCGTGATCGGTGTGTCTTCCATTACCAGCGGCACCCCCGTATTCTGTGCTTGCCGCACGCCCGAATAATCGTTCGGGATTTTCCATTTCGGCGCCTGCGTTAATGCCTTCGCAATGCTGTCATCGTCGATTTCGTTAAAGCGGGAATTGTATCGGTTGAGTATCACCTCCAGCTTGCGGTCTCCGCTTAAACCAGAAAAATGGGACATGAGCCGGTGGGCGTTCCGTAGCGCCGGGATACTCACCTGGGCGACAAGATAGATCGTGTCCGCCACATCGAATAGGTTTTCGTGAAGGCTGCCGAAGTTGGATCCGGCATCGATGATCACATAGGAGAAATCATTTCGCAAAATGCGCAGAACTTTATGGGCGGAATCCTGCAGCGATCCAAACGAACTGTATACGTCTGGTGCTGCTAGCACCTGCAGACCGGAATCGTGCCTGGTTAGCAGGCCCGCCAAAAAGTCCGAGTCCAGCCGCTGTTCATTCCGCAAGGCGTCCGCAATGGAAAATTTAGAAGACATTCCCAGGGTTAGGGCCGCATCTCCCAGTTGCAGATCCAGGTCCACCAGTGCCACCTTGCCGGTGGCTTCTTTCGCCAGTGCCACCGCAAAATTGCTGGCCACGGTCGTCACCCCGGAACCGCCCTTGGCTCCCGTGAAAACCAGCACCTGGCCGCGAACTCTTTTCTGCCGCCGCACTTCCTGGACTCGCGCGGAAGCCCGAACCAGCGATTCCGCCACGGTCTCCCGTAGCAGGGGTTCGGTCAGAAGCTCGCGCGCTCCCGCTCTCATGCACTCCACCAGCAACTCGGGATCTTTGCGGCTTGAGCAAATCATCACCGTCACCAGAGGGTGGTTGCTGCAAATGTTCTCAACCAGATCCAACGCCCTTTCGGAGTCGGGGTCCAGATCCACGATGGCTACATCGCATTCCCTGTCGATCTCTTTGGTGAGTACCTCGAAGTCCGGATACTCCGAGAATACATGCGCGATGCTGGTCTGCGGCCCAGCTAGTACCTTTGTTAGAGTATTGCGTCGCGAGTCCTGGGGCACGATCAGCAGGACCGCAAGCGCGTCCATACTCAGGGACTCTGGATTTCGCGTCGTCGTCGCCATCACAGTGTATTGTAATCCTTATTAAATAGCTTCCAGCAGTGGTTATAGTCAATCGTCAAGACAGCGACTCGTTTGCCTTTAAGCTTGCCGAGCGCGTCGAGGTCGCTCAAAAGCCCCGAACTCTTTCCGAATGCGTGCCAACATCGTTAGGGACGCAGAAAAACGCCGCATCCTTCTAAGTTCCGAAATAGGAAAAGATTGTACCGATGGCAATCGCCGGCGCGTAGGGCATCTTCAGCTTGGCCGGATTGTCTAATACTAACGTCGGGTGTGAGCGGAGACCGGTTCTCCAGGAAATTAGCAGATCGCCCGCGCCGCCAAGGGACTCCCGAAGAACCCCGTGCCGAGCCGCCCAGATCACCGCCATCACTCCTCCGGCAATTCCCGTCACCACAAGTGCCACCGTCAGTTGTTCCGGGCCGATCCATGCGCCAACCGCCGCGCACAGTTTCAAATCGCCCATGCCCATGCCCCGCAGCCAGCAAAGCACTCCCGCTATTGTCACCGCTAACGCAAACCCGCTCAAACTCTGGATGAAGCCGATCGATCCGAGCCCGCTCAGCGATACCACGAACCCGGCGAGTAGGAAAGGGACGACCAGCCAGTTAGGAATGCGGCGGCTGCGGACATCGATTGCTGCGGCAATCAACAGCACAGCCAGAGTGGGATACCAGCTAACAGAGTTCATCAGTGTGCTTAATCAATGTGAGCGGAAGAGAGTCTTGATATCTCTTCCGCGTGGTTTTGTGAACAGACTAGATCGCGGAATCGAGCATCGAGCCGATGCTCGTAAACGCGGCGTTGATTTTGGTGGCGACGGTGCCCATACCGGCAACAGCCGCGAAGGCGATCAGCGCCACAACCAGCGCGTATTCGATCAGGTCCTGGCCCTGCTCGTCCTTCAACTGAGCCTTCAGCACCTGCAGCTTTACGAAGGCCTTCAGAATCATCGTGTTCATTTTCAAATCTCCTAAAAAGTAATATCCGTGGGGGGGATACATCAGCTAGGGCAATTGAATGGCCAAAGGTCAGGCGATCGCCTTACACGGAAAACACGGGGGTTACGGAGCAACCAATCCATATCAGCTTCAAACGGATGTCAACAAATGGATACACAGGCTCGTAGGGAGCGCCCTACAGTAGACACCTTAGACCTGGATTCTGGCGCCCCCGGCCCGCGTCTAAGCCTTGAGAACCTTTAGAGGCCCGAGTTCATAGTCATTTCCGCATGAGAACTTGCTTCAGTTGACGCCGCACAGATGGCCCCCCCCATCCCTTGGGCGATCATATTGCGAAAGTATTCGAAAGGTATTGAAGTTCCGCTTGACAGTATGAGTGTGGCTGGGGACGGGACGCAGGCGAGCACACCTGCAACTCTTCGGCTTTGAAAGTGCTATAAGATCCGCGTGCCCATCACTGCCGCTAGAGGGGTTGCGCCCCTCCCAGTATACAATTCATCTGTGCATGCCTGGACTCGCCTGTTTCTGCCATCTCTTTCAGATTGCTTGCTGATCGCGTTCTTGGTGCTCTTATTCTCCACGGGAGACGCGTGGGCAATCCTCCTCGCGGATGGAGACACCGGCTGGCATCTGCGTACCGGAGAACACATCCTGGCGGCGAGGAGCGTGCCTGCGGCCGACCTCTACTCGTTCAGCAAACCGGGGCAGCCCTGGTATGCCTGGGAATGGGCGGCCGACGTTATCTTCGCTGTGATCCATCAATATGCTGGTTTGCGTGGACTGGTTTTTCTATCGGGACTCGCCTTATGTCTCGCAGGGGTCACTCTATTCCGGTACATGTTGTGGCGCGGCGCCGCTGTTCATATCGCTCTTGCAATGTCGATTCTTGTGATGGAAGTCGCCAAGATTCACTTTCTAGCCAGGCCGCACCTCTTTACCTTCATCCTCATTCCCATCACCATATGGATGATAGATCGCGACATCCGGAATCCAACGCGCGCAACGTGGCTCCTGGTTCCCATCGCTGCGCTTTGGACAAACCTTCACGGTGGCTTTCTGATCTTGATTACCGCGCTCCTCCTGTTCACCATGGTCTTCGGCGTATTCGCGTTCGTCACCGATAAAGGTCCATTGCAAAGAAATCGATTCAGGCGGTTCGCCTGCCTGGCTCTCGCCTGTACCCTCGCTACTCTGTTGAACCCCTACGGATATGGGTTGTATGTGCATATAGTTCCTTATTTGCAATCCGATTGGATCAAGAACATGATCCAGGAGTTTCAGTCGCCGCAATTCCGGTCCGAATCGCTCAGGAAATTCGAGTTGCTTCTGTTCCTTGGCTTATTCTTCGTTCCCGCCATGCTGCGCCGTGGCCATGCTCCATTTGCGCTGTTAGTAGTGGCGTGGGCTCACGCAGCCCTCACCTCGGTTCGGCACGTTCCCGTCTACGCCTTCGTCGCCGCTGCGCCGATTGCCACCGAACTGACAATTCTTTGGCAGAGCTGGACAGGTGGCGCCCCGGGCAAGTCCGCACTGGGAGCGGTGCGCGACATTTTCGACGGATTAACCATCCATGCCCAAAGAACCAGTATCTGGGCTCCCATCTTCGTCGTCGGCCTGTACTCTTTTACGCCCTTCCAAAGTTGGCCGACTGACTTCCCGGATGTAAAGTTCCCGGCTAAATTAATGGCGAAGCATAAATCGACTTGGATAGCCGAGCCCGTTTCAAAGCGAATTCTTAGCTCAGATTCCTGGGGCGGCTACCTTATATATCACCTGTATCCCCATCGAAGAGTGTTCATGGATGGACGCAGCGACTTCTACGGTCCGGAACTCGGCAAGAAGTACTTCTGCTTTAAATCGGCTTGTGATGAATGGCCCGCCCTGGTCGACGAGTTCGCATTCGACACCGTTCTAATTCCCCGCGCCTGGCCGCTGAGTGGCGCGCTGCGCCGCGATGCACGCTGGAGAGTCATTGATGAGGATGATCTGGCAGTGTGGTTCGAACGGCTGCCCACTACCAAATGAGGAGTGAAAAAGCGCCGGTCCCCGAGTCTCATTGACCCTGCCTCTAAGCTTCTATCCGACATGTGGGTTTTTTTAGCTGAACTCGTCTTGGTGATTGCGGCTGTCGCCTTGGCTACATCCGCCTCTAATGTGTCGCGAATCCGTTGGATCGCCCGGATGAACCAGTTCATTCGTCGTCTCGCAGCCAGAAAAACGGCCGCGGTGTTCGGCATTTTCGTACTCTCGCTAGCAGCCCGAATCACCCTCCTACCGGTTGTGCCGGTACCGACACCACGGATCCACGACGAATTTAGCCATCTATTGGCGGCCGACACGTATGCCTCGGGTCGGTTGACTAATCCCACTCACCCGTTTTGGCGGCACTTCGAAACCTTTCACATTCAGCATCACCCCTCGTATATGTCGATGTACCCCCCGGCATCCGGAATGATGCTCGCTCTGGGAAAGCGTACCTTTGGAATTCCCTGGGCAGGGGTATTGATTGCGACAGCCGGGATGTGCGCCGCAATTACATGGATGCTCCAGGCGTGGCTCCCTCCCTACTGGGCCCTTATGGGTGGCTTGCTCGCACTCATGCGAATCGGCCTGTACTCATATTGGGTCAATAGCTACTGGGGCGGAGCATTGCCTGCCCTCGCGGGAGCGGTTTTTATCGGCGCGCTTACTCGCTTTTGCAGGAAACCATCGCTGCTTCACGGGATTCTTCTGCCGGTTTCCGTGGGAATCCTTGCCACCACGCGCATGTACGAAGGTGCTTTGCTGGTCGGCGCTGCCGTAGTCAGCATGGCAGTTCACGGCCATTTACGGAAGGTGCGGCTCACCCGCCTGACCGTAATTCCCATGGTTCTTGCTCTGGCAGGTATCGCGGCCGCCATGCTGCAATTCAACCAAACCGTTTATGGAAATGCGATGACCCTGCCCTATTCCATCAATCGCGACACATACGCCGCCGCACAGCTTTTTATTTGGCAAAAGCCAAATCCCGTTCCCGAGATCAGCCATGCGCCCATGCGCGACTTCTTCGGGAGAGTAGAGCTCGAACGCTTCAACCAATTTCGTACCCCTTACGGATTCGCGGTCAGAACTGCTTTGAAAGCTCTCCATTTTTATCTCTTCTTTATCGGACCGGTGCTCACTATACCGCTGCTCTTCATTCGTTATCGAGATAAACGGATGAAACCCCTGACGTCCATTGGGCTTTTAATGATTCCCGGCGTTTTAGCGGGTGCCTGGTTTGCCCCGCATTATCTTAGCCCCGCCACCTGCCTCGTGTATGCGCTTTTATTGCAGTCTATGAGGCGTTTAAATGCGGTTTCTCTGCGAGGCGCTCGTGCCCTGACGGCGCCGGCAGTTCTACTCCTCGTTGTAGGGGCATCGATGACCTGTTTCGTCGCTGCTGCAAGCTGGTCGCGAGCACCACTCACTGTTCCTCCCCTAAGCTGGTGTGGCTGGACGTATCGCGAATCCGACCGCGGCGACCTGATCAAGATACTATCAACGCATCCGGGACGGCACCTAGTAATAGTGCGATATGAACCTAAGCACGATCCAAGCAATGAGTACGTTTACAATGAAGCAAATATCGATTTGGCGCGTATTGTGTGGGCGCGGGAGATGTATCCGCAATCCAATCAGGCGTTAATCGCCTATTATCAGGACAGGCAAGCGTGGGTATTCGAACCGGACCTCAGCCCGCCGAAGTTGACCAGACTGAAGTAGCAAGGTTGTACATGAGAGCTCTTACGCAAGTGAACCGGCCAGAACCATACGGTGCTGAAACCCTGCAGCGAGAATGGCCTTTCCGCGGCTTTCCCGTCTTTAATGGTAGGGTAAATCGAATGTTGGGATCGAAGGCGATGGAATTGAATCGGGGGCTGGAAGGAGCGCATACAGGTCAGTTGTGAGCCAACGGTTAGTAATCACAGTGGCCGCTGCCTTTGCCTTTGTCGCGAAGTTGGCCTTTGCTGTCAGTACTTACGGGACGAATGATGTGCTGTTCTGGGAGGCGGACGCGAAAAAGAGCCGGGCGGAAGGAGGTGTCGCTCTCTACCGGGATGGCGCCGTTCCGCGCTACGGTACCGCAATTTATAAAACGGAACGCTTCAACCAGCCGCCTTTTATGATTCGCTTTTTCGAATTGTGCGCGTGGCTTGGCGAGGTTTCAAGTCTTCCGATGCGATTTTGGATCAGCTTGGCGTGCACGGTTGCCGACCTTGTAAGCATTCCTCTGTTGCTCGGTATTCTACGCCTCAATGGGTCGTCGTACAGCATGACATCGCTGCTGATGGTGATAATGTCCCCCATTTCCATTTTCGTCTCAGGCTTTCATGGCAACACTGACCCCATCATGATGATGCTTATTTTGGCATCGGTATACCTGATAGAGAAAGGGTCTTCGTCATGGCTTGCAGGCGGCGCGCTGGGGATGGCCATGAACATTAAAGTTGTGCCCGTCCTGTTTCTGCTCGCGGTTGCCTTGTATCTCCGTCGGCGCCGGGAAGCCCTGCTTTATTGCGTTTCCGCGGCAATAGTATTCCTCGCCGGGTCACTACCGGAAATTGTCCAGCAACCGCTTCTGGTCTGGCAGCGGGTGTTTGGTTATGCAGCGAAGTACGGACAATGGGGGGTTTCGCGATTGGCTTGGGCCCTGCTCTCCCCCGGCGCATTTGCCGTTTACTCACAATGGGCCAAGCCCTTCATGGCCGGTGCAATCGGAGGAGCGTCGATTCTGATGAACTTACGCCGGCGAACTCCCATTTTTCTCCAATTTAGCATCATTGCGTTTATCTTTTTATCGACGATGCCCGGGTTCGGGGTGCAATACCTCGCTTGGCTCGTACCGTGGACGGTGCTACTGAGCCCGTCGCGGGCCATCGCGCTTCACCTGTCCAGCGGACTGTTCATGTACAGTTTTTACGATCGCCTGTCTCACGGGGCGTGGTACCTCGCCAATGGACTCGATACGCCGGTCTGGTACGGGTCCGTCGTCTATCTCGGTTTATTGTGCTGGTGCGTAATCTGCGTTTTGACCCTTAGTTACGGCCGGCGGCTAACCCGCGAGGCACGCGTATCCAATTAGCGCTTCCTTGCGAACCTGTCACATCCGGGGAAAAAGCGGGAACCCTTCTACAACGCCGTCACCAATCCACGCCGTAGATTTCTCGATGCGGGCGAAGTTTGCAACAGTGTCTTCGAGATGCTATTGCGGGATCATCAGAAGGCGCTAACCGCTCCGATTACCCGTGCCTGCTCTTGGCCCCTAAGGCCGTTGTACAAGGGCAGTCGAACGAGCCGTTGACTTATATCGTCGGTCACCGAGCAGTCTCCTTGCTTGCCTCCATATCGCCGGCCCATCGGCGACAAATGGAGCGATTGGTAATGAAATACTGTTAGGATATCGCTGCTCCTCATATGAGCAATAAAGCCCTCTCGCTCGGTAGCCGAATGTAAGCAATCATCAGAAAACGTAGTTTTCCGGACTTCAGGCCGAGGGCCAGCAACATCATCAGCGCCGCGAGGCGCGAAGCATCGGTCTGATCATCGGGCCCACCGGGCGGTGTATTTTGATTTT
>Ga0315912_10003008_pt1 | contig 17236 bp, 23 predicted proteins | sample VfabasoilMG_FD_204469 | JGI IMG/M metagenome (GOLD analysis project Ga0315912, IMG submission 204469) | Garden soil microbial communities collected in Santa Monica, California, United States - V. faba soil | ecosystem: Environmental > Terrestrial > Soil > Garden | place: USA: California...
CAGCCGCGGGGCGGCTGGCGCCGAGAGGGGACTGGTGGGCGTGTGCCCGCCGTGCTTCCACAACCCCCATCGATCGCGCGGGGCGCGATCGATCGCCCCCTTGACTCAAGGGGGCTATCAAGCCGGCAGGACTGCGGCGCTGGGTAAACCTCCGGTATGGAGGGCGTTCGACGATCGCGGACCTGGGTCCCATCGACAATTTGCCGACGTAGCTCAGCTGGTAGAGCAACGCATTCGTAATGCGTGGGTCGGGGGTTCAATTCCCTCCGTCGGCACCATCCCGATCAAAGGCTTACGAGGGAAAGCGCCTCGGCGCCCGGGCCAAATTCTGCGGCTGGGTAACTGGGGGGTAACTCCTGGCAGCGAAGCAACAACGGATTTGCTTCGTGTACCCTGTGGGCGTAAGCATCGTCGCGGATCGGGCCTTTCGGTGACACACGATGAACTTTTGGGCAGAAGTATGGGCGTCAACGCGACCGTACCTAGTTGCCTTTCTGTCCGACTTCTTGGTCTGTTTGGCCTTTTGGCTGTTCTTCTGGGTGTTCCATTTGATTACCGATCTGCTCGCCGTTCGCGGCTGGGCAGGTGTGGTGCTGGTTGAAATCCACCAGTTCGGCGCGATATTGGCATTCGTGACTCTTTGTGGCTTGTCCCTTAGGGATATCTTTAGGATCTCGCGCGAGGCGAAGCCGAAATGACTGCTTTCACCGCAAACCGCGCAATCAGCAAGGCTGAGATCGTCACATTTGCTGCGACTGTTGTGCTGAGCGCGCTCTTGGTCTCGCTTGGAGCGCCGCGCGCCTTGGTCGTTGTCTGTGCATCACTTGTGGTCTTTCTTGCACCGCTGTTGATCTACTTGATCCGTGCTCATCAATCTGAGGTGTCTCGCGCCCCGGATACTCAGGAGGTCAAGAGTGCCGTACACGCACTCGGTGCAATTTCGACGCTCCAGCGAAACCGTGAATCAGATTCCTCCGCGGCGACTGTTCACAATGAGACTTTGGTTACGGCGGCAGCACACAACACAAGTGCGTTTGAAGAGTTGAAGTTTGCCGCGCTCGAGGAGTTGCGAGCTGCTGAAACCAAAGTCGACAGCTTGGCCGCTTTGCGCTTTGTCTTGCCCGACCTTGATGGTTACCGGAACCACACTCCATTCGCTCACTCGGTTTCCCGGCATGACGATTGGCGACTGATCATCTCAGCGGCCTGTGTCAGGGGCGTTAGTGACTCAAGGACGCAGTGGACTGCGCGATTCCTCGTGGGTAAAGCTGTGAAGGGGCCGTTGGAGCTTCGAGCGAGCGCTCCTGTTGGATCTGTGATCTTTGGTGAGCTGAGTTCGGGAACGAATCGCTTGGCGAGGGCGTCATAGTGGAAAAAACATATCCCTCGGACGAGCGGGTCCAGTTCATTCTCTGCGAGGACGTTCGGCAGGAGATGGGCAACCGGTACTCGGCGCTCGGTATCTACGGTGGCGACGTGTTGATCGTTGAAAAACTTGGCGAGGGTCAGTCGCTGGATACCGGAGTCTCGCTTGCGTCACTTGCGACCATCTTCACTTTCGTTGACGGTCAAGGTCAGTTCGACGGCTCTTTCGAGCTAGTCGCACCCGATGGCACAGTCCAAATGCGAGAGACCTTTGGTCAACTCACGAAGCCCTCAATGACGCACCGGATGAACGTGATCAGCGTGCTAAAGCCATTTGCGCTTCACGGGCTGGGAATGTACAAGGCCGCCGCAATTCTCGATGGGAAGCGGTACGAACGTGAGTTCAAGATCAACGTCCGTGCAGAGTCGGCAACCGCGAACTAGAGGTTGGCGTACGCGCACTCGATAGGCGCTCAACGATCTTCCGACAGACTTCCCATCACACGAGTCAGGGCGCTAATCAGCGCGCGTGTGCGCCGCCTGACGTGTGCGCCGCCGTCACCCTCGACGGATCGAACCTCGTGAACGCCTCTGGATCCCGAAACATGACCGTGCATCCGCAGCACGAGTAGAACGGCGTGCGCCGGTTCTCGCCCTTCGGAGTCGGGACGGACACGATCTCGTACTGGGCGCAGCGGCAGATGGGGCAGCGGAAGCGGGTGGGATCGGGCATGGCGGGAAGCTGGCGCACGCGAGTCTCAGCTGATGCGAACGGTCACTTGCCGCCGCTTGCCGATGTTCTCGACGTTCATGGTTGCGGTCGTGCCGTGGCGAGTGGTGTAAGTGCGTTCACTGGTCGTAACGACCAGTGAGGATCGGATCGGGGCAACCATCTGATGCCCAACGCCGCAGATGCGCGCGATTTCACGATCTGCCCACGCCGTCCACTCCGCGTCGTTCAGCAGCGTCAACACCGCCTTCCGCTTGTCCTCGTTCGTGTGCCAAGCAGCCGGCTCGGCGTCCACCTGAGCGCTATGGGAAGACCACCGTGGACAACGTCCAAACATTGTCGTAGTGACGAATCTTTTCCAACGAGACGGCGGGCTCTAGTGGGGCGAGGTAGGTAGCCTTGGACTTCGCGGCGTCCTTGAATGACTGACCGGCGACCCAGCATGTCCGAGCATCGACCGCGATCACCCGATCGTGCAAATCCGCGGACGAGCGGATCTCCACCTTTGTGCCGTGTTGTGTGACGAAGCTTCCCGCGAGTTGTACCAGCGCTCCAGCCGCCATCTGGCGGCAAAGCAACTTCGTATGCACGTTCTTGAAGAGATCGCCAAGAAGATCAAAGATTCCTTGATCCAGGTACGGGTCAATCAAGAGTACCGTTGACTCAGCGCCTTGCACTACGCTTCTCAAGGCGCGTGCAAAGTCATAGACCGCGCCAGGTCCGAACATTTCGCTTCCCGAAGGATCAGCCGACACCTGCAGTTCGAGCTTGGCAAGCACGGAATGGAACGTAAGCACGGCGCCGTTCACTGCCCACTGCCGCACGTGCGCATTCGTATCCCCAGCCCTGAATGCGTGATGCGCAATTGAGTCCGCAGCATTCTTGTCCGCGACGCGAACAAGTTCGACCGCTCGGCCTAGCCATCGGGCCGCGGCTACTCGTCCCGCCGCGTCGGTGCCAAAGTCTGGAACCTCGGAAGCGAGCTCGCGAAAGTTGTGTAGGAGCACCTTGGGGTGAGGCGCTGGCTGTCGAGGCGCGGGCTCTGCGCGTTTCCAGAACGCCATCATTGCAACTCATCGTCGAGGGATCAGGCGGTCCATACACACTACGCGGCGCCCGGCGGGGACACAAGTTTAGGCGGCACCTAAGCCAGGCAGCGCAGAAGGCGCTGCGCCCAACTCTCGGGTTGCATCCTGTTGAAATGCGACCAGCGGCGGACGACGTCGTTGTAGGCCACTACGCGCAGAGACTCGATTTCGGCTGGGTCGTCGGCCTCGATGGTCTGAATATCTCGATCAATCTCAGCCAACGACCTTCCGTCCATGGCGCCACGGAGTTGCTTCAGTCGCTTCCGCTGAAATTCGCTAGCCGCTGCCCTGGTCTGCATGTCCAGCAATGCGTCCGCAATCGTAATCAGCCCGAGCGCAACACCTGCTACGCCGGCGACCAGCGGGAGGCCGCCCACGAGCGGTGCGATGACTGCCGATCCAATCCCGAGTTGTACGAACGCGATCAGGAATCGCGATCGACGCAGTAGCCGGCTCTGCAACTCATGCAACCGAATTGAATAGTCGATCTCGAGTCCCGCCTCATAGATCGTTCGCTGCTCGCCCTTCGGTGTCATCAGCGAAGTTCCCTTTTGGTTTTGGTTGCGGAGCCGGCTGCGTTGGCAGCCGAAACGGTGGCTGGCCCCTCACGTGACCAGGATCAACGGTCATGGGTCACTCCTGCCGAGCGCGATGCATGATTGCACTCGCATCGTACGACGGCGGAGCCTGGGCTCCAATTGGCGCTGTAGACCTGCGCGGCCGCGGGGGGCTCTGTGCTCCCATGGGCACGCCGGTGAGTCGGCTACTTTGCTGAATACCGACCGCAGATCGAGAGGATCCGATTGGCGGTCACCTCGGCACTCACCCTGGCGAAGTGCTCTCCGATGTCGCGGTTGATGGTGTTCCAAAGGTCTTGGGCGGATCTTGTGGTCACGACCTTGGACTTCCCAGCCGTGCCGACCGCCCGCTGCGCAATCTCTTCGGCTTGCCACCGCGAGTAGCCGACCTCAGTGAGGAGACCGACGATCTCCTCAGTCGTGCGCAGCTCGCCAGCCGATCGAACTGCATCGATTCGCGCGTCGTCGCAAGCGGGGAGGGCGACAGGAGACACCTCCATCAGGTCCAGTTTGCGTAGCGTTCGGATGCCGCCAGCCGACGTGCTGCCACCAGGCGGAACCCTGTACCCGATCGACAGCCCATCGAGGGCGCCGGCCTTCATGAGCGCGTAGGCCTCGCGCGCGCGCTGCACGTCGTCCTTGAGCAGCTTTCCGCGGACCCTGAGCCCCCGCTCGTCCTCCCGCATGTCGAGCCAAACGCCGATCGGCTCGTCGCCCTTGTGCTGCCAGAGCATCGCCGGCATGCGTCCTTTCACGCGCCACGAGGCGAGCGAGGCCAGGAATGCGCCCCGCTCGATGATGTCGGAGTAGGAGTCGACGATCCCGAAGACGGAGCCGTAGCCCTCGAAGGTGCCGTCTGGCGAGGTCTTCGTCTCGAATGCCCGGTCCAGGTACTTCAGGTCCATCGAGTGGCGCCTCCGTGTGGGAACTCCAAGGTATCGACGTTCACGCCGAGACCCGACGCGCGCCGTTGACGCTCAGCTTCTCAACCGCCCGGATCAACCGCTCCTCGCGCTGTGCGTCACGGATCTCGGCATCCCGCAGGCGCACCAGCAGCTCGCGCAGCATGGTCTTCGTTTCCGGGTCACTGCCTGACGACTGGGTCGTGATGCCGTACCTGCGCAACCGGGATGACAGGCCCGCATCGAGGACCATCTCGCCCTGGTGAATGCGGGCAGTCTGGTCGTACGGGATGTACGGACTGCCCACGTCGTAGCTCGGCGTGGAGTTGGAGAACGGCTGGTTCGCGATCGCGGCGAACTTGTTGGCGAGGTCGGTCAGCGTCTGCTGGATGCCCGCGAAGATCGTCTGGTAGATGTCGCCGGACGAGTAGAACCCGCGCGCCAGCTCGAGGTAGGTCTGCGTCGCGGACTGGAGCGACTGGAACGCGTTCAGGTCGCCGCCCTGCGCCTTGGCCACGAGCGCCTGGTACTCGGCTGCAGCCTTCGCGATCTGCTGTTGCGGGGTCAGGGTCGTCAGCTGCTTGTTCAGCGCCAGGCCGCGAATGAAGTCGAACATGTCCGACACCGCGTTCTTGATTTCCTCCATGCGCGCCTTCCACCGCTCGACCGCGCGCTTGTAGCGGTCGGTCAGGGAATCGGCAGCCTCGGCGGCTGCATCGGTGGCGGCCTGCGTGGACGCGGTAAGCCGGTCGATCGCGTTGCGCTCGGCGTTGCGGATCGTGGTGAGTTGTTCCTCGGTCGCCCCCAGGTCCCGCGCGCGCTGCACCAGGTCATCGAACCGGCGGTGCGTCTCGGCCAGTTCGCGGTCCATGTCGCTCAGGCCGGCGAGGAAGTCGTCCCACTGCACATCCCCGAGCAGCTCCATCAGGTCCTTGTGCCGCTCTTTCGCGTCCTCCGCGATGCGGGCGGTATCGGCGAGCAGGGAGTCGGTCGCGGTGCCGCGCACCTGGTTGAGCGCGGTCTCCGCGTCGATCACATTGGCGATCGAGTTGGCGGCCTGGAGCCACTGGACCACGGCCTCGGCCGAGAGCGTCGGGAGCGTCGCCTCGAACAGCGCGCGGAACTGATCGAGCGTCGTCCCGGTGTCGAGCCCGACCGTCGCTAGCGCGTTGTCTCGTGCGCTCAGGGCGTTGTCGAGCATCTTCTGCGCCCGCTCGTCCGCCGTGTAGAACACGCCGAAGTAGCGGTCCCACAGTGCGGTGGCGTTCTCCAGCCCGCCGGCAGCCGTGGCCACGTCGTTCGCGAACCGGATGAAGTCGGTCCCGGTCTGCTCGACGGACGCGCCGATGAAGTCGAGCGCGTCTGCGAAGATGCGCGTGGCACCGGTCAGGCGCTGCATGGTCGCGCCGGCGGTCTCGCCCGCGCGCTGCAGGTCGTCGACGAGCACGAGGAACTGGCCGAAGGTCACGTCGAGCCCGAGGTCGTCGAACGTCGCCTGCGCGCCCACGGCATCGGCCAGGCGCTGCACCTGGTCCTCGAACTTCGACGCGCCGCCCACGAATCGCTGCACGTCGGCATCGAACGTGGTCAGGATCGCGCCGAAGCGGGCCTTCAGCACTTCCTCGACGGAGGCCGCGTCCTTCTTGAGGTCGGTCTCGAACGTGCGCAGGCGGGCCGTCACGGCGTCGATCTGCGCGGGCGACAGGAAGCTGGCGATCTGTTCGTCGAACTGCTCGATCGCCTGGCCGACTTCCGCACTCGGAAGCTGGCCGCTGCCGACCGTGTTGACGTTGAATGCGCCGAACGCGGTGGAGCCGGTGTATTCGTTGCGGTCGATCGTCGCGCCCGAGCCGCCGACCTGGATCTGCGGGGGCTTGGGCTTGCTGGCGAAGGCGGCGACGAGGATGCCGACAACGGCGCCCACGGCCGCGCCTACTGCCGTTCCAATGCCCGGCATGATCATGGACCCGATCGAGGCACCGGACCCGACGAAGCTGCCTACGGTGGCGAGCGCGCTGCCGCCTTGGCGAGCGTTCTGCCAACCCGAGTAGGCGCCACCGACCGCGCCGATGGCGGTGCCCCAAGGATCGTCTTTTGCCTGCTTGGCCAGGTTCGCCGAGAACTGAGACCATCCGCCGCCGCCCGGAGTCAGGACCGTCTGCCGGAACATCCGCGACAGGTTGCCGAGCATGTCCTCGCCCAAGCGTTCGAGCGTGCGCCCGAAGTCCTTGAATCCGTCCTCGCCCCGCAGCAGGGCGTCCAGGAAACCGTCGATTGCGTCTTCCACTGCGCGCTTGCTGGCGCTGGTGAACTCCTCTGTGGCGCGGGTCAGCTCCCGCCGCGCTGCGATCTCGTCGTACGTCTTGCGGAGGTCCTGCTCGCGGATCGCGAGCCCTTCCTCCGTCATCTGGTTCAGCGTGCCCTGAGAGTCCCGGAACTCGTCCAGGGCTTGGCGATGGGCGCGTACTGCGCGCTCCGCGGCTTCGCGCTCAGGGCCGAAGAGTCCGGCAAGACGGAGCTCATCTTCGAGGGCCGCATTGGTGTCGGCGACCGAAAGGTTGTACCGGTCGGTCGCGATCTGGACCGCTCGGACGGCCTTCTCTTCCTCCTCGTTCCGCTTCGCCAACTCGCCCTGCATGCGCGCGGCGATTGCGGCGGCCTTGGCGAGGTCTTTTTCGGCGGCTGCGGCAGCCCTCGCCGCATCGGTGGAGTCTTCGAGCTTGGGCGTGACGATGGTCGTCGTCTTGCCGAACTCGAGCAGTTGGTCGTCGGTCTTGTAGAGCGCGTCGTAGATTCCCAGGATCGATTTCCGAAGCCCCTCGACAGGGGCCTTGGCGCTTTCGAGCCTCATACGGAAGCCGACCAGGGGATCGGCGCCGCCGCGAATACGTGCGTTTCCGTACTGCGCTTGCGCGTCCGCCAGCTCTTTCTCCCGCTGCGCGATGTCTTGCCCCGCAAGCGCAAGCTTCGCCTTGGCCTGGGTGAGCAGCTCCTGGGTCAGCCCACGGTTCGCAATGATCTCGTCCTTCGTGAGGCCGATCGCGATCCCTTGCGCCTTGGCGAGTTCATTGCTGCCGTCGCGCGCCGCAAGGGACGCGGAGGCGTAGGCGTAGAGCCCGGTAGCGGCCAGGGCAATCAGGCCAACGGGACCGCCCAGAATGCCCATCGCTCCGTTGAGCAGCGCCATCGCGCCGGTGGTCGAGGTGACTGCGGCGGTCAGGGTCGTGAACCCAGCCACGGCCGCGCCGATCGCGATGCGGGACGCGAGGTACACCGACAGCACGTCGAGGTTCTGGACGAGCCCTGCGATGGCATTGCTGAGGACGGCGATGCCACCGCTGTCGCGCATCGAGGCGAGCATTTTCGCCGTCGCCTCGGCCGCCTGGCTCATCGCCGGCAGCACCTGCTCGAGGATCCTGTTCCCGACGCCCTCCAGCGCCGCTTGCATGTCGCGGACGTTGTCGTTGAACTCGTCCGAGGCGCTTGCCAGCCCGGGGCCCACCACCGCGCCGAACTCGGCCGCGCGACGCTTGGCATCGTCGACGCTCTTGCCGAAGTCGTTCATGAAGGGGATCAGGTCGACGCCCGCCTTCCCGAACAGCGCGGTCATCAACTCCGCCTTCTTCGCCTCGTTCGTGTAGCCGGCGACCTTCTTCGCGATCTCCTCCATGATCGCTTCCATGGGCTTCACGTTGCCGGCCTGATCCCGCAACTGGATGCCCATCGAGCGCAGTTTGACCTCGGTATCCGCGAGGTCCTTGGACAGGATCTTCGCGCCCGCGGCAATGCCGTCGAGCGACGTGCCGGACTTCTCGGCCGAGAGTCGCCAGACGGACAGCGCCTGGGTGCTGATGCCGAACTTCTGGCTCAGGTCGTTGATGTTGTCGGCGGTGTTGATCAGGTGCCGGCCGAAGCCCACGAGCGCGCCGACACTGAACGCTCCGAGCATGCCGCGGACCGTGGCCTCCATCTTCGATCCGAACTGCGACATTTGGCCCGACATTTTCGCCAGTTGCCCGTCGACCTGGCGCCGCATCCGCTCCATCTCTTTCTCAAGGATGCGCGCAGCACGGCCGAAGTCGGACTCGAACTTCGCGAGCCTGGCTTCAAGCTCGATTTGAACTGAGCCGATCGCTGCGCTCATGCCGCAGCCTGCGCCAGCTGTCGGCGCGCCGCCGTCGCGCGCGCAATGCGCTCGAGGTCTGCGTCGGGAATCTGCCGCCAGACTGCGGAGTGCGCAGGGTGCATCCGTAGGTCAATCCAGGTCGAACGTCCGTCCGTGGTGCGGCACAGGGCCTGCGCCATGCGCAGGTCGACGAACAGGACCGAACGGGGTGCGTCAGGTTGTGCGGCGTGGGCGGCTACGACTTCCATGGGGAAACGGTGCCACGAGAAACGGACACATCGTCACGATCTGTCCACGATCTGTCCGAGCAATCTCGCCGCATGGCGCGGCGAGCATGCGAGACGTTCTGCGAGCACGCGGGCGATCTCGCCGGGCTCGGCGCCGCCGGCCAGCAGCACGGGCACAAGAGCCTGCGCGCGGGCTCGACGTCTCGCCCCTGCCTGCTTTCGGGCAAGCGTTGCGCGCTCGGTTCGGCCAGACGGACCGGTTGCCAGTTCGGTATCGGGCGACTCGCGCCCCGCATGTGAGGCTAGAGCGCGGACGCATTCGTCAAGCTGCGCAATCGCAAGTTGCGCCTGCCGCAGGATCTCCATGGATGCCCGCCGCTCGGTCATTGACTGAGCGCGGACCTGATGGCGGCGCTCAGCTCACGCATCGGCAGGAAGGTCGAATCGCGACCAGCGATCCCGTGAAACGCCCCGAGCGCGACGGCCGCGTACCCGATGTCGCTGGTGGCCTGCCGGCGGACGATCGCGGTCAGTTCGTCGGTGGATCGCTGCAGCCAGGTTCGCCATTCGTCATCGGCTTGGTGTCTGGGGTCCTGCGCAGCTCGTGCGACGTAACCGAGCAGGATGCCGGCAAGTTGGGCCGGGCCGAGTTCCACGGGGAGTCGTCCGACCACCTTCATCGCGGTGCTCCCTTGCCGACAACCGTGCGTTTCCGCGCGGTCGCGCGGTCCATGAACCGCTCGGCGATGTTGAAGGCGTCCTCTCGTGCCGTCGCGTCATTGACTTCAGCATTCCGTGCGGTGGCGACTCCGCGGAGTCGGTTGCCTCCGCCGTCGCTCCGCTCCCAGAGTGGGTGCTCGGCGATGAACCGGTCGACTTCGTCCACATAGGCCAGCATGGCGTCGAAGTCGGGCACGTCCGCATTGGTCAGAACAGCGGCACGAGCGAGCAGCGAAGACGCGCGCTCGCCCTCGCGAACGTATTGTTCGCTCGGCGTGCCCAATCGCTCCAGCCTCGAGTGGTTCGCGACGTGGGAAGCAAGCGCATCAACGGCCTGGCGGAACGTGGGGTCCAGGAGCGACCGAAACTTGCGCTCGGCTGCAGCCACCATCGATCGCGACTTGTCGTCGACCGCGCGCAGGTGATTGCGTGCGCGCCCCATTGCGGCCGCTGCTGCGCGGTAGCTGCTGAGTGCGGCCGCGTGCTCGGCCTCGCGTGCCGCGAGCTCGCGATGGGCGCCAGCTACGGCAGTTGCGGAGGCAGCGCGCGCATCCTCGAGGCTCTTTCGAGCGGCCGGTCCCTCGGACTTCATGCGCTGCATGCGCTCGACAGTCTCGGCCGCACTGCGCCCGGCAGGGGATGCGAGCCACGTATCGAACACCTGGTCGCGGACTTCGTTGCTGACCTTCGTTGCCTTCATGGCGGTTTTCCTCGTCTAGTTGATGGTATGGGGTCGGTTTGCTTCTTCGACCGGTTGCTCTTCGAACACGCCGATGAGCGCGGCCGCGTCTTCTCGATCAAGCGGGCCGCGGACTACGAACACGGAGACCTGGCCGACGATGACGCCGACCACGATCGCGAACCCAGTGTCGGAGTCCCAGGCGCTGATCCATTTCGTGCCACGTACCTTCGACTGGCGGTTGAGCTCTGCCGAAACTTCCGCGAGCACCTCCGCACCGACGAAGTGCGGAATCGCGAGTGCGCTGCGATCGTTCACTGACGCTTCCTCCGCGCGCGCGGCGACGGATCGGCCCCAGGGTCCGGTTCCGGTCGACGCCCGAGGTTGTCGAACGGATTCTTCCTCGGCGCTTCGGGTGCAGGCGGGAGCGATGCGCGGGAGCGAATGGTCAGTCCCAGTTCGCCAGCAAGCCGGGTGAAGGCCATCAGTTCAGCTGCAAGCGGCCGCATTCCGAGGCGCCAGAGCTTCACCAGAACTGACCATTGCGCCGCGTAGGCGGTCAGCAGACCGAGGTCGGCGGCGGCAAGGACACGCGCGGCGGTCAGGATGCCCGCGACGCGGGTGAATTCCTTTGCGCCCTCGATGTCGAGGAAATCGGGCGGTTCGGGTGCGCCTTCGACGGGCGGCAGTTCAAGCTCGGGGCGGTCCCGGCATGGCTGCAGCGTCCCATGGACCAGCTTCAATCGGCGGGGAATGCGGGTTGGCATCAGCTGAACCTCATTTTTCGGATGTCTGGGTTGCACGTGCGACAAAACGACTGGGCACACGTGTCGGCGCGCAGGGTCCTGAACTTTCGCCCCGCCCTCCGAGGGGCGTGCGAACACCGTGCGAACTCGCGTGCGAACGGCGTGCGAATCCGTGCGACCCGTGCGAGGTGCGCGTGCGTGCGAGTGCGATGTGTCTATAGACATCGCACGTTCGCACGCTGCGCACGCACCGATCAGCCGGCAGGTCGGACATGGGGCAAATCCAGGTGAATGAGACCGCGGGACTTGAGCCCGTCGAAGACTTCCCGCCAGCGGGACCTGTCCAGCGCGCAGGCAGCCCGCCACTCCTCGACCGAGACCCGAGCACCGGCAGGATCGAAGCCTCCGCCCTGCAGGCGCTGCTGGTGGTCCTCCTGGAGCCTGCGGAGCGTGTCGAGCGCCTTGCGCTGGTTCGCGCCTGTCGGTCGCTGTGCGGAGCCGGTCGGTAACGGCGCGTCGATCGAGTCCATGACGGCACCGGTGACCGGCTGCCCGTCCTCGTCAGCGATGCCCAGGTCGACGCTGCTGATCCGGAAGTGCATCGGCGGTGGCCGCGACCAGTCCTTGGCTTTGGTGCACGCGACCTCAACCGATCCGGTTTCGGGGTCACGAGAGACGCGGTACTCGGTGTCGACGGCACCACGCAGGACAGTGGATCCTCGGGCGCGGGACTTGTCGCCGTGCCCGACGTGGTGCACCAGGGAGACGCACGCACCGGTGGGCTCGCGCACATGGGCGTCGACGTGAGCGATGAAGCGCGCGACATCGGCGCTACTGTTCTCGTCCCCGCCCAGGTGGCGGCTCAGCGTATCGACAGTCACGAGCTGCGGGAGTTGCCCGACCTCGCGCGCCAAGCGCGCAACCGCGTCGCCGACGGCGAGGGCTGCAGCGGGATCGGATAGGTCGAGCGCGACCGTGTGCGTGAACAGCGGCAGCGCGTCCAGGGACACGCCGTGGCGAATCGACCAGGCGCGCGCGCGGCGCTTCAATCCTTCGGAACCTTCGGGGCACAGACGGAACACGGCACCCTGCGTGACGCGGTGTCCGTGCCAGTCCATGCCCGCAGCGATGTGCAACTCTTGGTCGAGCAGGTGTAGCGACTTCCCGCCTTCAGGCTCCCCGTAGTACATGACGGTCGTGTTCCGCTCGAGCCTGCCCTTCACCAGCCAGGAGACGGGCCGCACCTCGCGTACCAGGTCTCCGACGCGGACGAAGCGGACGGCCTCGACCGGCGGCTTCATCGGCACGTGCACCTGCGTGAAGGGCCGAGCTCCGGTAGCGGCTTCTGCGAGCCGATCGGCCGTCGGCCACTCGCGGCGCTGTTCGTTGGAATCGGTCATGCGGCGAGGTCCCAGCTCGGGACGAACCGCATCGCGGCGCGGTTGAAGTCCAAGAGCCAGACGCCGAACGCGCCAGCCTCAACGAGCGCACTACCGATCGCGTGACGTTCGGCGTCGGAGAGTTCGCTACCGTCGACCACAGGGTTCGTAATGGGCGGCCAGGTGAAGGATGCGGGTTCAGCACCAACGGGCAGGACGATTGCAGATCCCGGGCCCGCGAACGTGCGTCGGTTCTTGGCGCGTTCCCAACGGTGAGCGCCGGCGTAGATGAAGCAGTTCACCGGACGGCCGGCGGCGAGCAGTTCGAGGACCTCGCGTGCGTACGGAGGGAGCGGCTTGCGCGAACCGACTTTGGCGCTGACGGTAGCCACTGCTATCCGTCCTGGTGCTCGCCGTGCGGCGCCGCCTTGGCGACAGCAGCCAAGCGGAGAGCCAAGCGCTCCATGCCTCCAAGGTGGCGGGCGATGTGCGCCAGGCGTTCGTCGGCGCCGCGTTCCTGGCTCCGAACGTCGGCAACCAGGCCGAGCAGCGTCGACGTGGCGTCGCGCAGGTCCTTGGTCGTCGGAGCGTGGAGCGTGCGCTGTGCCTGGATGGTTGCGGCGACCATGCTCGCGGTCGGGCCCATTACGCCGCCGCCTTCGACTGCTCGCCGCGGGCAATCACGTCCTGGACGTCGCGCTCGCGCCAGTAGTTGCGCGACGCGATGCGGATGGGGGAGGGCAGGGTGCCGTCCTTGATGCGGCGCCAGAGCCACATCGCGGAACGGCCGCCGAAGAGGCGCCGAACGCCAGCGGCGTCGATCAAGGCATCACAATTGTCTTTCATGCCGCACGTCCTTATTCAGGGTGCGGCATCGTTGTCCCGTGGTCTACGCTACGTCACGACAGAAAATCAGGTCGAATTGTTGTCGCGGTTTCGATACGCGCGCACGATCGACGGCCAGGGCATCGCTTCGAATCCTGGAACGTTTGACCGCGCCCAGTCGAGTACAGCGTTCTCGAACGGCAGCCTCTCTAGGTCGCGCCTAAACGAGTCGACTTGGCTCGAATACATCTTGCGATACCGTTGAGCTGTCCGTGCGTCCGGAACGTCAAATCCGCGACGACTCAATTCCTGAAGCGCACGATCCGTGGCCGCATTCAGTGACGTACCTGGTTCCTCCGCAAGTGCGATGGCCCAAGCGACTCTCAATGCCGGATCGTCTACAACTTGACCCGCAGTCATCCGGCTTCGCCCGAACCTGCCACGAGGTGCGGTGAGATCAAGGTCTCGAGCAATGCGAGTCAGCCGTTGCTTCAGTGGTAACTTGCGATCACTGAGGCGCAACAGCGCTTCCGAAATGCGCCGAGCGTCTGCCGCATCGAGGGGGTCACCGCGCCCAATTGCCAGGGCGATCTTCTTCAGCCTTAGGTCAGGGAAGAGGTCCGGGAAGGAGCTGGCGTAATACTCCCGGGCGCTGTCGTCCATATCAGCTTGCGACTGTTCCTCATTGCTGCCCGCGCCGGATTGCGCCGGCGCGGGCGGCTTCTTGCTGGCGGACTTGTGGGTCACCGAACGACCGTCAACGTCGGACGGCCACCGTTGATTGTGGCGAGGTCACTGAGTTCGGATGGGTTGGGATTCCTGCAGCGGCCGGCGAGTAGATCCAGTGCCCTGGGACACGACACCTCGCCACCGTAGATCGCAATCCCTAACCTTCGCTTCGCGGCAAGTTTGTCGAGCCGAACCATAACGTCGTCGAGAATCTCTTCGAGTTCGGGATCGAGGCTCATGGCTAGCGGTCCTCGGGAGCGAGCGCAGAGACAGGCGCCACGACCTTGAACTCGATCAGCCCGTCATTTGGATCGCTCGCATCGCTGGCGGCCTGGCGATCCTCAATCGTCTCGCCCGTCAGCTTGTTGAGTGCCGCTCGCGCTTGCTCCAGTCGATCCTGCAAGCAATCGACGAAGCTCATGAACTGGAAGGCGTCCATCCTGAATTCGGGCTCCACACCCTCTTCCCGGACCTCCAGCGCGTCCTGCGTGCGGGCCATCAGCATGGCGACCATCGCATCCGCCCGCCTGACCGCCTCGTGTGCTGCGTCATACGCGTGGGATTCGTTGCTCATGGCATTGCCCTCGCGCGCATGGCGTCCCAACGCATGCCAGCGTTCTGAATGCGTACACGTTCGCGCGGCGTCAGCCCCGCGAAGAGCGCGTCGAATGCATCGCCCTTGTTGCGAACCGCTACTTCGCTGCGCTCGCCATAGACCGGCTCACCGCTCGGCGTCGTCCACTTCAGATGGCGTTGAGTGGCAAAGCACACGCGGACGTAGCTGCGCCCGTTGCGCTTGGTTGGCATCTCGATTGCGAGGAGCCTGATCGGGACGTATCGCCCGTCCGCACAGCCTCGCCCGAGCGACCGCAGCGTCGCCGGAATGACGAGATTTCCTTCCCCAACAGGCAGCGCCTCGATCATGACGACCTGGCTTGCCGGCGTAGGCTCCAGACCATTCTCGCCCCACGCCATCACCATCTCTTCAGCTTCGTAAGTCATGACGTGCCCTCCGCGCCGACCGTCTTGTGCTTCCTCTTCCTCGTCGAGAGGGTGTCGACAAGCGCGACCAGCGTTGCCTTCTCGACAGGCCCCAACGATTTCAGGGCGCCGAGTAGAGCGCTCTCCGTCTTCGCGATCCTGCGGACGGTCAGCCGACCGGTGTCGATCAGCAGCTTCTGGCCGGGCTTGCGCGCCGGTGCCGTTGCGTTTGTACTTGCGATAGCCATGGTCCACCTCATGTGTGGGTTGTGGTTACGGCGCCCGCTGGGGGCCAATCCCAGCGGGTCGCCGGCTCATGCGCTCCTTGCGCGCTTCCGCCGCTGGTCCTGCAGCGACGTAACGGTGCCGGACTTGTCGGCCGGCGCCGGGTTCAAGATGGTTCGCAATTCCTGGTCCCATCGCTTCAACGTGACCTCGACCCGCGGCCTGTGTGTCGCCTGGTCGTAGTGGGCGCGTAGGCCGCTGACGGCATGGTTCAGCACGCGCTCGACCGCATCGTGGTCGGCGAGGCACCACTCCCGCAGTCCAGTGGAGACCGTGCGGCGTAGGTCGTGCCGGGTGAACGGGCCGGTGAGCTTCGGCAGCCCCTCGGCGTAGGCGAGTTCGATCGCAGGCTCGATGTGCCGGCGCATCGCGAGCGACCAGATATCGGAGCGGAGCGGGCCTTCGCCACCGGTTGCGCTGAAGACGTGGGGCTTGTCGTCGTCGAACTTCGGGCAGGACTCAACGATCGCGCGCGCGAGACTGGCGAGGTGGACATCGGTCCTACGGCGGCTCTTGTTGGTCCGCTGGATCCACCAGGCGCCGTCCTCGACCAGGTCGGAGCGGAGTAGGGCGCCAACCTCGCCGATACGCTGGCCGGTGCAGAGGGCGAATCTCATCGCGTGTCCGTAGGGATAGCCGGCAAGCAGGCAGGCGCGCCAGACGGTCCGGATCTCGTCCCGGTTCAGGACGCGGGTCCGCTCGGCATGCGAGCCGGGCTTGTCGATGTCGGCAGCGGGGTTGTTCGTGAGGTTCAGCGCGCCTCGGGCATACCGGAAGATCCGGCGCAGCACGGTCCAGGCCTTATTGGCCTCCGCAGCGGAGCGCAACCGCACTCCTTCTAGATAGGCGTGCAGCTCGCTGTGCCTGATGGTGCCGATATCGCGGTCGCCGAACTCGGCCACCAGGGCGGCCACATGGCGCTTGTAGTCGCGGACGATCGGGACGGACAGGGTGCGGGAGCGCTTGCCGGTCGGGAGCTGGTGCACCTCGAGCCACTTGGGCGCCAGGACCGACAACAGGCGCTCGCGATCCTTGGCGCGCGCCTCAGCCAGCTTGGCTCGCTCACGCGCGACGCTGGTCTGCGGATGCTCGCCCTTCTCGATCTTCTCCTTCAGCTCAGCGAGCTTGGCCCGTGCTTCCTTCAGGCCCATGGCGTCCCCGTAGGGACCGAGCTTCACGCGGAACAGTTTCCCGTCGACGCGGCGCATCGCGTACCAGACAGCGCTGGTGCCGTGGACCCGCAGGCAGAGGCCCTTGTGCGCCTTGTCGAAGTAGTCGACGCGCACGGCCGGGTGCTTGGCGATCAGCGCCTCGATGCCCTTCGTGGTGAAGTCTTTGGTCGGCATGCGTGGGTCGCGGCGGTTACCCAGGGTAACTTTGGCGACGATAGCATGCGTTACCCAGCGTTAGGAAGTGTGATCCTTGGACCGGCTGTGATGCCCGATATTGCTGGGGTTCTCGTTACCGAGCGTGATGCTTGGCGAGGGCCTACAAGCGCATTCGTAATGCGTGGGTCGGGGGTTCAATTCCCTCCGTCGGCACCATCCTTCCGGGTTCGCGAACAGCACGGCCACAGCGTTGGCTGGTGCGTCTGATCCTGGGCGCCGACCCCGCCATGGCGTTTTCGCCGCGATGCCGCAGAGCCGAGCGTGCCCGGCTCGCTTCATGCGTGGCGAGCGGAGCAAGCTCCGCTCCACGAGGGCGTCGGAGATCCGCGATCGAGGGCGGTGCATGCCAGGGCGGGCCTACCATGGGGTGATCGTCAATCGCGAGCGAACTGATAGCCCATGCGTGCACCCATCGACCTTTCCGCCATGAGTGCGGGTGAACTGGACACGTTGATCGAGCGTGCGGCGACCACGCGGGCGAGCAAGGA